>Ga0160496_1000211_pt1 | contig 34377 bp, 34 predicted proteins | sample DIDPMG_2_FD_108231 | JGI IMG/M metagenome (GOLD analysis project Ga0160496, IMG submission 108231) | Enriched soil microbial communities from UW Madison campus, WI, USA - DID2937_E24_FP MG | ecosystem: Environmental > Terrestrial > Soil > Grasslands | place: USA: Madison, Wisconsin | collected...
CGCGTACCGCGAACCCGAACCCTACAAGGGCAAGGGCGTGCGTTACTCGGACGAACGCGTCGTCATCAAAGAAACCAAGAAGAAATAACGGCGCACGCAAGGACGAATCATGGACAAAAAAGTATCCCGTTTGCGTCGTGCAGTTCCGACTCGTCGGAAGATCACCCAGCTGGGCGTTCATCGCCTCTCGGTGTTCCGCTCGAACCTGCACATCTACGCCAACATCATTTCGCCGGAAGGCGATCGTGTGGTCGTCAGCGCCTCGACGCTGGAAGCCGAAGTGCGCAACCAACTGGCTGGCCAGTCGGGTGCCGGTGGCAATGCCGCCGCAGCCGCCCTGGTGGGCAAGCGTGTTGCCGAAAAGGCCAAGGCCGCCGGTATCGAACTGGTTGCCTTCGATCGCTCGGGCTTTCGTTACCATGGCCGCGTCAAGGCGCTGGCCGATGCCGCGCGTGAAGCCGGCCTGAAGTTCTAAGCGAGGATCTGTCAAATGGCTAAAGTACAAGGCAAGGGCGCCGCGGAAAAAGAGAACGACGACGGCCTGCGCGAAAAAATGATCGCGGTCAACCGCGTCAGCAAGGTTGTGAAGGGTGGTCGCACCATGAGCTTCGCAGCGCTGACCGTGGTTGGCGACGGCGACGGCCGCATCGGCATGGGCAAGGGCAAGGCGCGTGAAGTGCCGGTCTCGGTCCAGAAGGCGATGGAACAGGCCCGCCGCGGCATGTTCAAGGTTGCTCTGAAGAACGGCACGCTGTTCCACACCGTTGTGGGCAAGCACGGCGCCTCGACGGTGCTGATCTCGCCGGCCGCTGAAGGTACTGGCGTTATCGCCGGCGGCCCGATGCGCGCTATTTTCGAAGTGATGGGTGTGCGTAACGTGGTTGCCAAGAGCCTCGGCTCGAGCAACCCCTACAACATGGTTCGCGCCACGTTGAACGGTCTGCGCGCATCCCTGACTCCGGCGGAAGTTGCTGCCAAGCGCGGCAAGTCCGTCGAAGAGATCCTGGGGTAAATCATGGCTCAGAAACAGATCAAAGTTACGCTCGTGCGCTCGGTGATCGGTACCAAGCAATCCCACCGCGACACGGTTCGCGGCCTGGGTCTGCGCGGTCTCAACAGCAGCCGCGTGCTGGTCGACACGCCCGAAGTGCGCGGGATGATCCGTAAAGTGGATTACCTCGTGACCGTCTCGGAAGCCTAAGGAATCACGATGTCGGATATTCAACTCAATTCGCTGAAGCCCGCTGAGGGCTCCAAGCATGCCAAGCGCCGCGTCGGCCGTGGTATCGGTTCGGGTCTGGGTAAGACCGCCGGCCGTGGTCACAAGGGCCAGAAGTCGCGCTCGGGCGGTTTCCACAAGGTTGGCTTCGAAGGCGGTCAAATGCCGCTGCAGCGTCGTCTGCCCAAGCGTGGTTTCACCCCGCTCGGTCAGCATCTGTACGCCGAAGTGCGCCTCTCCGATCTGCAGGCCCTGACCGTCGAAGAAGTCGACGTCCAGGCCCTGAAGGCGGCTGGCGTGGTTGGCCAAAGCGTGCGTTACGCCAAGGTCATCAAGTCGGGTGAACTCTCGCGCAAAGTGGTGCTTCGCGGCATCACGGCAACGGCCGGCGCTCGCGCCGCTGTCGAAGCCGCGGGCGGTTCGCTTGCTTGATAGCGAGGTGACGCGTGGCTAATGCGCAGGCACTGGGCAAATCCGGTTCGCGGTACGGCGATCTCAAGCGCCGTCTCGTGTTCCTGATTCTCGCCCTCGTGGTTTACCGTCTCGGTACTCACATCCCTGTTCCGGGCATCAATCCGGACGCGCTGGCGGACTTGTTCCGCCAGAACCAGGGCGGGATCCTGGGCCTGTTCAACATGTTCTCGGGCGGTGCGCTTTCGCGCTTTTCGATCTTTGCCCTGGGGATCATGCCGTACATTTCGGCATCCATCATCATGCAGTTGATGTCGGTGGTGGTGCCGTCGCTGGAAGCGCTCAAGAAAGAGGGCGAGGCCGGCCGGCGCAAGATCACCCAATACACCCGCTACGGCACGGTTTTGCTGGCGCTGGTGCAGGCTGTGGGCATTTCGGTGGCGTTGGAATCGCAACCTGGTCTGGTGATCGATGCGGGAATGATCTTCCGCTTCACCACCGTGGTGACCCTGGTCACCGGCACCATGTTCGTCATGTGGCTGGGTGAACAGATCACCGAACGTGGTCTGGGCAATGGCATCTCGATCCTGATCTTTGCCGGTATCGTCGCGGGTCTTCCCACGGCGCTGGCGGGTCTGCTCGACCTGGTGCGTACCAATGCGATGTCGGTGGTTTCGGCCCTCTTCATCGTCGCTCTGGTGGTGCTGGTCACGGCGTTCGTGGTGTTCGTCGAACGTGGTCAACGAAAGATCACGGTCAACTACGCCAAGCGCCAAGTGGGCAACAAGGTCTATGGTGGTCAGAGCTCGCATCTGCCGCTCAAGCTGAACATGGCAGGGGTGATTCCGCCGATCTTCGCATCGTCGATCATTCTGTTCCCGGCCACGGTCACGAGCTGGTTCTCGAGCAGCAACAGCATGCTGTGGCTGCGCGACCTGGCTGCTGCGCTCGAACCTCGTCAACCGCTTTACATCACGCTTTATTCGGTCGCGATCATCTTCTTCTGCTTTTTCTACACGGCTCTGGTGTTCAACAGCCGCGAAACGGCAGATAACCTGAAGAAGAGCGGTGCGTTCGTCCCGGGCATTCGTCCTGGTGAGCAAACCGCGCGTTACATCGACAAGATTCTGATGCGTCTCACGCTGGCTGGTGCCCTCTACATCACGCTGGTGTGCCTGCTGCCGGAATTCTTGGTGATGCGTTGGAACGTACCGTTCTACTTTGGTGGAACGTCCCTGTTGATTATCGTTGTGGTGACGATGGATTTCATGGCGCAAGTTCAGGCCTACATGATGTCGCACCAGTACGATTCCTTGCTCAAGAAGGCCAACTTCAAGGGCTCGGGAATGCCTCTGCGGTAAGCAAAGAGAATGTCAAAGGACGACGTCATCCAGATGCAGGGCGAGGTTCTTGAGAACCTCCCCAACGCGACATTTCGCGTCAAGCTCGAAAACGGCCACGTGGTGTTAGGGCACATTTCCGGCAAGATGCGCATGCATTACATCCGGATTCTGCCCGGAGACAAGGTCACAGTGGAGCTCACGCCCTATGACCTGACACGAGCAAGAATTGTTTTCCGCTCCAAGTGATGCGGAACCGGATTACGGAAAATTAGGAGTCAACCATGAAAGTAATGGCATCGGTTAAGCGGATCTGCCGCAACTGCAAAGTTATCAAACGTCACGGCGTGGTGCGTGTCATCTGCACCGACCCGCGTCACAAGCAGCGTCAAGGCTAACCTGGTTAGCGGTACGCAACGGATTAAATCAAGGAACAGTCATGGCCCGTATTGCTGGCATTAACATTCCGCCGCAACAGCACGCCGAGATCGGCCTGACCGCCATTTTTGGCATCGGTCGTACGCGCGCCCGCAAAATTTGCGAAGCTGCTGGTGTGCCCGTTACCAAAAAGGTCAAAGATCTGACCGACGCTGAGTTGGAGCGCATCCGTGAACACGTTGGCGTGTTCACCGTCGAGGGCGACCTGCGTCGTGAAGTGCAGCTCTCGATCAAGCGTCTGATCGATCTGGGAACCTACCGCGGTATGCGCCACAAGCGCGGCCTGCCCGTTCGCGGTCAGCGCACTCGCACCAACGCTCGCACCCGCAAGGGCCCGCGTCGTGCTGCTGCGTCCCTGAAGAAATAATCGAGGAATAGATTATGGCGAAAGCTTCTACCAGCGGCGCCTCGCGCGTGCGCAAAAAGGTCAAGAAGAACGTCTCGGACGGCATCGCGCACGTTCACGCGTCCTTCAACAACACCATCATCACCATCACCGATCGCCAGGGCAACGCTCTGTCGTGGGCTACCTCGGGTGGCGCGGGCTTCAAGGGCTCGCGCAAGTCGACGCCGTTCGCTGCACAGGTTGCTGCCGAAACGGCTGGCCGCGTGGCGATGGAATACGGCATCAAGACCCTCGAAGTTCGCATCAAGGGCCCCGGTCCTGGCCGCGAATCGTCGGTGCGCGCGCTGAATGCGCTGGGCATCAAGATTTCGAGCATTGCCGATATCACGCCCGTCCCGCACAACGGCTGCCGTCCGCCGAAGCGTCGTCGTATCTAATAGGGAATCCAAATGGCTCGTTATACTGGACCCAAGTGCAAGCTCTCGCGCCGCGAGGGTACTGACCTGTTCCTGAAGAGCGCCCGTCGCTCGCTGGACTCCAAGTGCAAACTGGATTCCAAGCCCGGCCAGCACGGCCGCACCTCGGGTGCCCGCACCTCGGACTACGGTCTGCAGCTGCGTGAAAAGCAAAAGCTCAAGCGCATGTACGGCGTGCTGGAAAAGCAATTCCGCAAGTACTTCGCTGAAGCCGAACGTCGTCGTGGCAACACCGGCGAGACCCTGATCCAGCTGCTCGAATCGCGCCTGGACAACGTGGTCTACCGCATGGGCTTCGGCTCGACGCGCGCCGAAGCTCGCCAGCTGGTGAGCCACCGCGCCATCGAACTGAACGGCCACACCGCCGACATCGCCTCGATCCTGGTCAAGGCTGGTGACATCATCACCGTGCGTGAAGCTGCCAAGAAGCAAGGCCGTATCCGCGAAGCGCTGGATCTGGCTTCGAGCATCGGCATTCCGCAATGGGTCGAAGTCGACACCAACAAGATGGCCGGTACGTTCAAGTCGGCACCCGATCGCGCTGACGTCGCTCGTGACGTCAACGAATCGATGGTCGTCGAACTGTACTCGCGTTGATGCCCGCAGGTCCCGTCTCGTACGGGGCCCGCGCTGTATCCCCGCGATCAGCCGCGCAAGTCTTACCGCACAGCCCGCCCTCGCCATTTTTGGCGTGGCGGGCTTTGCGGTAGTAATGAACGGTGCTGCCGCATCGTTGATTTTTTCGCAGTCCCACTCTTCCATCAGCCTTATCGGTGTAACGAACCGAGGGTATTGAAAAGGAAATCAGTACATGTCCACTCAAGGTTTTCTGAAGCCGCGTTCCATTGAAGTCGAACCGGTTCGCGCCAATCACGCCAAGATCGTGATGGAGCCGTTCGAACGCGGCTACGGCCATACGCTGGGCAACGCCCTGCGCCGCATCCTGCTGTCTTCGATGACCGGCTACGCGCCGACCGAAGTGCAAATGACGGGCGTGGTGCACGAATACTCGACCATCCCCGGTGTTCGCGAAGATGTCGTCGACATCCTGCTGAACCTGAAGGGCGTGGTCTTCAAGCTGCACAACCGTGACGAAGTCACGCTGGTGCTGCGCAAGAACGGTGCTGGCGCCGTCCTGGCCAGCGACATCGAGCTGCCGCACGACGTCGAGATCATCAACCCCGATCACCAGATCTGCAACCTGACCGATGCCGGCAAGCTGGAAATGCAGATCAAGGTCGAGAAGGGCCGTGGCTACGTGCCCGGTAACGTGCGCGCGCTGTCGGAAGACCGCACCCACACCATCGGCCGCATCGTGCTGGACGCCTCGTTCTCGCCGGTTCGCCGCGTGAGCTACTCGGTCGAAAGCGCCCGTGTGGAACAGCGTACCGACCTGGACAAGCTGGTCCTGGACATCGAAACCAACGGCGTGATCTCGCCCGAGGAAGCGGTGCGCCAATCGGCCCGCATCCTGATGGACCAGATCTCGGTGTTCGCCGCCCTCGAAGGCGCTGGCGATTCGTACGAAGCCCCGGTCCGCGGCACGCCGCAGATCGACCCGGTGCTGCTGCGTCCGGTCGACGACCTGGAGCTGACGGTGCGTTCGGCCAACTGCCTGAAGGCCGAAAACATCTACTACATCGGCGACCTGATCCAGCGTACCGAGAACGAACTGCTCAAGACCCCGAACCTGGGTCGCAAGTCGCTCAACGAGATCAAGGAAGTGCTGGCCGCACGCGGCCTGACGCTGGGCATGAAGCTCGAAAACTGGCCCCCGCTGGGCCTCGAGCGCCCGTAAGCAACACCCGGTGGCGGGCATGTGTCCGCCGCCGATGTCCCGGGCGCCGGTAGGCGCCGGCGCCCGGGACGAACCGCGCATCAGTCGATGCAATTTTTCTACCGGACCGCGTCCTGGCAACAGGCGATAGAAGAACCGGATAACCAGATGGCGGAAACGCCGTCTTAGATTCAAAGGAAATACACCATGCGTCACGGTAACGGCCTTCGCAAGCTCAACCGCACCAGCAGCCACCGTCTCGCCATGTTCCGCAACATGGCCGTTTCGCTGATCACTCACGAAGCGATCAAGACCACGCTGCCCAAGGCGAAAGAACTGCGCCGCGTCATCGAACCCCTCATCACGCTGGGCAAGGAGCCCACGCTCGCGAACAAGCGCCTGGCTTTTGCCCGTCTGCGCGATCGCGACGCCGTGGTCAAGCTGTTCGCCGAAATCGGCCCGCGCTACGCGGCCCGCAACGGCGGCTACACCCGTGTCCTGAAGATGGGTTTCCGTCAGGGCGACAACGCTCCCATGGCTTTCATGGAGCTGGTCGACCGTCCGGAAGTGGATGCTTCGGAAGCTGACGCCGCCGAGTAAATCGGTCGAGCATTAGCGGCAAAGGCGGACCCTCGTGGTCCGCTTTTGCTTTTGCAGGGCAGGCGCCGCACGTACCCGCGCGGCGCCGCGGGCCCGGCTCAGTTGCCGCCGAGCGCGCCGCGCAACTCCTCGGCGAGCGCCTTGAGCTGTTCGGCATCGGCCTGGGGCGGCATGACGAAGGTCAGGTCCTGCTCGGCGATGTAGTGCGTGGAGGTGATGTCGTGCGGATGATGCATCGGCACGATGTGGGCATGCGCATGCGGCACGTGGATGCCCGTGAAGGCCAGGCCCACGCGCTCGACCTGGTACATGCGCTTCATCTGGCGCGCCAGGCGCTGGCCGAGGTTCACGATGTGGCCGGCGAGGTCGGCGGGCATGTCTTCGAAATACGGGTAGTGCTGCTTCGGGATGATGAGCACGTGGGCCGGCCGCACCGGGTGGATATCCAGGAACGCCAGCGTGCGGCTGTCTTCGTGCACCACGTGGGCGGGCAGCTCGTGCCGGGCAATTCGACAGAACAAGCATGAATCCGGCATGGCGCGGCCTCCTGGCGGTCTCCTGGGCGTGCGGGAAGTGACACCCGTCTCTTCCCGATAAAATACCCCGAGTTGCCCCGCACCCGCCTTAAATCAGGAGTGTCCATGTTGCGCGATGACGACGTCGTACTGATCATCAGCAATGCGCCCGACATGCTGCTGGCCAAACGGATTGCGCACGAGCTGGTCGAAGACGGCCTGGCCGCCTGCGTGAACCTCGGCGCGCCCGTGCTGTCCATCTTTCGCTGGCAAGGCGAGGTGGAGGGCGCCGAGGAGGTGCCCATCACGATCAAGACCACCTACGGCGGCCATCACGCGGTGGTGCAGGCGCTGGCGCGGCTGCATCCCTACGACGTTCCCGAAATCATCGTGGTGCCGGTGATCGGCGGTATCGCCTCCTATCTCGACTGGGTGCGCGAACAGACCGCCGCGCCCGGCGCCGACTGAGCAGAGTTGTCCATGTCGTCCTCGTTGCGAGTCCGTGCGTCCCGTCCCGATCCCGTCCTCCGCTGGACGTGGTTGCTGATGGTCCTGGTGGCGTTCTGGCTGGCGCTCGCGCCGCGCGCCCACGCCGCCACCGAGGCCGACTTCCTCGATCCCGAAAAGGCATTCGTGTTCAGTGCCGCGCTGCCGGCGCCCGACACGCTCGAGTTGCGCTACAAGGTGGCGCCCGGCTACTACATGTACCGCGAGCGCTTCGGTCTGAGCGTGAACCCGGCGCAGGCCGTCACGCTGGGCGAGGCCGTGTATCCGGCCGGCGAGGTCAAATACGACCCCACGTTCGAGAAGGACATGGAGGTCTATCACAAGGACATCGTGATCCGCGTGCCGCTCTCGGGCGGCAATGGCGCGCCGCTGCGCATCACCATGACGAGCCAGGGCTGTGCCGATGCCGGCCTGTGCTATCCGCCCATGGATCACAGCGTGGCGCTCACGCCGGTCGCGGGCGGCTTCGCGCTGGCGGGCCCGGCCAGCGCCGCGTCGTCGTCCAGCGTGCCGGGTGCGTCGGGCGCCGCTGCGTCGGGCGCCGGCGCGTCGGGCGGGCTGGGCGCCTTGCTCGGCGCCGGCGACACCGGCCTGGCCGATGCCATCGGCGGCCTGGGCTGGCTGCAGACGGCAGGCGTGTTCCTGCTGCTGGGCATCCTGCTCTCGCTCACGCCCTGCGTGCTGCCCATGATCCCCATCCTGTCCTCCATCGTGCTGGGCGGCGATGCCGCGCGCGCGCCGTCGCGCAGCCGCGGCCTGGGCCTCGCCGCGGCCTATGTGCTGGGCATGTCGGTGGTCTATACCGCCCTCGGCGTCGCGGCCGGCCTGAGCGGCGCCGGCCTCGCGGCCTGGCTGCAGACGCCCTGGATCCTGACGCTGTTCGCCGTGCTGCTGGCCCTGCTGGCGCTGGCGATGTTCGACGTCTACACCCTGCAGGTGCCCGCCGCGCTGCAATCGCGCCTGACCGACCGGGCCAACCGCATTCCGGGCGGCCGCGTCACCGGCGCGGTGCTGATGGGCGCGATCTCGGCGCTCATCGTGGGCCCCTGCGTGGCTGCGCCGCTGGCGGGCGCGCTGCTCTACATCTCGCAGACCGGCGACGTGCTGCTGGGCGGCTCGGCGTTGTTCGCGCTGGCCTGGGGCATGGGCGTGCCGCTGCTGGTGGTCGGCGCCTCCGCCGGCGCCCTGCTGCCCAAGGCCGGGGCCTGGATGGACGGCGTGAAGCGGCTGTTCGGCATGCTGCTGCTGGCCACGTCCTGGTGGATGCTGATTCCGGTGTTGCCGACCTGGGTGCAGATGCTGGGCTGGGCCTTCCTCGCGCTGGTGGGGGCGGTGATGCTGCGCGCCTTCGAGCCGCTGCCCGTGGCGGCCGGCCGCGCCACCGCGCGCATGTTCGGCAAGGGCCTCGGCCTGTTGCTGGCGCTGCTGGCGCTGGCCTGGCTGGTGGGCGCGCTGAGCGGCGGCCGCGACGTGCTGCAGCCCTTGGGGCACCTGGCCGCGCGCGAGTCCGGCGCGCCCGCGCAGGCCGCGGCCGCCAAGGCGGGCTTCCAGCGCGTGCGTTCGGTGGCCGAGCTCGACGCGGCGCTGGCCCGCAGCGATCGCCCGGTGATGCTGGACTTCTATGCCGACTGGTGCGTGTCGTGCCGCGAAATGGAGCGCTTCACCTTCACCGATCCCGCCGTGGCCGCCAAGATGAGCGGCATGCTGTTGCTGCAGGCCGACGTGACCGCGAACAACGCCGACGACCGCGCGCTGCTCAAGCGCTTCCGCCTGTTCGGCCCGCCGGGCATCATGTTTTTCGCGGCCGGCGGCCGCGAGCTGGGCGATGCCCGCGTGATCGGCTTCCAGGACGCGCGCCGCTTCGAGGCCAGCCTGGATCGCGCGCTCGCTCCCTGACGCGCCATCGCTTGAAGCCTGGAAGGTTGCGCGCGCAACGGGCGGGCCGCGGGCGTGCGGCATGCGCGCAACAGCGCGCGCCCGATCCCCCGTCGTCCGCAGGCCCGTGCTGACGCGGCTCGCGCACTGACGGTAGTATGGGAGCTCTCCCATCCCCCGCGCCCGCGGCGCGCCCACACCGTGTCCACACTTCCTTCCGATTCCGCACCGGTCCGCACGGGCCAGGTGTACGCGCAGCTCATGCTCGTGATGGCGACGTGGGGCGTGAATCTGGTGGCGGTGAAATACCTGACCAGCCAGATGGACGTCTACGTGGTGGCGGCCATCCGCATCGTGGTCGCCTTCGCCGCGGTGTCGGCCTTCGTGCTGCTCAAGAAGGGCCGCATTCCGCGCCTCACGCTGGCGCAGGCCGGCTGGCTGGCCGCGGCGGGTGTGCTGGTGGTCTATGCCCACCAGATCGCGCTGGTCAGCGGGCTGCGCATGACGACGGCGGCCAACGCCACGCTCATCATGGCCACCAGCCCGCTCTGGTCGGTGGTGCTGGCCGCGGTGTTCTATCGCGAGCGGCTCACCTCGTCGCGCATCGGCGCGGCCGCGCTGGGCCTGGGCGGCGTGGCGCTGGTGGTGGCCGGCAGCGGCGGCCAGGTGGCGCAGGCCGGCGCGGGCGACCTGCTGGCCCTGTTCGCCGTGATCGTGTTCGTGTTCGGCGGCCTGGTGATCCAGCGCGTGTCGCGCGCCCTGGATCCGCTCACCATCCTCTGGTGGATGTATCTCGTGGGGGCGATCTCGCTCACGCTGCACGCGGCGCTGTCGGCCGACACCTATCGCGCCGAGTCCTGGTCGTCCGACCTCTGGCCCTGGGTGGTGGTGGTGTTTTCGGCGGTGATCGCCTCGGGCGTGTGCAACCTGCTCTGGAACGCCGGCATCGCGCGCCTGGGCATGAGCCGCGCGGCGATGTTCGTGAACTGGCTGCCCATCTTCGGCCTGCTCGCGGCCGCCATCTTCCTGGGTGAGCGCATCACCCTGCTGCATCTGGCGGGGCTGGCCTGCGTGCTCTCGGGCACGTGGCTGGGGCTGCGGCCGGCGCCAGCGGCGCCGGCCACCCGCTGAGCCCGGGCGGGGCTCAGCGCGCCTGGCGCAGCAGCGTCGCGGCTTCGATCGCGAAGTAGGTCAGGATGCCGTCGGCGCCGGCACGCTTGAACGCCAGCAGGGCTTCCATCATCACCTTGTCGTGGTCGAGCCAGCCATTGGCCGACGCCGCCTTGATCATGGCGTATTCGCCGCTGACCTGATAGGCGAAGGTCGGCACGCGGAACGCGTCCTTCACGCGACGCAGCACGTCGAGGTAGGGCATGCCGGGCTTGACCATCACCATGTCGGCGCCTTCCTGCAGGTCGGCCGCGACCTCGCGCAGCGCCTCGTCGATGTTGCCCGGATCCATCTGGTAAGCCATTTTGTTGGACTTGCCCAGGTTGGTGGCCGAGCCCACCGCGTCGCGGAAGGGGCCATAGAAGGCGCTCGCGTACTTGGCCGAGTAGGCCATGATGCGGGTGTGGATGTGATCCTGCGACTCGAGCGCGGTGCGGATCGCGCCGATGCGGCCGTCCATCATGTCGCTGGGCGCCACGATGTCCACGCCGGCGGCGGCCTGCGTGAGGGCCTGCTGGATCAGGATCTGCACGGTCGGCTCGTTGAGCACGTAGCCGTCTTCGTCGATCACGCCATCCTGGCCGTGGCTGGTGTAGGGATCGAGCGCCACGTCGGTGAGCACGCCGAGCTCGGGGAAGCGCTGCTTGAGCTCGCGCACCACGCGCGGGATCAGGCCGTCGGGATTGGTGGCCTCGATGCCGTCGGGCGTCTTGAGCGAGGGGTCGATCACCGGGAACAGCGACAGCACCGGAATGCCCAGCTCGACGCATTGCTCGGCCACCGGCAGCAGCGTGTCGAGCGAGTAGCGCGTCACGCCGGGCAGCGAGCCCACCGGCTGGCGCAGGCCCTGGCCTTCGGCCACGAACACCGGATAGATCAGGTCGTCGGCGGTGAGCGTGTTTTCGCGCACCAGGCGGCGCGTGAAGTCGTCGCGGCGCAGGCGGCGGGGGCGGGCGTTCGGGAAAGCGGCGGAGATGATCTGCGGGTTCATGGCACTACCTTGGGTGAAATCCAGTTCTCGATGTGGGCACCGGCCTCTTCGAGGCCGATGCGTTCGGTCGACGAGAACGGCACCATGTGCAGGGCGCCGATGTCGGCCAGTTGTTTGCGCACGTCGAATACGGCGCGCACGCGCTGGCCGTAGGGCAGCTTGTCTGCCTTGGTCAGCAATGCCAGCACCGGGCGACCGGTGGGGGCGATGAAATTGGCGAGCCGGCGGTCGAGCTCGGTCACGCCGCGGCGGATGTCGATCAGCAGCACGATGCCGACCAGCGAGGCGCGGTCGCGCAGATAGCCGCCGAGGATGTCGGCCCACTTTTCCTTCTCGCGATGGGCCACGGAGGCGTAGCCATAGCCGGGCAGGTCGACCAGGTAGCCGAGCTGCTCGCCAGGCGTGAGCGGGTCGGGCAGGCCGAACATGTTGATCAGCCGGGTGCGGCCCGGCGTCTTGCTCGAGAAGGCCAGCCGACGCTGGTTGCAGAGCACATTGATCGCGGAGGACTTGCCCGCGTTGGAGCGGCCAACGAAGCAGACCTCGGGCGCACCGGGGGGCGGCAGCTGGTCGAGCTGGGCTGCCGAAATGACGAATGAGGCGCGATGAAGTAAGGACACGGGCTGCCTTCGGGACGGTTGATTGCGATCCCTATTGTATAATCCGGCGTTTGCAACAGTGGTCCCCGCGCGTGGGGGCGGCTACCTGCGGGCTTGCCGGACATCATGGGCCGAGCTGCCGGGGGCTGGCAAAAGCAGTATGAGAACCGTTCGCGCGGGCAGGCGTCGGGCATGCAGGCAGATGCTGAACAGCAGCTGCAATGTGCTCGAATCGACATCCGAACGTCGAGGTTTACATGAAGCGTGTGCTGTCCCGGATGATGGCTGCAGGCGGGCTTGTGCTCGGTGCCACCGTCATGACTACCAGTTTCGCCGCTGATGGGGCCTCTGCCCCGACCAAGCCTGATGCGGCCAAAGGCGCCCAGCTCTATCAAGGGGGCGACGCGGCGCGTGGCATCATCGCCTGTATCACCTGTCACGGACCGGGAGGCAACAGCAGCATCCCGGCCAATCCCAATCTCGCGGGCCAGCCCCACGAGTACCTGGTCAAGCAGCTGCAGGATTTCCGCGTCAAGGACGGCGAAAAGCTGCCGGCGCGGCTCGGCGCAGGCGGCAATCCCACGCCGATGTCCGCCGTCGCGCAACCGCTTTCCCCTCAGGATATCCAGAACGTTGCCCTCTATCTGGCCCAGCAGGCGCTCTCGCAACCGGCCACCGCCGGCCACGAGAGCCTCGTCGAGCGCGGCCAGAAGATCTGGCGCGGCGGCCTGCCCGAGCGCAGCGTGCCGGCCTGCGCCTCGTGCCACAGCCCCACGGGCGCCGGCATCCCGGGCCAGTATCCCCGCCTCGCCGGCCAGTTCCCCTCGTACCTCGAAGAGCAGCTCAAGCTGTTCAGGAGCGGCGAGCGGGCCACCAACGAGCCCATGCACCAGATTGCCGATCGCCTGTCCGATGCCGACATCAAGGCGGTCGCGGATTACGCGGCGGGTCTGCGCTAGATCAAGGCCGTGGCGGTTTGCGCGGCCGGGGTGCGCTAGCATGGTGGCGGTCCGTCAGGCCCGCCGCCGCGCGCCCGTCCGGTCCCGGAACCCCTCCGGGGCCTTGCTGTCTATGTGAGGGGCCGGCTCACTCGGCCCCTCTTTTTTCATGAATCAAACCGCCATTTCCTCCCCCTCCCGCCTGCGCAGCCTGCCGCGTGACTTGTTCGAGCTGCTGGGCTCGATGCGCTTCGCCGTCAGCCTGCTGATGTTCATCTGCGTGGCCAGCGTGGTCGGCACGGTGCTGCCGCAGGGCCGCCCGGCCAGCAACTACATCGATCAGTTCGGCCCGTTCTGGTACGAGGTGTTCGACAAGTTCTCGATCTGGCACGTCTACAACAGCTGGTGGTTCCTGCTGATCATGGGCTTTCTGGTGGTCTCCACCTCGGTCTGTCTGATTCGCAATGCGCCCAAGATGCTGCGCGACGCGCGCTCGTTCCGCGAGCACGTGCGCGCCTCCAGCCTGCGCGCGTTCCCGCACCGCGTGCAGACGCAGACCGCGATGAACGTGGCCGGCACCGAAGGCGAGGTGCGGGCGCTGCTGCGCCGCCAGGGCTACGCCGTGCGCGAGCGCCGCGATGGCGATGGCGTGCTGCTGGCTGCCAAGAAGGGCAGCGCCAACCGCCTGGGCTACATCTGTGCCCATGCGGCGATGGTGGTGATCTGTATCGGCGGGCTGCTCGACAGCGAGCTGCCCGTGCGACTGCAGATGATGTTTGCCGGCAAGACGCCGATCGTCGACAACATGCTGATCGCCGACGTGCCGCAGAGCGGCCGCCTGCCGCTCGCCAACCCGAGCTTCCGCGCCAACGTGCTGGTGCCGGAAGGCGCGGCGCGCAACACCGCCCTGGTCATGATCGGCGATGGCGTGCTGGTGCAGCCGCTGCCGTTCACGCTCAAGCTCGACAAGTTCGACGTGGAGTACTACTCCACCGGCATGCCGAGCCGGTTCGCCAGCCATGTCGAAGTCACGGATCCGGACACGGGCAAGAGCTTCAAGTCGGTGATCGAGGTCAACGAGCCGCTGCGCTACAAGGGCGTGACGGTCTACCAGAGCAACATGGGCGACGGCGGCAGCAAGGTCACGCTGACCGGCTATCCGCTGCAGGGCGGCGGCGCGCCGTTCAAGGTGGACGGCGCGGTCGACGAAACCAACGACCTGAGCGCGCGCATCAACGGCCAGACCACGCAGAGCCTGAAGCTGCGCGTCACCGACCTGCGCCCGATCAACGTCGAGGAAATCAACGCCAACGGGCCGCAGGCCGCCAAGCGCCAGGACTTCTCCGAGCATCTGGCTGCCGTCACCGGCAGCGCCGCCGGCCGCAAGAACGAAAACCTGCGCAACGTCGGCCCCACGGTGGAGTATCAGCTGGTCGACGAGGCCGGCCAGGCGCGCGACTACCGCGTGTACATGCTGCCGATCGACCTCGACGGCGTGCCGGTGCTGCTGGCCGGCGTGCGCGACAACCCGGCGCAGAATTTCGGCTACGTGCGCATCCCGGTCGACGAGGACGGCTCGCCCACCGAGTTCCTGCGGCTGCGCGCGGCGCTGGCCGATCCGACGGTGCGGGCCGAGGCGGTGCGCCGCTTCGTGGAGCGCAACCTGCCTGCGGGCGCCGATCGCCAGGCCCTGAGCGCGGCCGCGCAACGCGGGCTCGACACCTACGCCAGCGGCGGCCTGCGCGCGCTGGCCGAGCTGCTGCAGCAGGGCACCGATCCGAGCGAGACCGAACGTGCCGCCGGCGTGGTGTTGCGCCTGCTGGGCAGCACCATGTACGACGTGCGCGCCATCATGCGCGAACGCAACGGCATGCCGCCGCTGCCCGACACCGGTCCGCAGGCCGAGCAGGCCAGCCGCTGGCAGCAGGTGGCGCTGGGCGCGATGTCCGACCTCACGCTGTATCCGGCGCCGGTGCTGTTTGCGCTCAGCGACTTCCAGCACATCCAGGCCAGCGGCTTCCAGGTGAGCCGCACGCCGGGCAAGAACGCCGTGTACCTGGGCTGCCTGCTGCTGATCGTCGGCGTGTTCTCGATGTTCTATATCCGCGACCGCCGCATCTGGGTCTGGCTCAGCCCCGCCCGTGAAGGCCATGGCACCGACGTCCAGGCGGCCATGACCTCGCAGAAGCGTACACTGGACTTCAATCAGGAATTCGACCGGTTCGACCAGGCCATGAAGGGCCTGGGCCGGTCTTGAGATCAGCCATGAATACCACCACCCGCCCGCCGCTCCCCGATTCGAACTGGAGCAGCACGTTTTCCCAGACCGGCGACAACCGCGCGCAGCGCGGCCGTCCCGACTGGACCGACCTGGTGTTCTTCGTGCTGCTGGCCGTGGGCGCGGGCTATGCCCTGACGCGCTTCAGCAAGTCGATGGACTACTACGAGAAGCTCATCCTGTGCGGCACCGTGCCGGCGCTCACCTGGCTGGGCTGGCTGTGGCGCCCGCTGCGCCGCCTGATGGTGGCCTGTGCGCTGGCCGTGGGGCTGGCCCTCACGCTCTACCAGAACGATCTGGTACGCGCCGAGCAGGTGTTCTTCCTCAAGTATCTGTTGTCGTCGCAATCGGCCATCCTGTGGATGTGCGCGCTGTTCATGCTGGCCACGGTCTGCTACTGGATCGGCATCGTCAGCCCCACCTCGGCGTGGCTGGGCACGGCGCTCACGTGGGGCGCGGTGTTCGCGGGCACGACCGGCCTGCTGGTGCGCTGGCGCGAAGGCCACCTGATGGGCCCGGACCTGGGCCACATCCCGGTGAGCAATCTGTACGAGGTGTTCGTGCTGTTCGCGCTCATCACGGCGCTGTTCTATCTCTATTACGAGCGCAAGTACGCGACCCGCGCGCTGGGCGGCTTCGTGCTGCTGGTGATCTCCTCGTCGATCGTGTTCCTGCTCTGGTATTCGTTCACGCGTGACGCCGGACAGATCCAGCCGCTGGTGCCGGCGCTCAAGAGCTGGTGGATGAAGCTGCACGTGCCCGCCAACTTCATCGGCTACGGCACGTTCTCGCTGGCCGCGATGGTGGGCTTCGCCTATCTGGTCAAGCAGCATGGCGAGACCACCTCCTGGAAGAAGCTGGCGCCGCTGTTCGTGCTGGGCGTGCTGCTGTGCGCCGAGCCGATGGTGTTCCGCACCGACGGGCTGTCGGCCACCTGGATGATCTATGGCGGCGTGGGGGCGGTGATCGTGGGCAGCATCCTGCTGGCGCGCCGCCGCATCGCGCAGGCCCTGCCGTCGCTCGAGGTGCTCGACGACATCATGTATCGCGCCATCGCGATCGGCTTCGCGTTCTTCACCGTGGCCACCGTGCTCGGCGCGCTGTGGGCCGCCGATGCGTGGGGCGCCTACTGGCAATGGGACCCGAAGGAAACCTGGGCCCTGATCGTGTGGCTCAACTACGCGGCCTGGCTGCACATGCGCCTCATCAAGGGGCTGCGCGGCTCGATGGCGGCCTACTGGGCGCTCGTGGGTCTGCTCATCACCGGCTTTGCCTTCCTGGGCGTGAACATGTTCCTGTCGGGCCTGCACTCCTACGGCGAGCTCTGACGCCGCGGCGTGAGTCCAAAAAACAAGGCCCCGTGCATGCACGGGGCCTTTTGCATGGCGCACGCCCGATGGCGTCAGGGCAGCGTGGACTCGCCGCGCAGCAGATCGTCGAAGGTCTCGCGCTGGCGCACCACGTGGTAGTGGGCGCCATCGACCATGACTTCGGCCGCGCGCGGGCGGGTGTTGTAGTTGCCCGCCATGACCATGCCATAGGCGCCGGCCGACTCGAGCGCGAGCACGTCGTCCTGCTGGATGTCGAGCTGGCGCTCCTTGGCCAGCCAGTCGCCGCTTTCGCAGACCGGACCGACCACGTCGTAGACCTTGCCCGCGCCGCCGCGCGGCGTGACGGCGCGCACGCCGTGATAGGCCTGGTACAGGGTGGGGCGCAGCAGGTCGTTCATCGCCGCATCGACGATGGCGAAGTTGCGCGCGTCGTTGTGCTTGAGGAACTGCACCGTGGTGAGCAGCACGCCGGCGTTGCCGACCAGCGAACGGCCCGGCTCCAGCATCAGGTGCAGGTGGCCGTGGCCACGCGCCTGCAGGCGATCGAACACGCGATCGAGCAGCGCGCGCGGCGACGGCGGCACTTCGTCGGTGTAGCGGATGCCCAGGCCGCCGCCGAGGTCGAGGTGCTCGATGCGGATGCCGGCTTCGGTGAGGCGGTCGATCAGGTCGAGCAGCTTTTCGAGCGCGTCGAAATACGGGCTGATGTCGGTGAGCTGCGAGCCGATGTGGCAGTCGACGCCGACGACCTGCAGGCCGGGCAGCGAGGCCGCGGTCTGGTAGGCGGCGAGCGCCTCGTCGATCGCGATGCCGAACTTGTTTTCTTTCAGGCCGGTGGAGATGTAGGGGTGGGTCTGGGCGTCGACGTCGGGGTTGACGCGCAGCGACACGCGGGCCGTGCGGCCGACGGCCTGCGCGACCTCGGAGAGACGGGCCAGCTCGGCCGTGGACTCGACGTTGAAGCATTTCACGCCGGCCAGCAGGGCCTCGCGCATTTCCCAGGCCTGCTTGCCCACGCCGGAGAACACGATCTTGGCGGGGTCGCCGCCGACGGCCAGCACGCGCTTGAGTTCACCGCCCGACACGATGTCGAAACCGGCGCCCAGGCGCGCGAATTCCTTCAGCACGGCCAGGTTGGAGTTGGCTTTCATACCGTAGCAGACCAGCACCGGGCGGTCGCCGATGGCGTCGCGGTAGTTGTCCCAGGCGGCCTTGAGGGCGGCGCGCGAGTAGACGTAGAGCGGCGTTCCGAGTTCCTGGGCCAGGTGCGCCAGCGAGACGCCTTCGGCGTGCAGCACGCCGTTGGCGTAATGGAAATGCGGATGGCCAGCCAGTTCGGGCTGGGCGGTCGTGACGGTCATGAGAAGCAGGCCTTAGTTCGGCAGGGTGGTGGTGTCGTTCTGGGGGGCGTTGATCGCCGGTTCCGGCTTGCGCTGCGAGGCGTTGCCCTGGCCCGGTTTGCCCGTGCCGTCGTTCGGCAGGTAGAGTGGACCACGGTAGCCGCAGGCGGCCAGCAGGCCAGCCGCGGCAAGCGTGGCTACAATGCGTAGAGCCATGCGGCCAAAAGCCATGTGGAACACTGGGAACTCCGTAATCATTGCAGGTTAGATTATGACCGAAACCGAATTTCTTGCCTTGGTGGATCAGGTGCTCGACTCGATCGAGAGCCAGGCCGACGACTGGGCCGCATCGCTCGATGTCGACGTCGAGGCCACCCGCAGCGGCAATGTGCTGACCCTCGTGTTCGAGGACGGCACCCACGTCGTGGTCAACAGCCAGGCGGCCATGCAGGAACTGTGGGTTGCCGCCCGTACCGGCGGCTTCCATTACCGCTACGACGGCCAGCGCTGGAACGACACGCGCGGCGGCCCGGGCCTGCCCGACGCGCTGTCGCAGATCTGTTCCGCGGCTGCCGGCGTGCCGGTCAGCGTCAAGCTGTAAAGACGAGGCCGGCTGCATGCCGGCCCGCTGTCTGCGCCGGCCCGGTTTCCCTGGGCCGGCCGCTCACCCGATCCGACTGCCGCGCCCGCGGGCGCGGCGTTCACCTCAGAACGGGATGTTCTGCGACCAGGGTTGCGACGAGCTCGCGCCCACGCCCGGCGCGGCACGGATCGGGCCTTCCTGGCCGGTCAGGCCGTTCAGGAAGTCGCCGAGCGCATCGCCCGCCTGCGGCAGCCCCAGCCGCGCCACGGCCTGTCCGGGCGGGAATTCCGAGAAATAGTAGTCGCCGCCCTCGGCCAGCAGGCCGTCGGGACGCGGACGTTGCTTCTCTTCGGGCACGCCCTTGAGCGCTTCCTGCATGAAGTCGACCCAGATCGGCATGGCGGCGCCGCCGCCGGTTTCGCGCGAACCGAGCGAACGCGGCTGGTCGAAGCCCAGCCAGGCGGTGGCCACGAGGCTCGGCGTGTAGCCGGAGAACCACGCGTCGACCGATTCGTTGGTGGTGCCGGTCTTGCCGGCCAGGTCGTTGCGCTTGAGCATGACGCGGGCGCGCGCGGCCGTACCGCTGGTGGCGACACCGCGCAGCATGTCGTCGGCGACCCAGGCGGTGCGCGGATCGATCGCGCGCGCCGCGGCGTCGCCCGCCACCACCGGACGGGCCTGCATCAGCACCTTGCCGGAGCTGTCGGTGACCTTGTCGATCAGGAACGGCGTGACGCGATAGCCGCCGTTGGCGAATACCGAGAACGCGCCGGCCAGCTGCAGCGGCGTGACCGAGCCCGCGCCGAGCGCGAGCGGCAGCACGGCCGGCTGGCGTGCCTTGTCGAAGCCGAAGCGGGTCAGGTATTCCTGCGCATACTGCGGGCCGATCGCCTCGAGGATGCGGATCGAGACCATGTTCTTCGACTTGTACAGGCCCTGGCGCATCGTCAGCATGGGCTCGTACTGGTTGCCGTAGTTTTTCGGATGCCAGGCCTTGGAGCCGGTCTGCGCGGCCGAGAGCTCGAACGGCTGGTCGGAGATCTGCGTGCCCGGGGTCAGGCCGCGCTCGAGCGAAGCCGCGTAGATGAAGGGCTTGATGCTGGAGCCGGGCTGGCGCCACGCCTGCGTCACGCGGTTGAAGTTGCCGCGATAGAAGTCGAAGCCGCCGACCAGCGCGCGGATCGCGCCATCCTGCGGGGCGAGGGCCACGAAGGCCGCCTGCACCGACGGCATGTTGATCACTTCCCAGCCGTCGTTGTACTTGTGGATGTAGACCACCGAGCCGCGCTTGAGGCGCTGTTCGGGCTTGGCCTTGTCGTTGAGCGAACGCGCGATCACGCCGAGCGCCTTCTTGTCGGTGATCGAGATGATCTCGCGCGAGCTGCGCGCCACCTTCACTTCGGTGGGGCTGGCGGACAGCACCAGCGCGGTGAGCAGATCGGCGCTGTCGGGGTACTTGTCGAACACGCCGTCGAGGAAGTCATCGAGGGCCTGCGGATTGCTTTCGGTGCCGGCCGGCATCTCGAGTTGCTCTTCCGGGCCCGGATAGGGCGCGCGGCGCGTGTACTCGAGCACGCCTTCGCGCACGGCGCGGTAGGCGGCTTCCTGGTCTTTCGAGGTGACCGTGGTGTAGATGTTGATGCCGCGCGAGTACAGGTTGTCCTGGTACACGCCGTAGAGCAGCTGGCGCGCCAGTTCGGCCACGTATTCGCCGTGGATCGCATAGCCGCCGGCGGGGGTGCCCTCGGCCGACTTCATCACGATGGGCTGGGCCATCGCTTCCTTGTATTCGGGCTCGGTGAGGTAGCCCAGCGAATACATGCGGCCCAGCACGTAGCGCTGGCGCAGCTCGGCGCGCGGGCGGTTCGAGATCGGGTTGAAGCGCGACGGCGCCTTCGGGATGCCGGCCAGCATGGCGGCCTCGGCGGGCGTGACCTGCGACAGCGGCTTGCCGAAGTAGGTGCGCGAGGCGGCGGCGAAGCCATAGGCGCGGTGGCCCAGGTAGATCTGGTTCATGTAGAGCTCGAGGATCTGGTCCTTGGTGAGCTCGTTCTCGATCTTGAACGTGAGCAGCAATTCGTAGAACTTGCGCGAGTACGTCTTTTCGGAAGAGAGATAGAAGTTGCGCGCGACCTGCATCGTGATCGTGCTGGCGCCCTGCGTCTTGGACATGTTGACGAGGTTGGTGAGGCCTGCGCGCGCCACCCCCATCCAGTCGATGCCGCCGTGCTGATAGAAGCGGTCGTCTTCGGCCGCGAGCACGGCCGACTTCATGACGTCGGGAATCTCGTTGAAGCGCAGCACGTTGCGGCGCTCTTCACCGAACTCGCCGATCAGGACCTTGTCGGCCGTGTAGACGCGCAGCGGCACGCGCGGCCGGTAGTCGGTCATGGCGTGCAGGTCGGGCAGATTGGGCCAGGCCAGCGCCAGCGCCATGCCGGCCAGCAATGCGCCGCACAGCGCCAGGCCCGCACAGAAAATGCCGGTCTTGACGAAAAATCGCAAAAACGGGGACCCGCTGGGGGCGGACTGCTCTTCTTTGGAATTCGGACGCTTGCTCATCGCGGCGATTTTACGGTGATCTCCGGCCCGACCCGCTGAGGGATGGCCGGTTTCTGTAACAAAATAAATCGTTGTGGTAAGCGGGCAACTGGCGGCGATGGGATAATGCCGATATGAATCTTTCCGCCCACACTTGCGACGAGTCCGATCCTGACCCGTTGCCCGACGATTGCCCTGAAGCCGCGGCGCCTGTGTGCCCCGCGGAATGCGTGGAACCGTTGCTGCACCTGCCGCACGATCTGCCGATCTTCCTGGTCGGGATGATGGGGGCCGGCAAGACCACCATCGGCCGTGGCCTGGCGCGTGCGCTGGGACGCGACTTCGTCGATCTGGATCATGAGCTCGAGGCGCGCTGCGGCGTGCGCGTGCCGGTGATCTTCGAGATCGAGGGCGAGGCGGGATTCCGGCGGCGCGAGGCGGCTGCTCTGCAAGAGTGTACCCAACGGCGCGGGATTATTCTCGCCACCGGCGGGGGCGCGGTGCTCGCGGACGACAATCGCGCGGCCCTCAAGGCACGCGGCATCGTGCTGTATCTGCGCGCGAGCGTGGACGAGCTCTACCGCCGCACCTGCCGCGACCGCAACCGTCCCCTCCTGGCCACCGCGGATCCGCGCGGCACGCTGCGCGACCTGATGGTCAAGCGCGAGCCGCTGTATGTCGAGGTGGCCGACCTCGTGATCGAGACCGGATCGGCCCCCATCACGACGCTGGTCAAATCCATCCTGCCCAAGCTGCAGGCGTACGAGAAGCACACCTCATGAACGTTGTAGAAGTCGACACCCCGGGCGGCCAGTACCCGATCCGCATCGCGCCCGGCCGCATCGATCGCCTGGACGAGGCCATCCCCGCCGACGCCACCACGATCGCCATCGTCACCAATCCCACCGTGGGCGCGCTCTACGGCGCGCGCGCCGAGGCGGCGCTGGCGCGCACGGGCCGCAAGGTGCTGCGCATCGAGCTGCCCGATGGCGAGGCGCACAAGGATTGGCAGACGCTCAACCTCATCTTCGACGCCATGCTCGAGAATCGCCTGGACCGCCGCGCGGTGCTGGTGGCGCTGGGCGGCGGCGTGATCGGCGACATGACCGGCTTCGCCGCGGCCGTCTACATGCGCGGCGTGCGCTTCGTGCAGGTGCCGACCACGCTGCTGGCGCAGGTGGATTCGTCGGTGGGCGGCAAGACGGCGGTCAACCATCCGCTGGGCAAGAACATGATCGGCGCGTTCTACCAGCCGGTGGCCGTCGAGATCGATACCGACGTGCTGCAGACGCTGCCCGCGCGCGAGGTGTCGGCGGGCCTGGCCGAGGTCATCAAATACGGCCTGATCCTGGATCCGGTCTTCTGGGACTGGTGTGAGCAGAACGCGGCCGCGCTGCGCGCGCTCGACGCCGACGCCGTGGCCCATGCGATCCGCCGTTCCTGCGAGCTCAAGGCGCAGGTGGTGGGCAAGGACGAGCGCGAGTCCGGCTTGCGCGCCATTCTCAACCTGGGCCACACGTTCGGCCATGCCATCGAGTCGGGCCTGGGGTATGGTGAATGGCTGCACGGCGAGGCCGTGGGTTGCGGCATGGTGCAGGCGGCCGAGCTGTCGGCCGAAGTCTGCGGCTTCCCGGCGGCCGACGTGGCGCGGGTGCGCGCGCTGGTGCAGGCCATCGGCTGCCCGGTGGTGGCACCCGACCTGGGCCTGGAACGCTGGATCGCGCTGATGCAGGTCGACAAGAAGACCGAGGGCGGCGAGATCAAATTCGTGCTGCTGCCGCGCATCGGCGAGGCCGTCACGCGCGGCGCGCCGCAGGCGGCGGTGGCAGCGGTACTGCAACGAACGATTCAATGAGCGAGGGCGGGACGGTGGTGAGTGCGATGAACGAATTGGCTTCTTATGCATCCGACCCCGCCCGCAGCCGCGGCCGCCGGCACCCGGAGCCGGCGCCGGAGAACCGCAGCGAATTCCAGCGCGACCGCGATCGCATCGTGCATGCGAACGCGTTTCGCCGCCTCGAGTACAAGACCCAGGTCTTCGTCAATCACGAGGGCGATCTGTTCCGCACGCGCCTCACGCACAGCCTCGAAGTGGCGCAGATCGCGCGCACGCTGGCGCGCAGCCTGCGGCTGTCCGAAGACCTGACCGAGGCCATCGCGCTGGCGCACGACCTCGGCCACACGCCGTTCGGTCATGCCGGCCAGGACGAGCTCAACGCCTGCATGCGCGAGCTGGTGCCCGAGGCGGGCGGGTTCGAGCACAACCTGCAGAGCCTGCGCGTGGTCGACGAGCTCGAGGAGCGCTATGCCGAGTTTAACGGCCTGAACCTCTGCTTCGAAACGCGCGAAGGCATCCTCAAGCATTGCTCGGCGGCGCATGCGCGCCAGCTGGGCGACGTGGGCCAGCGCTTCATCGACCGCACGCAGCCCTCGCTCGAGGCCCAGCTGGCCAACCTGGCCGACGAGATCGCCTACAACAACCACGACATCGACGATGGCCTGCGCTCGGGCCTGATCACGATCGAGCAGCTGCTCGAGGTGGGCATCTTCGCGCGCCACTACGAATCGGTGCTGGCGAAATATCCGCGCCTGCCCACGCGGCGCGCCACCGCCGAGACCATCCGGCGCATGATCAACACCCTGATCGTGGACCTCACCGGCACCTCGCAGGAGCGCATCCTGCATGCCGCGCCGGCCAGCGCCGACGAGGCGCGCCGGGCCGGCCCGCTGGCGGGCTTCTCGCCCGAGATCCGCCGCGAGGCCGATCAGCTGAAGAAATTCCTGTTCGACAATCTCTATCGCCACTACCAGGTGGTGCGCATGACGCGCAAGGCGCGCCGCATCGTGCGCGAGCTGTTCGAGGTGTTCCTCGACGACCCGCGCCTGCTGCCGCCCGACTACCGCCGCGACACCGAGGTGACGCAGGCGCGCGCGATCTCCGACTACATCGCCGGCATGACCGATCGCTACGCCATCAGCGAGCATCGGCGGTTGTTCGACATGGGCTGAGCGGGCAAGACGTGCGTCTCGCCCGCTACCTGGGTAGAACCCTAGGTTGCGGGCTTTTTCACCCCAAGGGGTGATGCGTCGCAGGCCCGGGACCCATAGCATCGTGGATGCACATTCGCCGTGCTTTCCCGCCCACTGTGATGCGACAATCGGGGCTCCCGTCGCATCAGAGTCGGCGGTTCTTTTTTGTCGGCGCAGCCGATATCCCCAGAATTCCTGTCTTTTTCTCGACAGCGCCAGGCGCCGTGGCAAGCGGTTGCGCGCGCAATGATCGGGAGGGGGCTGCGCGTCGCTAACGTGCGTCAGTGACGCGCGTCACTGTCGAGCTTTGGTCAGTGCGGGGCGGGGCTCTGCAGCACGCTGATCATGCGCAGCAGGGCGGCCTGGCGCTGCGCACCGGTCTTCTGCAGCACGGCCTTGCTCTGGGTGCGCGCGGTCTCGAGCGCGATACCGAGCTGCGCGGCCGCCTGCGCCAGCGTGGCGCCATTGACCAGGCAGTCCAGCAGGCGGCACTCGGCCGCGCTCAACCGGAACAGTTCGCGCAGCACGCCATGCGGCACGGGGCGGGGCGTGAGGTGGGTGTGGACCAGGATCAGGGCGAGCGGCTCGTCGCGGCCCGCGGCCTCGCGCAACGAGGCCGGCGCGGGCAACGCGATCAGCAGCGTGCCGTCGGGCAGGCGGTGGGCATCGGCTAGCGCGCCTACCATGCCGGCGCTCGCGGTGGCGCGCGTCAGCAGGCGGCGCCATGCGGGCAGGTTCATGACCTGGGCGCCGGCACGCCGGAACCAGGCCTCCCCGCCGTCGTTGGCCAGCAGCACGCGTCCGGCCATCGAACACAGCAGCAACGGCGTGGCGAAGGTGTCGAGCGCGGCGCGCCCCAGGCGGGCGCGCTGTTCGAGCTCACCCAGTTGCACGCGCAACTTCAGCGCGCGGCGGAAGTGCGGCAGCATGCGCAACAGGATCTGCTCGTGCTCGGGCTCGAAATAGCCCTGGTCCGTGCCGCGCTGGAACGACATGCTCCATTCGGTGTCTTCGGTGTGCAGCGTGCGCGTCACCATCAGCGAGCCGATGCCGTGGGGATGCAGGAAATCCTGGTAGAACGGCGAGCGCTGCATGGTCTCGACGCCGATGTCGCGCTGGTCCAGCAGGCAGTTGCCGCTGGGCAGGCGATCGACGCTGGGCAGCACCTCGTCGATGCGGTGATAGTGCGCCTCGTACTCGGCCAGCAGCGCATCGCTCAGGCCGGCCATCTCGATCACGCGCACCTGGTCGGTGTCGCGGTCGCGGGCCAGCAGCGCACAGCGATCGGTGTCGACGGCGCGCGCCGCCATGCGCAATGCGCGTTGCCATTGCTGTGTGTCGGCCACGCCCTCGTAAAGGGCGCTGGCGATCCGGAGTTCACAAGAAGCGTCCATGAGGCGGGGCGAGTGGGGAAAACGGCAGGCGCTGTAACAGCAGCAGCAAATTTACCTCAAGTTCACCCCATGCCCAGGCGCAGGCCGGTGCGGCGTAATCGACTGCGAGGTCGGTAGATGGCGGGCCGCCCGCGCTGGTTGCGCGGACAACCTTCCAGGCTTCAACGATGCGTGCGGTACGGCTCGTCGATGGCGACGAAGGTCTGTTCGGCCAGCGCGCCTTCCGTCCACTCGCGCATGGCGGGCAGGTCGAGCACGGCGTCCATGTAGTCGCGCACCGGGCCGGCCGCGGCCACGCCGTAGGTGGTGAAGCGCGACACGATGGGCGCATAGAACGCGTCGGCGATGCTGAAGCGGCCGAACAGGAATGGACCGCCCTGGCCGAACTCGGCGCGGGTGTCCTGCCAGATGGCCTGCACGCGCGAGATGTCTTGCTGGGCGGCGCCGAGGTCGATGCCGGGCAGGTGCGCCTCGATGTTCATCGGCATCAGCGAGCGCAGCTGGCCGAAGCCGCTGTGCATCTGCGCGGAGATCGAGCGGGCGCGTGCGCGGGTGCGCGGATCGGCGGGCCACAGGGCGAGCTCGGGATGGCGCTCGGCCGCGTATTCGCAGATGGCCAGCGAGTCCCAGACGGCGAAGTCGCCGTCGAGCAGGACCGGCACCAGGCCGGCCGGCGTGATGCGGCCGAGCTGGGCGGCGAAGTCGTCGGTGCACAGACCGAGTTTGCGCTCCTCGAACGGCACGCCGGCGGCGCGCAGCGCGAGCCAGGCCCGCAAGGACCAGGAGGAATAATTCTTGTTGCCGATGAACAGGGTGTACATGAGCCAGCCGTCTGGAAGCGCGCCACGGGCGCGAAGCACGGGCCGGCGGCGAGCCGGCCCGCAGACGGGCAGTCTACTTGCTTTTCCTGTGCCCGAGCACGCGCGCGAGGTAGTGGCCGGTATGGCTTTCGGCGCTGTCGGCCACGACTTCCGGCGTGCCCTGCGCGACCACCCGGCCGCCGCCGTCGCCGCCTTCCGGGCCCATGTCCACGAGCCAGTCGGCGGTCTTGATGACGTCGAGGTTGTGCTCGATGATCAGCACGGTGTTGCCGCTCTCGACCAGCTGGTTCAGCACCTCGAGCAGCAGCTCGATGTCGCGGAAATGCAGGCCCGTGGTGGGCTCGTCGAGGATGTAGAGCGTGCGCCCGGTGCTGCGGCGCGAGAGCTCGAGCGACAGCTTCACGCGCTGCGCCTCGCCGCCCGACAGTGTCGTCGCGCTCTGGCCCAGCCGGATGTATGACAGGCCCACGTCGATCAGGGTCTGCAGCTTGCGCGCGATCGCGGGCACCGACTCGAAGTATTCGAGCGCCTGCTCCACCGTGAGGTCGAGCACCTCGCTGATGTTGCGGCCGCGATAGCGGATCTCCAGCGTTTCGCGGTTGTAGCGCTTGCCGTGGCACACGTCGCACGGCACGTACATGTCGGGCAGGAAGTGCATCTCGACCTTGACCACGCCGTCGCCCTGGCAGGCCTCGCAGCGTCCGCCCTTCACGTTGAAGCTGAAGCGCCCGGGGTCGTAGCCGCGCGTGCGCGCCTCCGGCACGCCGGCGAACAGCTCGCGGATCGGCGTGAACAGGCCGGTGTAGGTGGCCGGGTTGCTGCGCGGCGTGCGGCCGATGGGGCTCTGGTCGACGCTGATGATCTTGTCGAAGTTTTCCAGGCCGGTGATGTTGGCGTAGGGAGCGGGCTCGCCCTGGGCGTGGTTGAGCTGGCGGGCCAGCGCCACCGCGAGCGTGTCGTTGACCAGGGTCGATTTGCCCGAGCCCGACACGCCGGTCACGCACACCAGCCGGCCGGCCGGGATGCGCAACTCCACCGACTTGAGGTTGTTGCCGGTGGCGCCGCTGAGCGTGAGCCACGGCTGCTCGTCGTCGACGGGGCGGCGCTTGGGGATCGCAATCGCGCGCGCGCCGCTCAGGTACTGGCCGGTGAGGGACTGGGGATCGCGCTGCACGTCCTTGGGCGTGCCCTGCGCCACCACCTGGCCGCCGTGCTCGCCGGCACCGGGGCCCATGTCCACCACCCAGTCGGAGGCGCGGATCATGTCTTCGTCGTGTTCGACCACGATCACGCTGTTGCCCAGGTCGCGCAGGTGCTGCAGCGTGCCGATCAGGCGATCGTTGTCGCGCTGGTGCAGGCCGATCGAAGGCTCGTCCAGCACATACATCACGCCGGTCAGGCCCGAGCCGATCTGGCTCGCCAGCCGGATGCGCTGGGCCTCGCCGCCGGAGATGGTGTCGGCGCTGCGGTCGAGCGAGAGATAGTTGAGCCCGACGTTGTTCAGGAAGCTCAGGCGCGCCTCGATCTCGCGCACGATGCGCTGCGCGATCTCCTGCTTGGCGCCGGTCAGGGCGAGCGCCTGGAACCAGGCCAGGCAGGTCGACAGCGGCATCGCCTCGACCTCGTAGATCGCGCGGCCATGCTCCTGACCCTGGCGCGGCTCGTCGCCGATCAGCACGTGGCGCGCTTCGGGGCGCAGCCGCGAGCCGCCGCAGTCGGGGCAGGTCTTGATGTTGCGGTACTTGCCCAGCTCTTCGCGCACGGTGGCCGAGTCGGTCTCGCGCCAGCGCCGTTCCAGGTTGGGGATCACGCCCTCGAACGGATGGCGCTTGACGCTGCTGCGGCCCTTCTCGTTGAGGTAGAAGAACGCGATCTCTTCCTCGCCCGAGCCGAACAGCACCTTGTCGCGGATGGCGTCGGGCAGCTCCTCGAAGGCGGTCTCGATGTCGAACTCGTAATGCGTGGCCAGGCTGGTGAGCAGCGAATGCGTGAAGGCGTTGCGCTTGTCCCAGCCGCGGATCGCGCCGGCGGCCAGGCTCAGCTCGGGGAAGGCCACCACGCGCTTGGGATCGAAGAAGCCGACCTGGCCGATGCCATCGCACGAGGGGCAGGCGCCCATGGGGTTGTTGAAGCTGAACAGGCGCGGCTCGAGCTCGGGCAGGCTGTGGCTGCAGACCGGGCAGGCGTAGCGGCTGGAGAAGACCTGTTCGCGGCCGCTGTCGAGGTCGAGCGCCAGGGCCCGGCCGTCGGCCAGCCCGAGCGCGGTCTCGAAGCTCTCGGCCAGGCGCTGCTTGCCCTCGGGGCGCACGCGCAGGCGGTCGATCACGACGTCGATGTCGTGCTTCTCGGTTTTCTTGAGCGGCTCCATCTGGTCGATCTCGACCAGCTTGCCGTCCACGCGCAGGCGCACGTAGCCCTGCGCCTGCAGGCTGGCGCATTCGTCTTCGAAGCTGCCTTTCTTGGCGCGCGCGATCGGCGCCAGCACGGCCAGGCGGCTCTCCTCGGGCCAGCCCAGCACCGCGTCGACCATCTGGCTGACGCTCTGCGCCTGCAGCGGCAGGCCGTGGTCGGGACAGTAGGGCGTGCCGACCCGGGCGTAGAGCAGCCGCAGGTAGTCGTGGATCTCGGTGATGGTGCCGACGGTGGAGCGCGGGTTGTGGCCGGCGGCCTTCTGCTCGATCGAGATGGCCGGCGACAGGCCCTCGATCAGGTCCACGTCGGGCTTGTCCATCAGCTGCAGGAACTGGCGCGCGTAGGCCGACAGGCTTTCGACGTAGCGGCGCTGGCCCTCGGCGTAGAGCGTGTCGAACGCGAGCGAAGACTTGCCCGAGCCCGAGAGGCCCGTGACGACCACCAGCCGGTGGCGAGGCAAGTCCAGCGAGACGTTCTTGAGATTGTGGGTGCGTGCACCCCTGATACGTATCTCGTCCATAGCTCTTCCGCGAGTCGCCCGGTGCGCTGACGGCGCACCGGGTTCGGTGTTGCACGGCCCTTTGTCGCTGCCCGGCGGGCGCCGCCGTCCCGGCCATCCTGGTCAGATGGGGGCGGATCGGCGCCAGACCAGCCCGCAGCCGCATCCGGCGTCGGATCATGACGCCGTCGCGTTGCAGGCAGGCGGGACCCGGGCAAGGACGGCCGCGTCAGCGCGGCGGGAGGCGGCTTGCGCCTGCGCGCGGAGCCTGACTCGGTCCGCGGTTGCGGCCGCCGCTTGCGCCGCGGCCCGATCCGTACCCTTGCCTGCGCCCGCATGCCCGGCGCCGCCTTGCCCTCATCCGGCCCGGTTTAAGCAGTTTCAAAGGCCAACTTGGTACTATAGCGCGCCGATCCCTGCCGTGTATGCGGGCCTGGCGGCCGGTCCCTCGGGGCGCGGCCGGGGCCGTGCCGTCGCCGGGGCCGCGTTTCTGTTTTCCTGTTCCGCCCCAAATTTCCATGGCAGCCCATCCCACGCTGAAACTGACCCCATCCGAGCGCCGCGCGAGCGTCGCGCTGGCGGGCCTGTTCGCCTGTCGCATGCTGGGGCTGTTCCTGCTGCTGCCAGTGTTCGCCGTGGCCGCCAAGGGCCTGCCCGGCGGCGACGATCCGGTGCGCGTGGGCCTGGCGCTGGGCATGTATGGCCTGACGCAGGCCATCATGCAGATTCCGTTCGGCCTGGCCTCCGACCGCTGGGGCCGCCGTCCGGTGGTGCTGCTGGGCCTGCTGCTGTTCGTGGCGGGCAGCGTGGTCTGTGCCCTGGCCGACGACGTGTTCTGGATCACCGTGGGGCGCGCGATCCAGGGCGCCGGCGCCATCTCGGCCGCCGTCACCGCCTGGCTGGCCGATGCCACCCGCGACGAGGTGCGCACCCGCGCCATGGCCATGGTGGGCGCCTCCATCGGCCTGTCGTTCGCGCTGTCGCTGGTGCTCGCACCGGTGCTGGTCGGCGCCTGGGGCCTGCACGGCCTGTTCTGGACCATCGCCTGCCTGGGCCTGGCCTGCCTCGCCGTCGCGCGCTGGGTCGTGCCCGTGGTGCCGCGCACCGGCGCGCGCACCATGAACGCCAGCCCGCGCGAGGTGCTGCTGCACGGCGACCTGTTGCGGCTGAATTTCGGCGTGTTCGTGCTGCACTTGATCCAGGTGGCGCTGTTCGTGGTCGTGCCGGCGCTGCTGCTGAAGCTGGGCGGCCTGCCGGCGCAGTCGCTCTGGCACGTCTACCTGCCGGTGATCCTGGTCTCGTTCGTGTTGATGGTGCCGGTGGTGTTCGTCGCCGAGAAGCGGCGCGCGCACCGGGGCGCACTGCGTGCGTCGGTGGCGCTGCTGATCCTGGTCTGTGCGCTGCTGCCCGCGGCCGCCGGGGCCGGCTTCTACCCGCTGGTCCTGGCGCTCACGGGCTTTTTCGTGGCGTTCAACGTGCTGGAGGCGCTGCAGCCTTCGCTGGTGTCGCGCGTGGCGCCCCAGGCCTACAAGGGCCTGGCGCTGGGCTTCTACAACACCGCCCAGGCCGCGGGCCTGTTCACCGGCGGCCTGCTGGGCGGCTGGATCGCCGCCCACGCCGGCGCCAGCGGCGTGTTCTGGGCCGCGGCGGCGCTGTCGCTGCTGTGGCTCGCCGTCACCTGGGCGCTCAAGCCCCTGGCCTGAGGCGGCCGCAAGGGCGGTTACAAAACCGTGCTTCCCGTGTCCCGCTCCGGCTTTGCGGGCGGGCCGCGAATCGTCGATAATGACGGTCAAATCCAGGTTTCTCCCCGTGACGCCGGTTTCCTGTCCGAAACCGGCGTGTTCGTTGAGGCCTGACCCATTCAGCATTTACCGTTGTGCGCCGCCGGTGCCGTCCTCCGGGGGCGGGGCGGGGAGCACACAACCATAGAGGGACATCGGTCATGGCATCGGTCAATAAAGTGATTCTCGTCGGCAACCTGGGGCGCGACCCCGAGGTGCGCTACAGCCCGGATGGCGCCGCCATCTGCAACGTCTCGATCGCCACCACCAGCCAGTGGAAAGACAAGGCGAGCGGCGAGCGCCGCGAAGAAACCGAATGGCACCGCGTCGTCATGTACAACCGCCTGGCCGAAATCGCCGGCGAATACCTGAAGAAGGGCCGCTCGGTCTACATCGAAGGCCGCCTCAAGACCCGCAAGTGGCAAGACAAGGACACCGGCGCTGACCGCTACAGCACCGAAATCGTCGCCGACCAGATGCAGATGCTCGGCGGCCGCGAAGGCGGCGGCGACAGCAGCTACGGCGGTGGCGGCGGCTACGACGAGGCCCCGCAGCAGCGCCAGCAGCGCGCCCCGGCGCCCCAGCGCCCGGCCCAGCAGCAATCGCGCCCGGCCCCGGCTCCCGCCGGCGCCAACCTGGCCGACATGGACGACGATATTCCGTTCTGATCGCTGCCTGCGGCTCGCAAAAGCGATCGCGAAGAACCCCGGCTCATCGATGCCGGGGTTTTTTTTCGCGCCGCATTGCGGCGCCGCGTGCATGGCGGGCGAAGTCGTGCATCGTTGCGGGCGCGACGATCCGTGCGGCGGGCGCGCAGCTCGTGGGATTGCCGGGCCGGTGCCGAGTGCCTTGGCAGGAGGAGGGTGAGGGCTGCCAGCGCAGAAGCCGCGGCGGCCGGCGGGCAGGTTCGCGCCTTGCATGCCGATGCAGTCATTGCGGCTGCACACGAAATTCGCGAAATATCAGGCTAACATTCGGTCTGTCACGATTTTCAGCGCGGACCAGAAATGGTTTCGCCCGCAACCATGGTGCGATCGATTCTCGGGGTCCAGGCCCCACAAACAGCGGCCAAGACCGAATTGCGTCTCGATTCGGCGCCGCGCGCCAAGCTCGCCGGGGCGCAGCTGAAATCGCGCCTGCGCCAGAAGCGCTCGGGCGCGTACGTCACGGCAATGACCCAGCTCGACGCCGGCGGCCATGTGCACAGCCCGGCCGCGACGCAGGCCTTCATGGACACGCTGCGCGCCGAGTTCCCGGACGTGCAGGTGGACGCGTGGCCGCTGGGCATCATCGCGAAGTGCTTCCTGGGCGAGCCGCACGAAGTTCACACGCTGGACTGTACCGGCGCCATCATCCGCCACTTCAAGCGGGGCGAGGCGCTGCCCGACGGCATGAGCCGCGCGCGGTCGCTCGCGGCCAGCGGGCATTACGCATTTATCGAGGTCTTCACCGACAAGCTGATCGCGGTCAGTCCGTCGGGCGAGACCGCCATCATCGAAAGCTGAGCAGAAACAACTATGGCAGATCGTGTTATCCAGACAGCGGACCTGAGCAATATCCTCGGTTCGCTGCGCAGCCTGCAGGGCGAAATCGGCGCGGTGTCCGGGCAAGTGGGCGCCGTGGGGCAGGAACTGGTGCAGACGCGCGGGGAACTGGCGCGTCTGGAGCAGGCATTCATGGATTTCGTCGAGTCGGACCTGAAGGCCAAGGAGCTGTCATTGGCCGAGACGCGCCAGGTGAAGGTGCGACAGGAGCTCGAGACCACGTTCGAGTACTACGCCATCGTGCGCCGACAGGCCACCGGCATTTTGCAGGCCTCGGACATCCAGCTGGTGCGCAAGGAAACGCTGCGCAGCGCGACCGAGGAACTGATGATCTCGGCGCCGCGTTACTGGCTGGCGCCGGCGCTGGTGGCGTTGTCGGCCTGGCTCGGCGACAACCGCCAGCTCGCCGAGCGCGCGCTCGCCGAGGCGATCCGCCGCGACGACGAGAAGACCTCGTTGTTTTTCGCGCTGATCGCGCGCCGCGCCGGCCGCAATGAGCTGAATCGGGTCTGGCTCGATCGCTACTTCGGCCTGCAGAATCCCTACAAGCTCGATCGCCAGACCGTGGTGATGGTGGATGCGCTCGCCAACGGCGTGTTCGGTACCGACGTCACGCTGCATTGCACCCGGCGCATCGGCGCCTGGATCGAGGAGCTCTCCGAGCAGGCGGGCTTCGTCGAGACCCAGCGCAAGCAATGGGGCGAGGCGCTGTTGTCGAAGACGCCCAATGAGGATCATGCCGCGCGCTATTCCCACCTGAAGCGCTTCAGCGCGACCTGGCCGGCGCTCAACGACGCCATCAACGGCGTGGCGATGCATGCCACCGTGCTGGCGCACTTCGACGGTATTTTCCAAGGCCAGATCCGGCCTGCCGCCAGCGTGCTGGTGGCCGTGGACGACCTGCTGAGCAAGTTGGTCACGCGTTTCGACGACGAAGAACTGCCGCTGCGGCGCCAGGAAGAGCTGTGCCGCCTCATCATCGAAGAGAGCGGCGACCGCCGCGCGGCGCAGAAGCGCTTCGACCTGCAGAGCGCGGTGCTCGACGAAGAGGTCGATTTCACGCAGCTGCTGACCAACGCGGCCATGCATCCCGAACTGTCGCAGGTCACCCGGGCGACGCAGCGGTTTGCCGTCGCGCACTCGCGCGACTGGATCGTGGATGGCCATGCCGACGTCACCGCCAAGGTGCGCATGGCCGTGCCCGGCGACGTGGCGCTGGAAATCGAGGGTTGGAAGGGCGTCACGCAGAATGGCGACAATGAAGAGGAGCTGCTGCGCAGCCTGGAGGCGGAGATCGCTGCCCGTGAAGCGCGCGACCTGGAACCGCTCAAGTTCGGCCTGAAGCACTGGGTCGGCGTGGTGGTGTGCGCGGGGCTGGTGCTCAATGGCCTGTTCGTCGGCCTGTGGTCGGTGCTGCTGGGCGGCGGCGGTCTGGTGATGCTCTACCTCACGGATCGTGCGATCAAGGCGCGCCGCCTCGCGGTCAAGGCCAGCTACCAGAAGCTGCGCCAGCAGGCAGCCGACGCGCTGCGGGCATGCCTGGCGGAAGTGGTCGAGCTGCGCCGCGACATCGCCGCCCGCGATGCCGTGTCCGTCAGTGTCACCGAGTTGCTCGAGCGCA
>Ga0160496_1000216_pt1 | contig 33080 bp, 32 predicted proteins | sample DIDPMG_2_FD_108231 | JGI IMG/M metagenome (GOLD analysis project Ga0160496, IMG submission 108231) | Enriched soil microbial communities from UW Madison campus, WI, USA - DID2937_E24_FP MG | ecosystem: Environmental > Terrestrial > Soil > Grasslands | place: USA: Madison, Wisconsin | collected...
GGCCTATCACGCGCTGGCGCACCGCGCCTTCACGGCACACGCCAACGTGCGCAACGTGCGCACCTTCTTCTCGGTGCACCGGGCCAAGTTCGAGACGCGCATCGCGCTGCCGCCGGCCCCGCCCGCGGCCTGAAGCGGCAACGAAAAGGGCGGCCCCGCAGGCCGCCCCGCCGCACGCACGCCGCGCGGCACTCAGCGGCGCGGATTGTCCGCCAGCAGGCGCTCGAACTGCGCCAGGTAGCGCCGGCCCATTTCGGTGACGTCGTGCTCGGTCTTGACGTAGGCATAGGCGCGCTCGACGACCTCTTCGCGGAACGCCGCGTCGTCGAGGCAGCGCGCCATGCCGGCCGCCATGGCCTGGTAGTCGCCCACCTTGACCAGCACGCCGCGGCCGTCGGCCAGGCTTTCCTTGAGGCCGCCGGCGTCGGTGGACACCACCGGCACCCGCTGCAGGAACGCGTCGAGCACGCTGCTGCCCAGGGCCTCCTCGAGCGAGCTCATCACGAACACGTCCATCACGCTGTAGAAGTCTTCGACGCCCTTGCGGAAGCCGGCGAAGCGATAGACGTCTTCGAGGCCCAGGCGCTGCACCTCGGCCCGCGCCGCCGCTTCCTGGTCGCCGCCCGCGCCGAAGTGCACGAACACGAAATCGGAACGCGTGCGCGCCAGTTCGCCCACCGCGCGCACCTGCGTGAGCGGGTCTTTGTCGAACACCAGCGCGGCCGTGTTGGCCAGCACCTTGCGGCCGGCGAGCTTGAATTCCTCGACCAGCGCGGCCACGTTGGCCTGGTTGATCGCGTGCGGCTCGACCGCGCTGCGGATGATCACGGGCTCGATGCCGAGCCGGCGCGGCTCGCTCGCGGCCATCTCGCTGATCGCCACCATCAGATCGACGTGGCGCCACTTGAAGCCGGTCTTCCACTGCTCGTTGGGCTCGACCACGAACGAGGTGCGGCGCGAGAACACCACCGGACGGCGATGCAGCGGCTTGGTCAGCACCAGCCAGGTGTTGGTGTTGGCCGTCTGGCTGTGCAGGATGTCGTAGCCCGCGCCGTGGCGCGCCAGGAAGCCCAGCTGCGCCGGCACGTTGCGCACGCCATGCACGGTAAAGCCCTCTTCGGCGGCGCGCTGCGCCAACGGGCCGCCCGCGCGGCACAGCAGCTCGACCTCGTGGCCGGCCTTGCGGAACGCGCGCATGCAATACAGCGTCTGGCGCTCGCCGCCGCGCCAGCCCTTCTCGAAATTGAGCTGCAGGATTCTCATTGGCGGCCGATCCCTTCGTATTCGAAGCCCTGCGCGTGCACCTCGGCGGGGACCCACAGGTTGCGGCCGTCGATGATGAGCGGACGCGCCAGCAGGCTGCGCACGCGCGCCATGTCGGGCGCGCGGAACACCTTCCACTCGGTCACGATCAGCAGCGCATCGGCACCGGCCAGCGCCTCGTACATGTCGGCGGCCATCGCCACCGCGCCGTTGCCGGCGAGCGACCTGGCCGCCTGCGGCATGGCGACCGGGTCGTAGGCCTTGATGCGGGCGCCGCGCCGCGTGAGCTCGGCGATCAGCGACAGGCTGGGCGCCTCGCGCATGTCGTCGGTGTTGGGCTTGAAGGCCAGGCCCCACACGGCGAAGGTGCGGCCGGAGAGATCGTCGCCGAAGCGCGCGACGACTTTTTCGGCCAGGCGCAGCTTCTGCGCGTCGTTGGCGGCCTCGACCGCCTCGATCACCCGCATCGGCACGCCCTCTTCGGTGCCGGTGCGCAACAGCGCCTGCACGTCCTTGGGGAAGCAGGAGCCGCCATAGCCCACGCCGGGGTAGAGGAATTGATAGCCGATGCGCGGATCGGCGCCGATGCCGCGCCGCACCTGCTCGATGTCGGCGCCCAGCTTCTCGGCCAGGTTGGCCATTTCGTTCATGAACGAAATGCGCGTGGCCAGCATCGCGTTGGCGGCGTACTTGGTGAGCTCGGCCGAGCGCACGTCCATCACCATCAGGCGCTCGTGGGTGCGCTGGAACGGCGCGTACAGGCGCCGCATCACGTCGACCGTGTAGGGGTCGTCGGCGCCGACCACGATGCGGTCGGGGCTCATGAAGTCGGCGATGGCCGCGCCTTCCTTGAGGAATTCGGGATTGGACGCGACGGTGAACGGCAGCTCGACGCCGCGCTCGGCCAGCACCTCGGCCATCGCGGCGCGCACGCGGTCGGCGGTGCCGACGGGCACGGTGGACTTGTCGACCACCACCTTGCGGCCGTCCATGTGGCGCGCGATGTTGCGCGCGGCGGCCAGCACGTATTGCAGGTCGGCCGAGCCGTCTTCGCCGGGCGGCGTGCCCACGGCGATGAACTGGATGTCGCCGAACGCCACGCTGGCGGCGACGTCGTCGGTGAACTGCAGGCGGCCGCCGGCCACGTTGCGCTTGACCAGCTCGTCGAGCCCGGGCTCATAGATCGGGATCTCGCCGGCCTTGAGCATCGCCACCTTGGCCGCGTCGACGTCCAGGCACATGACGTCGTTGCCCATGTCGGCCATGCAAGCGCCCGACACCAGTCCTACGTAGCCGGTTCCGACGACCGTGATTCTCATGCGTTATTGCCTCTGTGGATCTGCGGCAAAGCGCCGCCACGCTAGGCCGCATTATAGAGGCGGGCGCATGACAGGCCGCTGCACGCGGCCCCGCCATGCCTCCGCTCAAACCGTGGGCAGACCGATCTTCTTGGCCCGCCGCACGGTGTTCACGACCACCGCCAGCCCGGCGCAGACGGTGCCCAGCAGCAGGGCCACGGTCGGGCCGTGCGTGGTGGGCAGGCTGAACGCGATCGCCACCAGGGCGGTGCCGAAGCTCTGGCCGAACACGCGGGTGGTGGCCTGCAGCCCGCCGGAGGCGCCGCTGCGCTCGCGCGGCGCCGAGGACAGCATGGCGCGGTTGTTGGGCGTCTGGAAGAAGCCGAAGCCGCAGCCGGCGATGAACATGCCGGCCATGATCCAGGCATTGCCCGCGCTGTGCGGCAGGATGGTCAGCCACAGCATGCCGACCACCATCGCGGCGGCGCCCACACCGCTGAGCGAGGCCGCCGAATAGCGGTCCGACAGCCGGCCGGCGAAGGGCGCCACCAGCGCGGTGCCCACGGGCCAGGCCGCCATCAGCAGCCCCACCTCGAGATGCGGCCGCCCCAGCACCTGCTGGAAGTAGAACGGCAGCGCCACGTAGGAGGCCATCTGCGCCGCGAAGGTGCAGGCCGACGCCGCCACCGCGAAGGCCACCGGCCGGATCCGCAGCAGGTCCACCGGCACCAGCGGCGCAGTCTGGCCGCGGGCGCGCCGCACCAGCACGAAGCCGGTGACCGCGGCGATCGCGATCAGGCCGATGCCCCGCAGGGGATCCTGGCCCAGCATGTCGACGCCGGAGATGAACACGCCGAGGGTCGCCATGCACAACAGCGCCGCCACCCAGTCGAGCCGCGACTTGCTGCGCGGCACTTCCGGCAGGAAGCGCAGGCCGAACATGGCGAGGATGCAGAACGGCAGGTTGACCGCGAAGATCCAGCGCCACGGCGCCACGGTCAGGATGAAGGAGCCGATGGTGGGCCCGAGCACCGACATCACCGCCACCGTGGTGGCGTTGATGCTGATGCCGCGCCCGAGCAGCCGCAGCGGATAGATGTTGCGCACCAGCCCGCCGAACATGCACATCAGCGTGGCCGCCCCCACGCCCTGGAACACCCGCGCCATGCTGAGCTGCCAGAGCGATTGCGACAGCGCACAGGCCAGCGAGGCCAGCGTGAAGAGGGCCAGGCCGAACGTGAACATGCGACGAAAGCCGATGCGTTCGGCGAGCGCCGACATCGGCAGCAGCATCATCACCACCGCCAGGTTGTAGGCGTTGATGACCCACACGGCCTGCGACGGCTGGGCGTGCAGGTCGGTGGCGATGGTGGGCAGGGCGACGTTGGCGATGGTGGCATCGAGCACCGAGAGGCTCATGCCGACCATCACCGTCGCCGCGGCGTAGTAGCGCCGCGGCGTGGGCAGGCCGTCGGGCGGTGCGCCGCTGGGCGCGCCCGCCGTGGTCACGACTTCTTGGTCGGGCGTTTCCAGCCTTCGACCGTGGTCTGCCGGGCACGGGAAACCGTGAGCTTGTCGGCCGGCGCGTCGCGGGTGAGGGTGGTGCCGGCGGCCAGGGTGGCGCCGCGGCCCACGCGCACGGGGGCCACCAGCTGCGTGTCGGAGCCGATGAAGGCGTCGTCTTCGATCACGGTGCGGTGCTTGTTCACGCCGTCGTAGTTGCAGGTGATGGTGCCCGCGCCCACGTTCACGCGCGCGCCGATGTCGGTGTCGCCGATGTAGGCCAGGTGATTGGCCTTGCTGTCTTCGGCGACGATGCTGTTCTTGATCTCGACGAAGTTGCCCACGTGGGTGCGCGGACCGAGGTCGGCGCCGGGACGCAGCCGTGCATACGGGCCGATGCGGGCATCGGCGCCCACCTTGGCCTGCTGCAGGTGGCTGAAGGCCTCGATCTGCGCGCCGGCCTCGATGGTGACGTCGCGCAGCACGCAGTGCGGGCCCACGCGCACGCCATTGCCCAGCACCACATTGCCTTCGAACACGCAGCCCACGTCGATGAACACGTCGCGGCCGCAGGTGAGCGTGCCGCGCAGATCGAAGCGCTGCGGGTCGGCCAGCGTCACGCCGGCCTCGAGCTGGCGGCGCGCCTGCTCGTCCTGCCAGCGGCGCTCGAGCTGGGCCTGCTGGACGCGGCTGTTCACGCCCAGCGTTTCCCAGCTGGCGCCCGGTTGCGCGGCGCTGACCGGCACGCCGTCGGCCACGGCCAGGCTGATGATGTCGGTGAGGTAGTACTCGCCCTGGGCGTTGTTGTTGTCGATGCGCGTGAGCCAGTCTTTCAGCTTCGCCGTCGGCGCGCACAGGATGCCGGTGTTCACTTCCTTGATCGCGCGCTGGTCTTCGTTGGCATCCTTGTGTTCGACGATGCCCACCACCTGGCCGGCGTCGTTGCGCACGATGCGGCCATAGCCGGTGGAGTCTTCGAGCACTTCGGTGAGCACGGCCACGCCCTGGCCGCGCGCCTCGAGCAGCTTGCGCAGCGTCTCGGGCTGCACCAGCGGCACGTCGCCGTAGAGCACCAGGGTGACGTCATCGGCGCCATCGCCCTCGAGCAGTTGCGGCACGGCCTGCTGCACCGCATGGCCGGTGCCGTGCTGCGGCTGTTGCAGCGCGAAGGCCAGCTCCTGGCCGGCATAGGCGCTCTGGACGCGCTCGGCGCCGTGGCCCACCACCACGATCACGCGGGCGGGGTCGAGCTGGCGCGCGCTGCCGAGCACGTGGCTGAGCATGGGCTTGCCGGCCAGCGTGTGCAACACCTTGGGGAGATCGGACTGCATGCGCTTGCCCAGTCCGGCGGCGAGAATGACTACATTGAGCATAGAACCAACAAGTGAGAGGGCGGACGCCGCTGGCGTCCGCGGGATTCAATGGGGAAGTGCGCCGCCCTCAGGCGGAACGGCGCGCGGGTTTGACGGAGGTCTTGGCCACGCCGCGCGCGGCGGGCTTGGCATCGGGCTTGGCGGCCTTGGGCGCGGCGCGGGTGCCGGCCTTCTTGGCCGCCGGCTTGCGCGGCTTGGCGGGGGCCTTGGCCGCGGGCCTGGCGGCGGCGCCTTCCTTCGCGGGCGGCTTGGCGGCCGCGCCGGCATCGGGCGTGCCGGGCGTGCCGAAGCCGGGCATGCCGCCCGCCTCGCCCATCATCTGGGGCAAGGTGGCGGCGGTGGCCGCGGCGATCTGGTTGAACTGCTGCTGCAGCAGGCCCCACCAGGCCTGCGAGGCCTCGGTGGCGGCGGCGTTCACGCGCTCGGACTGCTGGAACGCCGACTCGGCCGCGGCATCGGCCTCGGGCGGCTCGCCGGCGGCGTTGGCCGTGGGCGCATCCTGCGGCGCCTGGCCGCGGGCGGGCTTCAGGCCCAGCGCCACTTCGAGCGGCGACGGATCGCCGGGCGCGGGCGTGGCGCCCGTCTGCATGCTGGACACGCTGCCCACGAACGAACGCAGCGTCGAGATGGTGGCGCGCTGCACCTCCATGCCCTGGATGGTCGAGGACAGCATCTGCAGGTTGAGCCGCAGCCAGCCCTCAACCGTGCGCAGCTCGGCAATGCGGCGCTCCAGGTCTTCGAGGTTGAGCGGCGGCGTCATGGGCAGCGCCTGGGACAGGCCGCCCGGCCCTGCCAGGCCGGCCCAGGCCTGGCGCATCATTTCCATGCTGGCGAGCAGCGGATTGCCCGACAAGTCGGAATCCTGGCCCATGCCGGGCAGCACGAACGGGTTGGTGTTCGGATCGCTCATTGGGTCTCCTGTGCAGTGTCGCTATGGCCGGGGCGGGCTCGGGTGGCGGGGCTCAGCGCGGCAACAGCTGGTCGTTTTCGACGCGCACCGGCGCGCCGGTGGCGAAGGCGAACGGCTGGGCGCTACGGAAGGTGCGCTGGCTGCCATCCTCCATGCGCACGATCGCCTCGTAATGCGTCACCGTCTGTTGCTGCCTAATATTACGCTCGACTTCGCGGCCTGCCAAAGCGCCCCCCACCGCGCCGAGCACGGTGAGCGCATCCTTGCCGTGGCCGCCGCCGAACTGGTTGCCGACCACGCCGCCCACGACGCCGCCGGCCACCGTGCCGACGATGTGATTGCTGTCATCGCGCTTGGCCACCTGGACCGTGCGGATCGAGGCGACGGTGCCGCAGCTCGGGCACGCCACGGCCTGCGGCGCGGCCTGGGGTACCGGGGCGGCCTGGGCCGTGCGCGGCGCCTGCGCCACGTGCGAGGGCAGGCCATTCTGGGCGCGCGGGCCGGCCGCGGCGTTGGGCGCGGCCGGCGCCATGTTCGCGGCCTCGGGGCCCGCCAGCACGGCCTGCTCGGCGCTCTGCGGCAAGGGATCGCCCGGGCGCTGCTGCGCGCCGATGTTGGGCAGCCAGCCCATGATCGCGGCGACGGCCACCGTGCACAGCAGGATCACGGAGATGGCGGCGGCGGCAAAGAGCGGGTGCAGGGTGCGGCGCGGACCCGGTCCGGCTGATCCCATGGACGGATTGGTCATGGTGCGCTCCATTCGTAACGGTAACGGCCCGTTGTATAGCACCCCCGCCGCGCCGCTGCGGTTTCGGCGTATTGCGTTGGTGACCCTTTGCAAATCCGCTTTCGGTCCATGTCCCGGTCCGGGTGGACAGCCCGGCCCATTCTGGGACAATGAACGGATGCAAAACCCCGAATCGCCCATCACCCTGCCCGCCCTGGAGCAAGCCATCAATTACTGGCGCAACCGTCTGCCCGCCCAGGGCGAAGACGCCCGCCTGTGCGCCGAGGCCGCCGCGCTGGCGGTGCCGTATGCCGACATGATCATGGCCCACGCGCACGAGCTGCCGCGCGCCGCGCTGTCCGAGGCCGCCCGGGCGGCTTTCCAGCAATGGGAAGGCGCGCTCAAGGGGGCCTGACCCGGTCCGCCCGGCCCGCGCCCGGTTCACCAAAGCGCACAAAAGAAACAGGCGCCCTCACGGGGCGCCTGCATCGTTTCGGCCCGTCCGGGCGCTGCGCAGCCGCCGGGCCGCGCCTCACTTTTCGTCGATCAGCAGCTTGAGATCGTGGGCCACGGCATCCACACCGATGGTGCTGTTGGCCAGCACGCGCGACTCGCCCTTCGGATCGAACAGGTAGAAGCCCGCCGAGTGATCCATGGTGTAGGTGGAGCCATCCTTGCTGGGCACCTTGGCGTAGTAGGCCTTGAACGAGGCCGCGGTCTTGCGCACCTGCTCGTCGGTGCCGGTGAGGCCCAGGAAGCGCGGATCGAACGTGGTTACATACTGCTTCAGGATCTCGGGCGTATCGCGCTCGGGATCGACCGACACCAGCAGCACCTGCACGCGGTCGGCGTCCGGGCCGAGCTTCTGCATGACCTGCGACAGTTCGGCCAGCGCGGTCGGGCAGACGTCGGGGCACTGGGTGAAACCGAAGAACACCACCAGCGCCTTGCCGGAGAAGTCCGCCAGCTTGCGCGGCGTGCCGTTATGGTCGACCAGGTCCAGGCCCTTGCCCAGCTGCGTGCCGGTGATGTCGCTGCCCTTGAACGGCAGCTTGGTTTCGCCGCAGGCGGCCAGGGTCAGGGCGACGGTGGCGGCAGCCGCGGCGCACAGGATGCGGCGGCGGACAGGGGACAACAGGGACATCGGGCAAAACCTCCGGAGGACGGGGGATCAGACCAGCAGCGCCGAGACCCAGTGATCCGCCAGCAGCGCGGCAAACAGCACGGCCAGGTAGAGGATCGAGAAACGGAACAACCGGCGCGAACGTTCGTCGGTGTAGTAGCGGTAGAGACCCCAGGCGTGCGCCACGAAGATCGTGCCGAGCACCACGGCCACGGCCAGGTACAGCAGGCCGCTCATGCGGATCACGTAGGGAATCAGCGTGACGGCCAGCAGCGCACAGCTGTAGAGCAGGATCTGCAGGCGGGTGTACTTGCTGCCGTGCGTGACCGGCAGCATGGGCAGGCCCGACTGCTCGTAATCCTTGCAGCGGTACAGGGCCAGCGCCCAGAAGTGCGGCGGGGTCCAGATGAAGATGATCAGCACCAGCGCCCAGGCCTCGGCCGGCACGGCATTGGCCACTGCGGCCCAGCCCAGCGCCGGCGGCATCGCGCCCGACAGGCCGCCGATCACGATGTTCTGCGGCGTGCGCGGCTTGAGGATGACGGTGTAGATGACGGCATAGCCCACGAAGGTGGCGAACGTGAGCCACATCGTGAGCGGATTGACCAGGTGGTAGAGCACCAGCATGCCGGCGCCGCCGAGCAGGCCCGACAGGCCCAGCACCTGGGTCGAGGAGATCGTGCCCTGCGCCGTGGCGCGGCGCGCGGTGCGCGCCATGCGCGCGTCGACTTCCTGCTCGATCAGGCAATTGATCGCAAAGGCCGCGGCCGCCAGCAGCCAGATCCCGAGCGTGCCGAACACGACCTTGTTGAGGTCGGGCACACCGGGGACCGCGAGAAACATGCCGATGACGGCGCAAAAGACGGCAAGCTGCGTCACCCGCGGCTTGGTCAGCACGAGGTATTGACGCAGCAGACCCTGTTGGGGAGCAGCGATTGTGGACATGATGCGGGCTATTTTACCAACCAAGTCAATGACTTGCCGGGGCAAATTGTCGCACCGGGGGGCCGCCGGCCGTGGCCAGCCGCACCAGGGCCACCACGCAGGCCAGCACCAGCCCCGCCGCGCCGCCGTTGTGCAGCACCGCGATCAGCAGCGGCCACTGGAAGAAAATGGTGGTCAGGCCGGTCAGAAGCTGCGCAGCCAGCAGCGCCAGGATCAGCCGGGCCGGGCCGCGCACCCCGTCGACCTTCTGCATTTTCCAGGCCAGGATGCCCAGATACACCAGCACCACGGCGGCGAAATTGCGGTGCACCCAGTGGATCGCCGTGAGCGCGTGCTGGGAGATCATCTCGCCGGACGGCAGCTCGCCCAGGCCCCGGATCACCGAAAAGCCGCCATGGAAGTCCATGTCGGGCACCCATTCGCCATGGCAGGTGGGGAAGTCCATGCAGGCCAGGGCCGCGTAGTTGGTGCTGACCCAGCCGCCCAGGGTGACCTGGATCGCCAGGATCCCGAGCCCGAAGGCCAGGGGCGCCAGGAAGCGGATGCCCTGGGCCGGCACGGGCAGGTGCGGCCGCTCGCGCGCGGCCAGCCAGGTCATCAGCGCCAGCAGCGACAGGCCGAGCACCAGATGGGCGGTCACCACGGCGGGCATCAGCTTGTGGGTCACGGTCCAGGCGCCGAAGGCGCCCTGGATGCAGACGGCCACCAGGCTGACGGTGGCCAGGGTGGGGGTGCGGCCGAGCACCCGGCGGTGGCGCCACGCCATGAACACGATGGCGATGATGAGCATGCCCAGGAACGCGCCCACGTAGCGGTGGATCATCTCGATCCAGGCCTTCGACAGGGTCACGGGGCCGAACGGCATGGCCTGCGAGGCCTGGTGGATGTCGCCCATGGCGCCGATCGGCGTCACGCTGCCGTAGCAGCCGGGCCAGTCCGGACAGCCCAGGCCCGAGTCGGTCAGGCGCACGAAGGCGCCGAACATGATGAGATCCAGCGTCAGGAACCAGGTGAAGAAAACGAGCTTGCGATAACGCTCTTTGATGCGATCCATGAATCAGCCAATACGCGAGTTGTACAAAAGCCGGCTGATGTCCTTGCGCACCGACACGCCATCGGCGTTGTCGGGGAATCGCAGCATCAGGTTGCCCAGCGGGTCAACCACCCAGATCGGGCCCAGCAGCGCGGACGCGTCGCCGCCCGCGGCCTCCGTGCCGAGCAGGAAAGGCCGCAATGCGTCGGGGCGTGCCCGCACCATCACCGTGCCTTGATAGGCGTTCAGCACCTTGTCGGGCACCGGCGCGTCGTCGGTGATGATCCACACCCGCGCGACCCGGTCGACATTCTTGCCCTGGGCCGCGTGGGAATTGCGCGCGACGAAGAGTTTACGCGCACATGATTCCGGGCATGCGCCCTGGTCCACCGAGAGCAGCACCCACTTGCCGTTCAGGCTGCGCAGGTCGAAGGGCTTGCCGTCGAGCGTGGTGAGGCCGAGCGCGGCCGCCTCCGGCACCGGCCGCTGCGGCTCGACCAGGGCGCCGTAGTTCTTCGCGTCCTGCGGCCACCACTGCGGATTGAAGTACACGACGAAGGCCGCCACGATGGGCGCCAGCGCGCACAGAAACACCAGCACGAGCGGCGTGATCGAGCGCTTGGGAGGAGTGGACATGGTGGTGGCAGCCAAGGTGTGAGTCCGTAGAGTGGGTCGCGGGTCGGGCCGGTGCCGCGGTGACGCGAGCCGGGCCGGAAAAGCGCAAAGACAGTGCACGATACGACAAGGGCGACGCAGGCAAGGCGGGCGGCAGCCGGGCCGCTGCCCACGCGCCGCGCGTCAGGGCTGGGCGTTGGGACGGCGCCGCGCGCGCGACCACGCCCGCCACGCCACCACCAGCCCGCCGAGGGCGGCGATGGCGGCGAAGCCGAACCACTGCAGCGCGTAGCCCTGATTCTGGTTGTAATCGATCGACGGCTGGGGCCAGTCGCGCACGAAGGCCTCATCCTGCGGCGCGGTCTGCATCAACACCACGGGCAGCAGCGCGAGCCCCGTGGCCTTCGCATAATCGCCGAGATCGAGATTCTGCAGCACCGGCGCAGGGCCCGCGCCCATCTGAGCCGGCAACCGGCCGGCGCCCGCGCCGCCCAGCGACCACAGCTCGAACAGCCGCGGCACGCGGGCCGCGAGCTCGCCCTGCACGGTGGCAGGGCCCGTCTCGGGCGGCACGGCGGGCGCCTCCTGCGAACCGGGCCGCCGCGCGACCCAGCCGCGCAGCACCAGCACGGCGTGCGCGCCGTCGGCCAGGACCAGCGGCGTGGCGAGCCAGTAGCCGGGGCGGCCCTGGTGATTGCGGTTTTCGAGCCACACGCTCATGCCGGGCCGCCAGACCCCGGACGCGCTGGCCGCGCGCCATGGCACGTAGACGGCCGGGTCCTGTCCGCCCGAGAGCGCCAGCGGCGCCTGCTTGCGCCCGGCCTCGATCGCGGCCGCGATGGCGCGCCGCTCGTCGGCGCGGCGCAGCTGCCAGCGCCCCATCGACACCGTGACGGCGATGACGACGGCAAGCAACATCAACGCCAATATCGTCTTGCGTCGCGACTGCGAAGAGGCCATGTCTGCAATAATTTCGTTTTACCCGGAGGCCGGTATGCGCATCATCGTGGTGGTCGCTTTCATCGGGATCTTGGCCAGCCTGGGCTCGGCGCTGATCTACCTCATGAGAGACAAGGGTTCGACCAATCGCACCGTCAATGCCTTGACCGTGCGGATCGGCCTGTCGGTTGCGCTGTTTCTGTTCGTGCTGCTCGCCCACCACCTGGGCTGGATCGAAAGCACCGGCCTGCGTTGAGGCCGGCGCGCTTCAGAACCAATACACGAAGAGATACAGGCCCAGCCACACGACGTCGACGAAGTGCCAGTACCAGGCGGCGCCTTCGAAGCCGAAGTGATGGTCGGCGGTGAAGTGGCCGCGGATCAGGCGCACCAGGATCACGCTGAGCATGGTCGCGCCCATGATCACGTGGAAGCCGTGAAAGCCCGTGAGCATGTAAAACAGCGACCCGTACGCGCCCGAGTTGAACTTCAGGTTCAGCTCGGTATAGGCGTGGATGTATTCGTAGGCCTGGCAGGCCACGAACAGAAAGCCCAGCGCCACGGTCGCGGCGAGCCAGAAGATGGCCTTGCCGCGGTGGTTTTCGCGCAGCGCGTGGTGCGAGATCGTGAGCGTGACGCCCGAGGTCAGCAGCAGCGCGGTGTTGATGGTGGGCAGCCAGAACGGCCCCACGGTCTGGAACGATTCCACCACGCCGGCCGGCCCGAAGTTGGGCCAGGTGGCCTGGAAATCCGGCCACAGCAGCAGGCGGTGATCGAGGTCACCGAGCCAGGGCGTGGTGATGGTGCGCACGTACCAGAGCGCGCCGAAGAAGCCGGCGAAGAACATCACCTCCGAGAAGATGAACCAGCTCATGCCCCAGCGATACGACGCGTCGATGCGCCGGCTGTTGAGCCCGCTCTCGGATTCGGCGATCGCGTCGCCGAACCAGAAATACAGCACCACCACGCCACAGAGCAGGCCGAACAGCGTGAGCCACATGGCGTGCGGCACGCCGTTGACCCAGCCGGCCGCGCCCACGCCGGTGGCGAGCAGCGCCAGCGCCATGCGCACCGGATGGCCCGACATGGCGGGCACGTAGTAGTACGGCGCCTCTTTGTGTTGTACCGAGTGACTTGCACTCATGATGTTTCTCCCTGATGCCGATGATGGAAAGCGCGTTGGGAAATCGAAGAATTCAGGACAGGCCGGCCACCACCAGGCGCACGATGATCACCAGCACGATCACGAACGCCGCGGCGGCCAGCACCCCGGCGATGATGAGGTGCACGGGGTTCAGCCGCGCAATGTCTTCCTGGTAGCCCTTGCCCTTGCGCACGCCGAAGAACGCCCACAACACGGCCCGCACCGTCTGGAAGAAGCTCAGCTTGCGCTGCGCGAGCCGGTGCAGGTCGTCGCTCATGTCATTTGCCCATCATGCCGGAGAGCATCGGCCCGCCGCGCAGGAAGGTCCAGCCGAACACCGCCAGCACGAACACCAGCAGGATCAGCCCTGCGATGCGGTTGCGGCGGCGTTGCTCGGGCGTCATGTCGGTCTTGGGCATGGCGTCACTTCACCTCGGGCGGCGTTTCGAAGGTGTGGAACGGCGCCGGCGACGGCACGGTCCATTCGAGCCCCTCGGCGCCTTCCCACGGCTTGGCGGGTGCGGGCTCGCCCTTGCCCATGTAGCAGCGCAGCACCGCGTACAGCAGGATCAGCTGCGACAGGCCGAACCAGAACGCGCCGATGGTGGCGATCTGGTGGAACGTCGTGAACTGGGCCGCGTAGTCGACATAGCGGCGCGGCATGCCGGCCAGGCCCATGAAGTGCATCGGGAAGAAGGTCAGGTTGAACGACAGCATCGACGACCAGAAGTGCAGCTTGCCGAGGCGTTCGCTGTACATGCGGCCGGTCCATTTGGGCAGCCAGTAGTAGGTGCCGGCGAACAGCGCGAACAGCGAGCCCGCCACCAGCACGTAGTGGAAGTGCGCCACCACGTAGTAGGTGTCGTGCACCTGGATGTCGATCGGCGCCACCGACAGGATCAGGCCGGTGAAGCCGCCCATCGTGAACACGAAGATGAAGCCGATCGAGAACAGCATCGGCGTCTCGAAGGTCATGGAGCCGCGCCACATCGTGGCGACCCAGTTGAACACCTTCACGCCGGTCGGGATCGAGATCAGCATGGTCGCGTACATGAAGTAAAGCTGACCCGTGACCGGCATCCCGGTGGTGAACATGTGGTGGGCCCACACGATGAACGACAGCACCGCGATCGAGGCCGTGGCGTACACCATCGAGGCGTAGCCGAACAGCCGCTTGCGGGCGAAGGCGGGCACGATGGCCGACACGATCCCGAACGCGGGCAGGATCATGATGTAGACCTCGGGGTGGCCGAAGAACCAGAACACGTGCTGGTACAGCACCGGGTCGCCGCCGGCGGCGGCGTTGAAGAAGCCGGTGCCGAAGTGACGGTCGGTGAGCACCATCGTGATGGCGGCGGCCAGCACCGGCATCACCGCGATCAGCAGGAAGGCCGTGATCAGCCAGGTCCAGCAGAACAGCGGCATCTTCATCAGCGTCAGGCCGGGCGCGCGCATGTTGAGGATGGTCACGATCACGTTGATCGCGCCCATGATCGACGAGGCGCCCATGATGTGCATGGCGAAGATGGCGAGGTCCATGCCGGGGCCCATCTGCGCCGACAGCGGCGCGTAGAGGGTCCAGCCGGCGGCGGTGGCGCCGCCCGGCACGAAGAACGAGGTGGTGAGCATGATGCCCGCCACCGGCAGCAGCCAGAAGCTGAAGTTGTTCATCCGCGCGAACGCCATGTCGGAGGCGCCGATCTGCAGCGGGATCATCCAGTTGGCGAAGCCGACGAAGGCCGGCATGATCGCGCCGAACACCATGATCAGGCCGTGCATCGTGGTGAACTGGTTGAACAGCTCGGGACGGAAGAACTGCAGCCCGGGCTCGAACAGCTCGGTGCGCAGCAACAGGGCCAGCGTGCCCCCTTCCAGCAGCATGACGAACGAGAAGATGAGATACATCGTCCCGATGTCTTTGTGATTGGTGGCAAACAGCCAACGGCGCCAGCCGGTGGGCATGCCGTGGTGATGGTCATCGTGACCGTGCCCCTGGCCCGGCGACACGTGGTCTACAGTGACGCTGCTCATGATCGACTCCTTCCTGCTGAAGCCGCCGGTGCGCGCTCTGCGCGGCGCCGACGGCGTATCTTTTGGTACGGAAACAGCTTCGCAAACAGCGCGCGACTAGCGCGCGGCCGCCACATCCTTGGGTTGCACCACGGGATCCTCGCCCTTGCCCTCGTTGCTCCAGGCGTTGCGGGTGTAGGTGATCACGGCGGCGATCTCGGTGTCGTTGAGCTGCCCGCCGAACGCGGCCATCGCCGTGCCGGGCTTGCCCTTGAGCACCGTGTTGATCTGCCCGGCCTTGGGCCCGAGCACCACCTTGTCGCCATCGAGCGGCGGGAACGAGCCCGGGATGCCCTTGCCGTTGGCCTGGTGACAGGCCACGCAGTTGGCGGCAAACACCTTTTCGCCACGGGCGATCAGGTCGGGACCGGTCCATTCCTTGTTGGGATCATCGGCTTCGGCGGCCAGCAGCTTCTTCTGCTCGCCGGCCCATTTGTCGAAGTCGGCCTGGCTCAGGACGTCGACCACGATGGGCATGAAGGCGTGATCCTTGCCACAGAGCTCGGCGCACTGGCCCCGGTAGGTGCCGACCTTGTCGGCGTTGAACCAGGTGTCGCGCAGGAAGCCGGGGATGGCGTCTTGTTTGACGCCCAGCTCGGGCACCATCCAGCTGTGGATCACGTCGCCCGCGGTGAGCACCACGCGCACCTTCTTGCCGACCGGCACCACCATCGGCTTGTCGACTTCCATCAGGTAGAACTCGCCCTTGGGCTCGCGATTCTCGATCTGCGCGCGCGGGGTGGAGAGCGTGGAAAGGTACTTGAGGCCGGCGGCCTCGCCGTCGAGGTACTCGTAGCCCCACTTCCATTGATAGCCGGTGACCTTGATGGTGAGGTCGGGGCTGGACGTGTCTTTCATGGCGACCACGGTCTTGGTGGCCGGCAGCGCCATGGCGATCACGATCAGGAACGGCACGACGGTCCAGGCGACTTCGACGCCCAGATGCTCGTGGAACGTGGCGGGCTTGTGCCCGCGCGATTTGCGGTGCGCCCACATGGAGTAGAACATCACCCCGAAGACGCCGACGAAGATCACGATACAGATCGTGAGCATCATCCAGTGCAGCCAGACGACATCGCGCGCGATCTGCGTGACGCCTTCATGCAGGTTGAGCTGATTGACGCGCGGGCCCCCAGGCATGTCTTGGACCTGGGCGAACGCCACGTTGCCAACCAGTAATGCACAAGCTCCCAGCAACCCTCTCCACTTCTTCATGCTTACCTCGAAACATGGCGCAGATGGCCCAATGCCACCGCAGACCCGGGGGGCCGCATGGAGGCTGGGAACGCGCAATTATTAGACGGTAGTCACGAAACAGGGGAAAGACGACCCTGTCGCTCCCACACATATTCACAACGCGTAAACCGCAGAATTATAACTAACACAATCCTGATGGTCTTTATGATGATTGCCAGTTAACGCGTGTCGTCTCCCCTAGTATTGTCTGATTATTTTTTGAGGCAGGGCCGTGCGGCGCTGCACTAAAATCCGCCCATGTCAGAAGCACAAGACTCCGTTTCATTGGCGCGTCTCCAGGCACTTTATACCCGTCTGCAGGACCTCGCCCAGCAACAGCCGCCCGAGCTGGCCCGCCCGCTGTATATCGCAGGTCACTGCTGCGGTTGGGCCACGCTGGCCGCCTGTGATGCCCTGCGGCCCACCGGCCTGGCGCATCTGGACGCGGACGGGCTGCGCATCGCCCCGGGCGTGGCCCCCGGCCCCGAGCTCGATGCGGCCCTGGCCCAGGTGGCCCAGGTGCTGCGCGACGCGCGCTGCCTGCGCGGCTGGCGCGACGAGCTGCTCGACGTCAGCGCGGGCGAGCATCAACTGGGCGTGATCGAGCGCGCCGCGATGCGGCCGCTGGGGCTGCTCACGCGCGCCGTGCACCTCAATGCCTGGACGCCCGACGGCAGGCTCTGGATCGCGCGCCGCTCGCTGAGCAAGTCGACCGACCCCGGCATGTGGGACACGCTGGTGGGCGGCCTGGTGGGCAGCGGCGAGCCGCTCGACGTGGCGCTGGTGCGCGAATGCGGCGAAGAGGCCGGCCTGGACCCGCACCAGCTCACCGCGCGCGGCCCGATGCGCACGGTGCTGCGCATGCATCGCCGCCTGCCGGAAGGCTATCAGGTCGAGGACCTGCTGCTCAGCAGCTGCGTGCTCGATGCCGACACGGCGCCGGCCAACCGCGACGGCGAGGTGATGGAGATCGACGCGGTGCCGGAAGGCCGCGCGGTGCAGCTGATCGAAGACAGCGAGATCACGCTGGAAGCCGCGCTGGTGATCGTCGAAGACATCCTGCACCGGCGCGCGCACGGCCTGGCCTGACGCGCCCCGCCGGGATCCGGCGCGCCGCATCGCTCAGTGCGAATGGCGCGGATCGCCGCGCGTCTCGATCACCTTGAGATAGAGCGTGGCCGGCTCCAGGCAGCCGCCGGTGGACAGCTGCCCCACCGTCTGGCGGTAGAGCTCCTGCCACGGCGTCTGCGCCGGCGGAATGTCCACGTGCATGGTCTCGCGCCGACGCGCCAGTTCGGCCTCGTCGAGCTGCACCGTCACGCTGCGCTGGTTCAGGTCGACCCGGATGCGGTCGCCGGTGCGCAGCAGCGCCAGCCCGCCGCCCACGGCCGCCTCGGGCGACATGTTCAGGATCGAGGGGCTGGCCGAGGTACCGCTCTGGCGACCGTCGCCCATGCAGGGCAGCGAATCGATGCCGCGCTTGATCAGGTGCGAGGGCGGCGCCATGTTGACCACCTCGGCGCTGCCGGGATAGCCCACCGTGCCCGCGCCGCGGATCACCAGCAGGCAGTGCTCGTCGATCTCGAGCGCCGGGTCTTCGATGCGGGCGTGGTAATCCTCGGGACCGTCGAACACCACGGCGCGCGCCTCGAACGCGTTCTCGTCGCCGGGCGTGGAGAGATAGGTGCGGCGGAACGCCTCGCCCACCACCGACATCTTCATCACCGCGCTGTCGAAGAAGTTGCCCGACAGCACGATGAACCCGGCGCGCTCCTTGAGCGGCGCGCTCACCGGCTTGATGACCTTGGCGTCATGCGTGGGCGAGGCCTCGGCGATCTCGCCGATGGTCTTGCCGCCGACGTTGCGGGCCGCGCCGTGCAGCAGGCCGGCCCGATGCAGCTCGTGCTGCACCGCCGGCACGCCGCCGGCGCGGTGGAAGCCCTCGCCCAGGTATTCGCCGGCCGGGATGCAGTTCACCAGCAGCGGCACGTCTTCGCCCAGGCGCTGCCAGTCTTCCAGGCCCAGCGAGATGCCCATGTGGCGCGCGATCGCGATCAGATGCGGCGGGCAGTTGCTCGAGGCGCCCAGCGCCGAGGCCACCACGATCGCATTCTCGAAGGCCTCGCGCGTCATGATGTGCGAGGGCCGGATATCCTGGCGCACCAGCTCGCAGGCGCGCCGGCCGGTCTCGTAGGCCATCTGGGCGCGCTCGCGGTACGGCGCCGGGATGCTGGCGCAGGTGGGCAGCGACATGCCGAGCGCCTCGGCCAGGCTGTTCATCGACAGCGCGGTGCCCATGGTGTTGCAGTGGCCGACCGAGGGCGACGACGCCGTGGCCAGCTCCATGAAGCCGTTGTAATCGAGCTTGCCGGCCGCCATCAGGTTGCGCGCGTGCCAGATCACGGTGCCCGAGCCCACGCGCTCGCCCTCGTGCCAGCCGTCGAGCATGGGGCCGCCCGAGAGCACGATGGCGGGCATGTCGACCGTGGCCGCCGCCATCAGGCAGGCGGGCGTGGTCTTGTCGCAGCCGGTGGTGAGCACCACGCCGTCGAGCGGGTAGCCGTGCAGGATCTCCACCAGGCCCAGATAGGCCAGGTTGCGGTCGAGCGCCGCGGTGGGGCGCCGGCCCTGCTCGGCCAGCGGATGGACCGGAAACTCCATCGGGATGCCGCCCGCGTCGCGGATGCCCTCGCGCACCCGCTTGGCCAGCTCGATGTGATGGCGGTTGCAGGGCGTGAGGTCGCTGCCGGTCTGGGCGATGCCGATGATGGGGCGGCCCGATTGCAGCTCGGCGCGCGTGAGGCCGTAGTTGAGCAGTCGCTCCACATAGATCGCCGTCATGTCGGCGTGCGAAGGATCGTCGAACCATTTCTGGCTGCGCAGGCGCTTGGGGGTGGGCGTGTCGGACATGATGCGGCTTCCGGTGCGGGGGCAAAGACGGGCGCGCAGCAAGTGGCGCGCCCGGTGGGGGTGATACGCGCTCAGCCGCGCGCTTTCTTGATTTCGTCGTTGAGTTCGCGCACGAGATCGGGGCCGAGCTCCTGCGTGTACTTGTCGACCACGGGCTTGACCTTCTCGCGCATGCGGGCGACCTCTTCGGCGCTCGGCGTGTTGATCTTCATGCCCTCTTTCTCGAGCACGCCCATGGCCTTGGTGGAGTCGGCGCGGCTGTCCTTGCGCTCGAAATCGCGCGAGTTGGCGGCGGCCTGGCGGATCACCTTCTGCTCATCGGGCGTGAGCGTGTCCCACCATTTCTTCGAGGCCATCACCACCCACGGCGTGTAGACGTGGCGCGTGAGGGTGAGGTAGGGCTGCACCTCGTAGAACTTGCTGCTCTGGATCGTGGTGACCGGGTTCTCCTGGCCGTCGACCGTGCGTGTTTCGAGCGCGGTGAAGAGCTCGGAGAAGGGCATCGGCACGGCGTTGGCGCCGAGCTGGTTGAACACGCCGAGCGCGATCTGGTTCTGCATCACGCGCAGCTTGATGCCCTGCATGTCTTCGGCGCGCACGATGGGCTTCTTGGAGTTGGTCATGTTGCGGAAACCGTTCTCCCAGTACACCAGGCCGACCAGACCCTTGGGCTCGAGCTTGCCCAGCAGGCGCGTGCCGAGCTGGCCGTCGAGCACCGCGTCGGCCTCCTTCTCGCTCTCGAACAGGAAGGGCAGGTCGAAGATGCCGAAGTCCTTCACCATGCCGGCCAGCGGCGCGGTGGAGCCCACCATCATTTCCTGCGCGCCGCCCACGAGCGCGCCCTGCATCTGCTCGTCGGAGCCCAGGCTGGCCGAGCCGAAGGTCTTCATCTTCATCTTGCCGCCCGACAGCTTCTCGACCTCCTGCGCCAGGTGGCGCGCGGCCCGGCCCTGCACGCTGTCGTCGTTCAGGCCGTAGCCGAAGCGGATGAGCCGCGGCTTGATGTCCTGCGCCCAGGCGGCGCCGGTCAGGGTGCAGGCCGTGAAGGCGGCCACGACCAGCACGCTGGCCTTGAATTGCTTGAACATGTCTGTCTCCTTGGAATGTTGTGATCGTGGCATTGGGTAAGATGCTGCTTCAATGCAACCAGCGCGCCGGAACCGTGATCAGCTCCGGGAAAATCACCAGCAGCACCAGCAACAGGGTGTACGCCACCACGTAGCGCCACACCCCGCGGCATATCGTTTCCATGCTGATGCGGGCCACGCCGCACACCACGTTGAGGACGGTCCCCACGGGCGGCGTCAGCAGGCCCACACTGCCCACCATGACGAAGATCACGCCGAAATAGACCGGGTCGATGCCGGCCTTGGTGACCACCGGCATCAGCACCGGCGCCAGGATCAGGATGGTGGGCGTGAGGTCCATCACGGTGCCGACCAGCGTGAGCAGGATCAGCAGCGCAAACATCAGCAGCTTGGGCGAATCCATCACCGGCTCGAGCAGGGCGATGAGATCCTGCGGCACGTCGGCCAGCGTGATCATGTACGACGACACCATCGCCGCGGCCACCAGAAACATCACCACGGCGGTGGTGCGGGCGGCGCTGACGAACAGCTTGTAGAGGTCGCGCACCTTGATTTCGCGATACACGAACAGGCTGATCACCATGGCGTAGACGGCCGCCACGACGGCGGCCTCGGTCGGCGTGAAGATGCCGCCGCGCAGGCCGCCGATGATGATGACGGGCAGCATCAGGGCCCAGAACGATTCCCGCAGCGCGCGCAGGCGGGCGCTCCAGGGCTGGCGTGCCTCGGGCTCGGCCGGCCCCTGGCGGCGTGCCGTCCAGGCCCACACCGCCATCAGCGTGAGGCCCATCATCAGGCCCGGCGCGATGCCCGCGAAGAACAGCTTGGTGATCGACACATTGGTGGCCACGCCGTAGATGATGAAGGCGATGGAGGGCGGGATGATGGGCGCGATGATGCCGCCCGCGGCGATCAGGCCCGACGACGAGGCCGCGTCGTAGCCCTTGCGGCGCAGCATGGGAATCAGCAGCGCGCCGAGCGCGGCGGCATCGGCCACCGCCGAGCCGGACAGCGCCGCCAGCAGCACGCTGGCGAAGATCGCCACGTAGCCCAGGCCACCACGGATGTGGCCCACGAACATGGTGGCGAGATTGACGATGCGGCGCGAGATGCCGCCGGCGTTCATCAGCTCGCCGGCCAGCATGAAGAGCGGCACGGCCATCAGCGTGAAGCTGTTTGCGCCCGACAGCATGTTCTGCGCCAGGATCTGCGCGTCGTAGAAGTTGAGCTGGAACATCAACGCCACCGCCGAGAGAATCAGGGCGAAGGCGATCGGCATGCCCAGGGCGATCAGGCCCAGCATTACCACCAGGAAGATAGTGAGCGTCATGGTTTGCGGCGTGTGGGTTGCGCTCAGGCGAGCGGATCGTCCTGTTGCGCGTCGAGCGGGACGGGGCCGCCGGTGAGCACGTTGAGGATGTCGAGCACGGTGAGCACCATCATCACCACCGCCGCATACAGCACGGCGGCGTTGAACACGGCGATGGGCAGGCCGGTGACGGGCAGGTCGGTGTCCATGCCGATCACGGTCTGGCGCCAGCCGCCATCGGCCATCAGCCACAGCACCCACAGCACCAGGGCCTGACAGGCCAGGTGGGTGACGCGGCGCGCCGCCGGCCCGAAGCGCTGCACCAGCATGGTCACGCCCAGGTGTTGGTGCTCGCGCAGCGCCAGCACGGCGCCGATGAAGATCAGCCACACGAACGCCAGCCGCGACAGTTCGTCGGAAACGTTGATGCCGGAGTTGAAGACGTAGCGCAGGGTGACGTTGCCAAACAGCAGCACCATCATTACGACCAGACAGGCCACCATCAGCCAGGTCTGCAGGGTGAAACTCCATTGGGCGGCGCGCGCCAGGGCTTCCCTCCAGGGCGCCCGTGTACGCGCGGATGAATCTGGCCGCATGTCTCTCTCCGATTGATCTTTTTGTGAAGTCGTGCGATGTTAGCGCTAACATTTTTCGTCTGTAAACCTAGTAAAGCCCCTAGGTTGGCGCCGCGTCATCCCATCCGGCGTCGATTTGTTGCAGACTTGCCCCTTTGCCGGTTTCGCTTTTTTCTTTCATGTCGTCACGCAAACCCCGCAGCGCGCCCCACGGCCGCGTCACCATGCAGGATGTGGCCCGCCGCGCGGGCGTGTCCGCCATCACGGTTTCGCGCGCGTTGCGCGATCCCGACAAGGTCGCGCCGGCCTTGCGCGAGCGCATCGAGGCCCTGTGCGAGGAGATGGGTTACGTCGTGCACCACGCGGCCAGCGCGCTGGCCTCGGCGCGCTCACGCATCATCGTGGCGCTGATCCCGTCGCTGTCCAACGTGGTGTTCGTGGACATCATCGCGGGCATCAAGGAGCAGCTCGACGCGCACAACTATCACCTGCTCGTGGGCGTGACCGGCTATTCGCAGGATGCCGAGGAGACGCTGCTGCGCACCTACCTGCGCCACGCGCCCGACGGCGTGATCCTCACCGGGATCGACCACAACCCCGGCGTGTGGGAGCTGCTCGCGAGCCGCGCCATCCCGGCGGTGCACACGATCGAGACGCTGCCCGACGGCGAGCCGGGCATGAGCGTGGGGTTTTCGCAATTCGACTCGGGCCATGCGGCCGGGCGCCACCTGATCGAACGCGGCTACCGCCGCATCGGCATCATCGGCGCGCAGCTCGATCCGCGCTCGCTGCGCCGCTGCGAGGGCTGCCGCCAGGCCCTGCGCGAGGCCGGTCTCTACGATCCGGCGCTCGAGATCATGACGCCGCAGAAGTCCTCGATCGCGCTGGGCGCGGACCTGCTGGCGCAGCAGCTCACCCGCCATCCCGACTGCGACGCCCTGTTCTTCTGCAACGACGACCTGGCGCAGGGCGCCGTGTTCCAGAGCGCGCGCCTGGGCGTGCGGGTGCCGGCCAAGCTCGGCCTGGTGGGCTTTCACGACCTGGCCGGCAGCGCCTGGACCACGCCGCCCCTGTCCACCATCGCCACGCCGCGCTACGAGATCGGCAAGACCGCCGCCACGCTGCTGACGCGCCACCTGGCGGGCACGGCCATCGTGTCTCCGCACATCGACCTGGGGTTCACGCTGGTGCGGCGCCAGACCTCCTGAGGCCCCAAAAAAGACAAGGCCCCGGGTGCGTCGCGCCCGGGGCCTGGGTGTTCGTGCGTGCGATGCGGCCTCAGATGCCGACGTCGCCCGGCGCGGGCGTGCCCGCCGGACCGGGCCTGTCCTTCTCCTGCGCAGCGTCGGCGGCGGGCGTGGTGCCGCCCGGCGCGACGTTGCCCTGCGTGGCGACGCCCGGCGCGGCAGCGCCTGGCATCACGACGCCGGGTGCCGGCGGCAGCGGCGCGGCCGGGCCGTTGCGCGGCGGGTAGACCTCGCCGGTCTCGGAAAACTGCTTCCACACCTCGATGGCGCGCAGGCGCTGGCGCGCCACCGCCTCGATGCGTTCGCGCAGGTCGGGATCGCGCGCCAGCAGGGCATGGAAATCGCGCGACGACAGCATCAACAGCTTGCTGTAGCCCAGCGAGGTCACGTCCGGCGTCAGCTGCGACTCGCCCAGCAACGCCAGCTCGCCGAAGAATTCGCCGCTGCCCAGCTCGATGGTGGTGTTGTCGGGCAGATGCACGGTCACGGCGCCCGAAGCGACGAAGCACATCTCTTCGCCATGCCGGCCGGCGCCCAGGATGGGCTGCTCGGGCAAGGCCAGGCGGGGCTTGAGCAGCTTGCAGATGGCGCGCAGCGAATCCGGGCTCAGGCCCTCGAACAGCGGCACGCGCTTGATCAGCTCGGCCGCGCCCAGCTCGATGTCGAGCGGCGGGTGCCGGTCGATGTGGGCCCAGCGCTGCTTGAGCTGCTGCAGCAGGTCGGCATAGACCTCGCCGCTGATGAGCGACTGGTCCAGCATGTCGCGGTAGCGATTGCGTTCCAGCTCGCGCGCGACGCGGCCGAGATAGCTTTCCTGCAGCCACAGCGCATAGGAGGGGTATTGCAGGTTGAGCGCCTGCAGCGCGCTGTCGATCAGGTCGAGGCGACGCCGGTGGGCCACCACGATGCGCTCGGCCGCGTCATCGCCCAGCAGCGGGCCGATCTGGTCGCTGGCGAACTGCATCAGGCGCTGCGCCACCGAACGCTTGGTCTGCAGATTGGCGAAACGCTGCGACAGCTCGCGCGCCAGCCAGCTCTGGAAGCCGAAGGTGTAGTGCATGCGCAGCGCAAGGCGGAACGCGCGGGAATAGCGCACGTCGGCCACGATGCCGCGCTCGAAACCCTCGATGCCGCCCTGGCGGATGGCTTCCTCGAGGCGCTCGGAGCGCGCCAGCAGGGCCTCGGCCATGCGCCAGTCGACGATCTGCGCCTTGAGGATGTCGAAGAACATTTCCTCTTCGCGCCGCGCCACGATCGCCAGGCCCACCGCGGTGCGCTGCTCCACGCTCATGCGGCCGACCTGGCTGTCGTGCACGCTCGCCATGCTGGCGTCGAACACCGCGTGGATGCGGTCGCGCGCCTCGCTGGCCACGCGGTCTTCGTTGGCGATCTCGTCGGTCTTGCCCTGCAGGCTCTCGAGCGCCACCGCGAGCGCCTGGTTGCGGATGGTGCGCTCGACCGGCGAGAGCTCGTTCAGGCCCAGCACCCGGATCAGCGGCCGCAGCGTGATGCCGTTGATGAACAGCGTGGCCAGCACGAAGCCGGTGGTGGCCACCGCGATGAACTGGCGCGCCTCTTCCGGCACCGCCGTCTGCTCGGTCACGGCCAGGGCCAGCGCCAGCGACACGGCGCCGCGCAGCCCGCCCCACAGCATCACGGTCTTGTAGGGGTTGCTGACCTCGGCACCGATGTTGAAGACACGCAGCAGCGGCAACAGGCCGAACACCACGATTGCGCGCGCAAACAGCGTGGCGAAGAACACCACCACGACCAGCAGCAGCTCCTGCCAGTCGGCCGCCTCCATGAGCCGCGGGATCAGCATGGCGGCAAACAGGAAGATCAGCGAGTTGGCCCAGAAGCCGAACTGGCCCCACGAGCTCGACAGGTACTCGAAGGTGGTGGGCGACATGCGGGTGCGCCCGGTCGAGCCCACCACCAGCCCCGCCACCACCGTGGCCACCACGCCGGACACGCCGAGGTAGTGCTCGGAAATGAAGAACGACAGATAGGCCAGCGTGAGCGTGAGCGTGATCTCGGCGGCGGGAAAGCCGCGCAGCCACATGAACAGCGAGCAGGCCAGCCGGCCCATCAGGTAGCCGGCGATGCCGCCCCCGATGAAGTGCACGATGAAGTCGTTGAACACCGCCGAGAACGACAGCTCGCCGCTGCCGCCCAGCGCGGCGAGCAGCACCGAATACAGGGCGATCGAGGCCGCGTCGTTGAACAGGCTCTCGCCCTCGACCAGCGTGGTCAGGCGCTTGGGCGCGCCCACGTCGCGGAAGATGCCGATCACGGCAGCGGGGTCGGTGGTGGCCACGATGGCGCCCAGCAGCAGGCAGACGATCAGGCCGTAGTGCGACACGGCATTGACCGTGAGGCCCACCACCGCGGTGCACACCACCACCGCCACGATGGCCATCATCAGGATGGGACCGCCGTCGTTCATGAGGCGGCGCACGTTCATCGACAGCGCCGTCTCGAACAGCAGCACCGGCAGGAACACCATCAGGAAGGTCTCGGATGAGATCTCGAACCGCTCGATGGTGTCGAGCAGATCGCCCAGCACCGGCGGCGCCCAGCCGTGCAGGTGGATGGCGATGCCGAGCAGACACCCCACGATGGCCAGCAGCACGGAATAGGGCAGTTTCAGGCGGCCGGCGAGCGGCGGCATGAAACAGACCAGCGTGAGCAGGCCGGCCAGGCCGAAGACGATCAAACCAATATCCATGGGACAGCGAGGGGCAGAGCCAGTGCGGGAAAGAGGCAAAGAATAGCGTCTTTTACCCGCGCGCCGCCTGAATGGCCGCACACTTGGTTACGCATGGCTAGGAAGGCATGCGCGCGTGTGCCATCATTGTTCGCTACTGTGACGTACAGCCATCTGATCTCTGGAGCCGATCCTTGCCGTCCCTGCGAAGCACCACGCTGCCGCTGCATGCGCCGCGCGCCGCCGACGCGCCGGTCCGGCTCGTCCAGCTCACCGATGCGCACCTGTACGACGATCCCGCCGCCGTGATGCTCGGCGTCAACACCGACGCCAGTCTGCGCGCGGTGCTGGCGCAGATCGGCGCCGAGCCCGAAACGCCCGACCTGCTGCTCGCCACGGGCGACCTGTCGCAGGACGGCAGCGCGGCCTCGTATGAACGGTTGCACGCGCATCTGTCCGCCACCGGCTGGCCGGTGCGCTGCCTGCCGGGCAATCACGACGCCCCCGAGGTGCTGCGCCAGTCGCTCGGCGACTGGACCTCGCCCATCACCGACATCGCCAACTGGCGCATCGTCACGCTGGATTCCACGATAGCGGGCGCCGACGGCGGCCATCTCGACGACACGCAGCTCGACCTGCTGAGCGAGGCAGTCGAGTCGGCCGAGGCCGAGGGCCGCCATGTGCTGGTGGCGCTGCATCACAACCTGGTCCAGATCGATGCCAACTGGCACGATCCGATGATGGTGGACAACCCCCTGGCCCTGTTCCGCCGGGTCGAGCGCTCGCCGCACGTGCGGCTGGTGCTGTGGGGCCACGTGCACCAGGAGTTCGACTGCCGCCGCCACAACCTGCGCATGCTGGCCACGCCGTCCACCTGCTTCCAGTTCACCATCCGCGACGGCCGCCACGCGATCGATCCGCAGCCGGCCGGCTATCGCTGGATCAAACTCTACGGCGACGGCTCGTTCGCCAGCGGCGTGCGCCGCCTCGACGCATCGGCCTGGCAGGCCGTGTGCCAGCCCCGGACCGACGCACGCGCGGCCTGAGCGCGCGCGGCTCCCCCGCCCGCGGGCTGCGTCGGCGCGGCGGCGCAGGCGCGCCACCCACGCACAAAAGCCAGCGGGCCCGGTGAAGCATCACCGGGCCCGCTGGCTTGGTACGCGCTGCGCAGGCGGCGCAACGCGTGAGAATAAAAAACGGGGCATCGATATGCGAGATGCCCCGTAAGCGTCCGTCTCATAGGGGAGGGGAAAGAGGAGAAGCCGAGACGGACGTCAAGACAGCGACCTGGAAGAACCAACGTTGCGGTCTACGTATGTTTAGTCAGGCAGGCGCGGCTGAAGTTTCGGAAAATCCGGGCGCGTTTGCCACAAATTTGTATTAATTCATGACGGCCGCCCCGGCCGCCCGGCGCACAAAGAAAAACGCGCCGCGGAAGCGGCGCGTCTTGGAGAGACATCGGCCGGACTCAGGCGGCCGCGGCCAGCGAACCGCGCATCTTCTTCAACGCGGCCGCTTCGATCTGGCGAATGCGCTCGGCGGACACGCCGAACTCCTGGGCCAGCTCATGCAGCGTGGAACCGCCGTCGTCCTGCAGCCAGCGGGCCTCGACGATGCGGCGCGAACGCGCATCGAGCGCTTCGAGGGCGCCGTTCAGGCCTTCGCTCTGCAACGCATCATGGGCCTTGCGGGCCAGCACGCGCGTGGGTTCTTCGCGGCCTTCGTCCGACAGGTAGGCGATCGGCGCGTAGGCGTCGTCGTCTTCGTCCTGGTTTTCGAGCGCGAGGTCGCGGCCGGACAGGCGCACTTCCATCTCGCTCACGTCTTCGCGGCGCACGTTGAGCTGCTCGGCGATGTGATCGACCTGCGACGGATCCAGCGAATGGCCGTCAGGACGCATGCTGCGCAGATTGAAGAACAGCTTGCGCTGGGCCTTGGTCGTGGCGACCTTGACCATGCGCCAGTTGCGGATGACGTATTCGTGGATCTCGGCTTTGATCCAGTGCACGGCGAACGACACCAGGCGCACGCCGCGCTCGGGATCGAATCGCTTGACGGCCTTCATCAGGCCGACATTGCCTTCCTGGATCAGGTCTGCGTGCGGCAGACCATAGCCCAGGTATTGGCGCGCCACGGAGACCACCAGGCGCAGGTGCGACAGCACCAGTTCCCGCGCGGCTTCGAGGTCGTCGTTGTCGCGCAGACGGCGGCCCAATGCGGATTCCTGCTCGGCGGTAAGCACCGGCAGCCGATTGACCGTCGAAATATAGGCGTCGATGGTGCCCAGCGCACCGGGGTTGGCCACTGCCAGGGCCAACGCATTGCCGGAAAGGGCAGACGAACTGGCTTGCATCATATGGGCGACCTCCAGGGTACGGGGAACAGACATGCGTTGATCTTAGCACTCCAACAAGGAGAGTGCTAATTCGACTGCTGCACCGCCACAGAGTTCCCGGAATCGCCCTGGGTCATACGAGGATATGGATGCGTCACCCTTTTGTTTCCAGAGGGCGCTCCCCTACCAGCCCGCCTGCTTGAGCCCTTCGCGGGTGGCATCGTCGGCCGGGCGGATGAAGAGCGCGCCGCGCCGGTCGAACAGCACCTCGTAGCGCGCGCCGTCGATGAGCGGCATGTAGGCGGCGCTGCCGAACTGCACGTCGACGAAGGGCAGCCAGTTGGGAATCAGGCGCTTGACCTCGCCGATGTCGGGCGCGGGCCAGTCGTCCAGCACGTGCACCGAGCGCTGGGCGGTCTGCTCGCGGGCGGCGTCGGCATAGCGGCCCGACAGGCGCTCCAGCCGGTAGAGCGGCGGCGCGCCGGCCAGCAAGGCCGGCAGGCGCCAGCGCACCACCTTGGCATCGATCTGCCACTGGTCGCCGAACAGGGTGTAGGTCTTGCCGGCGAGGCCGGGCGCCTGCGCCACGACGTCGAACTGGCCTTCGGCGAGCTTGCGCACCTGCACCGAGGCGATCGGCACGTCGTCGGTCAGGCGGAAGAACTGCACGAGCGACAGCGACAGCAGGCCCGTCACGCAGGCGAGCGCCACCAGCATCAGGCCGAACAGGCGGCGCACCGGCCGCAGCCGGAACACCTTGCGGCCCATCTCGTCGCGCGGGCCGCCGCGCCCGAGCAACAGGGGCAGGCCGATCAAGAGAACCACGATCGCCCCCAGGGCGATCCAGAGAAACGGGGCAAACGCATCCATCGGGGACGACGCTCCTTCGAGGCTGGCGGGTCAGCCGCAGTATAGAAGGGTGCAGGGGACGGGACGTTAAGCCGTCTATTCCGGAGGAAACCGGATGTGTTCCGGCGCCACCGCTTGCGCGGAAGTAAATCATGTCCCACCCGCAAACACCATTCTTGCCGCTATCTGGCTAGGACACATTCCCGCATCATTCCTGCCACAGACCGCGCGCAAGCTCCCCGGCGCGGCCCCCGACACCACAAGGAAGCCTCATGTCCCGCGTCAATTACTACCAAAACGCCCCCGAACTCGCGAAGAAGTTCCGCGACTTCCAGATGGCCCTGAACAAGGATCCGATCGCCCGCGAACTCGGCGTGCTGGTCACGCTGCGCGCCTCGCAGATCAACGGCTGCGCGTTCTGCGTGGACATGCACGTGAAGGAGGCCAAGCTGCATGGCGAGCGCGAACTGCGCCTGCACCACGTCGTGATCTGGCGCGAATCGCCGCTGTTTTCGCCGCGCGAGCGTGCGGCGCTGGCCTGGACCGAGCTGCTGACCCGCCTGCCGGCCCACGGCGTCTCGGATGCCGACTACGCCGCCGCCCGCGAGCACTTCTCCGAGGCCGAACTCAGCGCGCTGTCGTTCGCCATCGTGGCCATCAACGGCTGGAACCGCCTCAGCGTGGCCTTCCTGCCGGTGCCCGGCTCGCTCGACGCCGAGTACGGCCTGGACAAGGCCAACCTGTCCTGAGGCCGGCCGCGGGCGGGCGCGGATTCGGACCACGCCCGGCCGGGCATCGCCCGCCGATTCAGACCACCTCTGGCCGCAACACGCGCCGGATGCGGGCCGCCAGCGCATCGGCCTGCTCCTGATCGGCCACATTGGTGAAGCTCATCAACAGGCCCCGCGCCGCGTCGGGCCGGCTCGACCAGCCCGACAGCGGCTGCATGTAGAGGCCGTCCTCGCGCAGCCGCGAGGCCAGCGCGCGATCGTCGTAGCCGGCCGGCAGGCGCAGCACCAGGTGCATGCCACCGGGCTGCGGCTCGACCCGCAGCGTGGGCCCGAGTGCCGCGTCCAGCGCCGCCGCCAGGTACAGGCGACGCTCGGCGTACAGGCGGCGCATCCGCTGGATGTGCCGCGCGAAATGCCCTTCGTTCATGAACAGCGCCAGGGTCGCCTGCGTCAGCCACGGCGCCCCGGCGCCGACCAGCGCGTGCAAGCGCTCGGCGCGACCCACGAGCGCGGGCGGCACCACCAGATAAGACAGGCGCATGCCGGGAAACAATACCTTCGAGAAAGTGCCGGCATAGAGCACGCGGCCGGCGGTATCGCGGCTCGCCAGGGCCGGCAGCGGCCGGCTGACGTAGCGGTACTCGCCGTCGTAGTCGTCTTCGATGAGCCAGGCCTCGCGCCCGGCGGCCCAGGCCAGCAGCGCCTGCCGCCGCGCCGGCGACAGCGTGAGCGACAGCGGGCTCTGATGCGCCGGCGTGACCACGGCGGCGCGCGCGCCCGGCGCCAGCGCGATGCCGGCGTCCACGTCGATGCCCTGGTCATCGACCGGCACCGGCTGCCATGCCATGCCGAACTGCGTCAGCAGGGCGCGCGTGGGCGGGTATCCCGGATCCTCGACCCATACCGTATCGCCCGGCGCCAGCACCGTCGCGGTCGCGACCTGGATCGATTGGTGATAGCCCCCGGTGATGAACACCTGTGCCGCCGTGCAATGCAGCCCGCGCGAGACCTGCAGATAGGCCGCGGTGGCCTCGCGCAGCGCGTCCAGGCCGGCGGGCGCCGGGTAGGCCAGGTCGGGCAGGCGCATGCTGCGCAGGCAGCGCGCACCCAGCCGCGCCCACAGCTTGCGCGGCACCGCGTCGAGCGCCGGCAGCCCCATCTGCAGCGGCATGGGTACCTTGGGCCGCATCCACAGCGGCCCATCGGGCGTGGCGGGCGGCGCGGTGCCGAACTCGGCCACCACCTCGGCAGACTCGGCCACCGGGGCGGGCGCGGGACGGGGCGCCAGATTGGGCGACACCACCGTGCCGGCCTGCCCGCGCGACTGAATCCAGCCCTCGCCGTTGAGCACGGCATACGCGGTTTCGACGGTGCCGCGCGCGATGCCCAGCTCCTTGGCCAGGGCACGCACCGAGGGCACGCGGTCGCCCGGCTTGAGGGTGCCGGCTTCGATGCCGCGCCGCACCTGCCAGTAGATCTGCCGATACAGCGGCGCTTCGGCGTCTGCGCCGGCGGGAGTGTCGAGGGTCATGGGCGGGGAATCAGCAGGAGCGCGGGAATCATGTCCCACTCAAAAACACCGAATATGGTCCTTTGGATTATGTCATGCGCTCCGTAGCATGACGACTGTTCCCCGCGGCGCCGATGGCCCCGCGGCCGCCCCGATCCCCTGAGCCCCCTGGGAGCAACATGCCCACCGATCCCCGCTACGTCCATGCGACGACCGACAACGACCTGCTGGCCTGCCATGGCCTGATGCGCGAACTGCGCCCCCACCTCGACGACGCTGATGCGTTCCTGGCGCGTTGCCGCCGCCAGCAGGCGCAGGACTGGCACCTGTTGGCGGTGTGGGAAGACGGCGCGCCGCTGGCGCTGGCGGGCTATCGTTTCCAGGAAAACATGATCTATGGCCGGTTCGTCTACGTCGACGATCTGGTCGTGAGCGCGCCCCAGCGCGGCGCCGGCTGGGGCGCGAAGCTGCTCGACGAGGTGGCCCGCATCGCGCGCGAATATGCCTGCGCCCGACTGGTGCTCGACACCGGCCTGTCGAACAGCCTCGCCCAGCGCTTCTACTTCCGCCAGGGCCTGCTCACCAGCGCCATCCGCTTCGGCCAGGACCTTTGACCCGGACATCGCCATGAACATTCTCCGACTGCTGTGCAGCGCCCGCGGCGCCGACTCCGAAAGCCACCGCCTCTCCGACCAGCTCCTCGAGCACCTGTCGCGCCGCCACGCCGGCACACCGATCACGGTGACCGACTTCGACACGAACACGCTGCTGCACGTGGATGGCGGCTACGCGCGCGCGCTGGCCGCGCCCGCCGATCCCGACGGCACGGCCGCGGGCGCACTGGCGGTGTCGGACCGGCTGATCGCGGCACTGCGCGCCGCCGACGTGCTGGTGATCGCCACGCCGATGCACAACTTCACCGTGCCGTCGGCGCTCAAGTCCTGGATCGACCACGTGCTGCGCGTGCGCCATACCTTCCGCATCGAGCCGCAAGGCAAGATCGGCACGCTCGCGGACCGCCCGGTCTATGTGGCGGTGTCGTCGGGCGGCCTGTTCTCGGGCCCGCTCGCGCGCCAGCCTGATTTCCTCACCCCCTATCTGCGCCACGCGCTCGCCACCATGGGGCTCATGCAGGTGCAGGTGTTCAGCGTCGAAGGCACGGCCCGCGGCCCCGAGCTGCTGGAGGCCGCCAGAACGCACGGCCAGGATCAGCTGCGGGCGCACTTCAACGCCTGAACGCGCAAGCCATGAAAAAGGCCCGGCAATGCCGGGCCTGCGATTTTGTTGCGCGCGCAACCTTACTTCAGGCGTTCCGCGTGGAAAGCGAGGTGGTCGGCGATGAAGGTCGAGATGAAGTAATAGCCGTGGTCGTAGCCTTCGTGGCGGCGCAGCGTGAGCGCCTGCCCCACCTCGCGGCATGCCGCCTCGAACAGCTCGGGGTTGAGCTGCGTCGGCAGGAAGTTGTCGGCCAGGCCCTGGTCGATCAGGATGCCGGCCGGATAGGGCGCCGCGCGCTGCTTGCGCATCAGTTCGGTGGCGTCGTGCGCGGCCCAGGCGGCGCGGTCGTCGCCGAGATAGCCCGCGAATGCCTTGTGGCCCCACGGGCATTGCGTGGGCGCGGCGATCGGCGCGAAGGCCGA
>Ga0160496_1000223_pt1 | contig 32607 bp, 25 predicted proteins | sample DIDPMG_2_FD_108231 | JGI IMG/M metagenome (GOLD analysis project Ga0160496, IMG submission 108231) | Enriched soil microbial communities from UW Madison campus, WI, USA - DID2937_E24_FP MG | ecosystem: Environmental > Terrestrial > Soil > Grasslands | place: USA: Madison, Wisconsin | collected...
CAGGCCCGTCTTCTTGCCGAATTCGCTGTGGCCGATCTTCACGCGCAGCGCGCCGATCGCGTCGTTGACCACCTTGGCGCGGTCGGCGCCAAAGAAGATGATGTCGCCGTCCTGCGCGCCGGTGCGGGCGAGCAGCTCGGTGATGGCGGCGTCGTGGATGTTCTTCACGATCGGCGATTGCAGGCCTTCACGGCCCTTGGCCACTTCGTTGACCTTGATGTAGGCCAGGCCCTTGGCGCCGTAGATGCCGACGAACTGGGTGTAGGCGTCGATCTCGCTGCGCGAGAGCTCGGCACCGCCCGGCACGCGCAGGGCCACCACGCGGCTGCCCGGCGTGGTCGCGGCGGCGGCGAACACCTTGAAGTCGACATCCTTCATGATGTCGGCGATGTCGGTGAACTCCAGGTTCACGCGCAGGTCGGGCTTGTCGGAACCGTAGCGCTGCATGGCTTCGGTCCAGGTCATGGAGGGAAACTCGTCGGCCAGCTCGACACCCTGCACCACCTTGAACACGTGGCGGATCATGCTTTCGAAGATCGCGCGGATCTCGAACTCGTTGAGGAACGAGGTCTCGCAGTCGATCTGGGTGAATTCAGGCTGGCGGTCGGCGCGCAGGTCTTCGTCGCGGAAGCACTTGGTGATCTGGTAGTAGCGGTCGAAGCCCGACACCATCAGCATCTGCTTGAACAGCTGCGGCGATTGCGGCAGCGCGAAGAAGTGGCCGGCGTTCACGCGCGAGGGCACGAGATAGTCGCGCGCGCCTTCGGGCGTCGACTTGGTCAGCATCGGCGTTTCGATGTCGATGAAGCCGAGCTCGTCGAGGAACTTGCGCACTTCGATCGACACGCGATAGCGCAGCATCAGGTTGCGCTGCATCTGCGGGCGGCGCAGGTCCAGCACGCGGTGCGTGAGGCGGGTCGTTTCGGAGAGGTTGTCGTCGTCGAGCTGGAACGGCGGCGTGACCGAGGCGTTGAGGATCTCGAGCTCTTTGCACAGCACTTCGACTTCGCCCGATGCCAGATCGGGGTTCACGGTGTTGGCCGGACGCTCGCGCACCAGGCCGGTGATGCGGATGCAGAACTCGTTGCGCAGGCGCTCGGCGCCAGCGAAGGCGTCGGCGTAGTCGGTGTCGAACACGATCTGAGCCAGGCCGGTGCGATCGCGCAGGTCGATGAAGATGACCCCGCCGTGGTCGCGGCGGCGGTTCACCCAGCCGTACAGGGTGACAGTCTGGCCGAGATGGTCACGGCAAACCTGGCCGGTGTAGCAGGTACGCATGCGGGATAACTCCGTGTATAGGCTGTAAGAGCGTAAGGGTTACGGTTCGGCGCGCGGAGCGGGAGGCTCGTCGCGTGCCGGGGATAAGGCTTCGGGGGGCAGGCTCGCCTGGGCCGGCGGGGCCACCACGCCCATGGAAACGATGTACTTCAGGGCGGCATCGACGGTCATCTGCAGTTCGATGACCTGGTCACGCGGCAGGATCAGAAAGAATCCCGAGGTCGGGTTCGGCGTCGTGGGCACGTAGACGCTGAGGTGTTCGCCCGGCAGATAGGATGCCACTTCACCACTGGGCGTGCCGGTCAGAAAAGCGATGGTCCAGGCCCCTTGACGCGGGTACTGGATCAACACGGCCTGGCGGAACGCCCGGCCGTTGGGGCCGAGCACCGTATCGCTGACCTGTTTGACCGAATTGTAGATGGAGCGTACCAGCGGAATGCGCCCGAGGATACGTTCCCATTGTTCGAACAGGCTGCGGCCGAGCAGGTTGGCACCGAGCACGCCGGTGACCAGCACCACCAGGATCACGAGCACGAAGCGAAAGCCGGGGATCCCTACGCCGAACAAGGATTCGGACGAGAGAAACTGCGGCACGAAGCCTTCGAGCGTGTCCACCAGCAGACTGAGCACCCAGACCGTGATGGCCAGGGGCATCCAGATCAGCAGGCCGGTGATGAAGTACTTCTTGAACACGACGCGGTCCGCGTGGGGCTCAGGTCGCGGTGCCGGAGGTGCCCCCGGTCGACCCGCTGCTCGCAGCCGGCGCGGCCGGCGCGGCGGCCGGTGCGGCCGCGGGCGCAGCGCCCTCGGACGACACGGCCGGCTTGCCGGTGGCCTGTTCGCCACCCTTCGAGCCGTTGCGGAAATCGGTGACGTACCAACCCGAGCCCTTGAGCTGGAAGCCGGCGGCGGTCACCTGCTTGGAAAACGCGTCCTTGCCGCATTCGGGGCAGACCGAAAGCGGGGCGTCGGAGATCTTTTGCAGCACGTCCTTGGCAAAGCCGCAGGCACTGCACTTGTAAGCGTAGATGGGCATGAAGTCAGGTTCCAGACTGAGGGAGGCGCCACGGACGGCCCGCCGGAGAGTGCGCCCGGACTGGGCGCGCCACCCTCTGCCTGCTTGTCGGCCTGGAGCAACCCCGCCGTGCCGCTCGGGCATGGCAGCGGGCGCCGGAGGGCGCCCGCGGGCTGCCGAAGGCGCAAGCCGGTCCGGCAAAACTACGGGAAAGACTTGAATTTTAGCGTTTTTCCAGGTCGCCACCGCCGACCATCTTTCAGACCGGCAGCAGGAACATCACGGCGGCCACGCCTGTGGGCACCAGCGCGGCCAGAAACAGCCGGCCCGACGAGATGCTGCCGTCGGGAAACTGGTTCTTCAGGATGGCGAATCCGGCCGGGTTCGGCGCGTTGGCGATCACGGTCAGGCCGCCGCCGGTGACGGCGCCCGCGACCAGCATGTAGCGCCAGGCCTCGCTCGTGCCTTCGACCAGCGAGCCCAGGTAGGTGAGCGCCGCGTTGTCGGTGATGGCGGTCAGCGCGGTGGCGCCCCAATACAGCACGCCGGGCGAGAGTCCGCCCAGCAGGTCCTGCAGCCACCACTTCTGCAGGCCGCCCAGCACCACCAGGCCGGCCAGGAAGAAGCCCACCATCAGGCCTTCCTTGATGAGCAGGCGATTCTGGTGGCGCTTGTAGGCTTCGGCAAAGCCGATGAACATCATCAACAGGCCGAGGAACACGGCGGGATGGTGCGCGGTGAGCACCACGCCGATCAGGATCGCCAGGTGCACCAGGATCACCCAGGCCGGCACCGGCGCGCGGCGCGACTCGCCGTCGGGCGTGTTCACGCCCTGCGTCAGCGCGCCCGCCACCAGCGCCTCGCGGCACAGGAACGTGAGCAGGCCCGCGTTGATGCAGACCGCCACGGCGGCGCGCCAGCCGAAATGGGTCGCCATGAAGGTGGTGTCCCAGCCGAAGGTGGAGGCCACCATCAGCACCGGCGGCGCGGCATACGAGGTGAGCACGCCGCCGATCGACACGTTGACGAACAGCACGCCCAGCGCCAGGTACTTGAAGCCGGCGCGGCCATGGACGCGGAAATAGCCGTCGCGCAGCAGGATGGCGGCCAGCGTCATCGCGGCCGGCTCGGTGATGAACGAGCCGCCCAGCGGCACCAGCGCCATGATGACGAAGAAGGTGGCCAGCTCGCGGCGCAGCGGCAGCGCGCGCGCCACCACCCGCACCACGCGTTCCACCAGCTCGAGGATGGGCCGGCTCGCGGCCACCACCATGATGACGAACACGAACAGCGGCTCGGTGAAGTTGCGCGTGTCCATGTAGTCGAGCGCGCTGCCGGTGCCAGCCGTCAGCGCCATCACCACGATCAGCACGAAGGCCCACACGCCGAACACGGCCTCGACCTCGGAGAGCAGGTGCCAGACGCCCGCATGCGGCCCGTTGCGATGCGCCAGGCGTGCGAAGAACGGGACGGAGAACGTGTGGATGACGGCGACCGCGAACAGCAGGGTCGCGGCCAACTCGATGAAGGACGGCATCAAATCGGATCCGGTGCGCGAGCACGCCGTCGCGGCCCAGGCCCCGATGCGCGCACGATGGAAAGAAGAGCCGCAATATAACGCAGCCGCACGCGCGCGCCGGCCTTCTCGGCGCAGGGGAAAACCCGGTACGCGCACCCGCCCGCTCGCCTCGGCGCGGCTGTTGCACTCGCCGCCGCACTTGCCGCCACGCTACGCCGCGCCAGCCGCCGCAATGTCCGCCGCGCTCGCCGCCGCGCTTGCCGCCGTGCGGGCCTCGCGGATCAGCCGGGCGCCCTTCTCCGCGATCATGATGGTGGGCGAGTTGGTGTTGCCCGACGTGATGGTCGGCATGATCGACGCATCGATCACGCGCAGGCCCGACACGCCGCGCACCCGCAGGTCCGCGTCCACCACCGCGTCGGCGTCGCGTCCCATCTTGCAGGTGCCGACCGGATGGAAGATGGTGGTGCCGATCGCGCCGGCCGCGCGGGCCAGGTCCTGCGCCGATTGCACCGCCTCGCCGGGCAGGTACTCTTCGGGGCGATAGCGCGCCAGCGCCGGCTGCGCCACGATGCGGCGCGTGAGCCGGATGCTGTCGGCGGCCACCTTCAGGTCTTCGGGCGTGGAGAGATAGTTGCAGAGGATCTCGGGCGCCTGCTGCGCGTCGGGCGAGACGATGCGCACGTGGCCGCGGCTGGTCGGGCGCAGATTGCACACCGAGGCCGTGAACGCCGGGAACGCGTGCAGCGGCTCGCCGAACTTGTCGAGCGACAGCGGCTGCACGTGGTATTCGACATTGGCGCGGCTGTGTTCGGGGCTGGAGCGCGCGAACGCGCCGAGCTGCGACGGCGCCATGCTGAGCGGACCGCGGCGCGACCAGGCGTATTGCGCGCCCATCATGAATTTTCCCCACAGCGTGCCGGCCACCGCGTTGAGCGTGCGCGCGCCCCGCACGCGGTAGATCAGGCGCAGTTGCAGGTGGTCCTGCAGATTGCCGCCCACGCCGGGCAGGTCGTGCACCACGGGCACGCCGTGGCGCTCGAGCCAGGCGGCCGGGCCCACGCCCGAGACCTGCAGCAATTGCGGCGAACCGATGGCGCCCGCGGCCAGGATCACCTCGGCACGGGCCTGGGCGGTGCGCACGCCCGCCGCATCGGTGTGGAACGCGACGCCGCTGGCGCGCCGCTGCTGGAACACGATGCGGCGCGCCCGCGCCCCGGTGATCACGTCCAGGTTGGGCCGCTTGAGCGCGGGCCGCAGGAACGCCTTCGCCGTGTTCCAGCGGATGCCGCTGCGCTGGTTCACCTCGAAGTAGTCGCAGCCTTCGTTGTCGCCCTGGTTGAAGTCGTCGATGGAAGGAATGCCGGCCTGCGCCGCCGCGGCGCGAAACGCATCGAGCAGCTCCCACGACAGGCGCTGGCGTTCGACGCGCCATTCGCCGCCTGCGCCGTGGAACGGGCCGGCGCCGCCGTGGTGATCTTCGCAGGCCTTGAACAGGGGCAGTACGTCGTCCCAGCTCCAGCCCGGGTTGCCCTGCGCGGCCCAGCCGTCGTAGTCCTGGCGCTGGCCGCGCATGTAGATCATGCCGTTGATCGACGAGCAGCCGCCCAGCACGCGGCCGCGCGGATAGCCCAGGTCGCGGCCGTTGAGGCCGGGCTCGGGCTGGGTGCGATAACACCAGTCGGTACGCGGATTGCCGATGCAGTACAAATAACCCACGGGGATGTGGATCCAGTGCCAGTTGTCGGCACCGCCCGCCTCCAGCAGCAGCACCCGCACATCGGGGTCCGCCGACAGGCGGTTGGCCAGCAGGCAACCCGCCGACCCCGCCCCCACGATGATGTAGTCGTACACCAGATCGGTACCGCCGCCAGCCTTGCCCACGGGTCTAGTCTCCTGGTCGAAGCGCGTGAGTCCGCGCAACGTTGTCTGAGCGGAGTTGTAGTCCAGCGGCTCCGCCCTGCCTACCCGGGACGTCCCGAAGGAAAACCAGGACGGAACCTAAATCGTGTAGGGTTGTCAGGTTTGTTCAGGGATTTGTCAGGCGACGACCGCCGTCGCCGCTGCCATCCAGTCCAACGCCACCCGTGCCGCCGCCCGCGCGGCACGCTGCACCGGGAGAACGATATGCATGTGCTCACTCACACGCCAAGCCGCAAAATGTCTGGAATCAGATCGGCCCTTGCATGCGCGATCGCCGCCGCGACCCTGTTGCTGCCGGCAGCTGGCCAGGCCGAAACGCCGAAGCGCTGGGTCGAGCTCGACGTGCCCTACGTGCCCACCCCGGACGACGCCGTGGCGAAGATGCTGGAGATGGCCGAGGTCGGCCCGCGTGACTCGGTGATCGACCTGGGATCGGGCGACGGCCGCATCGCCATCGCCGCGGTGCGCGACCGCGAGGCCCAGAATGCGCTGGGCGTGGACATCGACCCGGCGCGCGTGAAGGAAGCCAATGCCAACGCGCGCAAGGCCCGGGTCGAAGGCCGCGTGACCTTCAAGAAGCAGGACCTGTTCAAGACCGACATCGCCAATGCCTCGGTGCTGACCATGTATCTGCTGCCCGACGTGAACCTCGCCATGCGTCCGGTGATCCTGGAGAAGATGGCGCCGGGTTCGCGCGTGGTGTCGCACGCCTTCACCATGGGCGACTGGCAAAGCGACCGCCGCGAGATGGTCGACGGCCGCTCGCTCTATCTCTGGATCGTGCCCGCCAAGGCCGCCGGCACCTGGCAGGTGCAGGATCCCGCCGGCGCCTTTGCGCTGACCCTCGAGCAGCAGTACCAGCAGGTGCGCGCCACGGCGCAGCGCGATGGCGCGGCACTGCCGGTGAGCGACGCGACGCTGCGCGGCACCGAGCTGCGCTTCACGCTCGACGACGGCGGCAAGCCGCGCCAGTACGTGGGCGTGATCGAGGGCGACCGCATGCAGGCGCGCAGCGGCGACGGGCTGCACGGCGGCTGGCAAGCCACGCGGCAGGCCCGATGAGCGCGGGCGGCGAAAGCCTCGCCCTGCCCGCCAGCGACGCCGCCCACGAACCCAGCCTGTCGGCGCTCGACGCCGTCGCGGTGCTGGTGGGCGTGGTGATCGGCATCGGCATCTTCGGCTTCCCGCCGCTGGTCGCGCAGCACGCCAGCTCGGAGCTCGTGTATCTCGCGCTGTGGGGCGCGGGCGGGCTGGTGATGCTGATCGGCGCGCTCTGCTATGCCGAGCTGGGCGCGGCCTATCCCGGCGCGGGTGGCGAGTATCTCTATCTCTCGCGGGCATGGGGCGCGCGCGTCGGCCTGCTGTTCGCGTGGGCGCGCTGCACGGTGATCCAGACCGGCGCGATCGCGGTGGTGGCCTTCATCTATGGCGACTACGCGCAGCAGCTGCTGCCGCTGGGCCCGCACGGCGTCGCGCTGCACGCGGCAATCTCCGTGGTGGCGCTCACCGCGCTCAACATCGCCGGCACGCGCCCGTCCAAGCGGCTGCAGTGGATCTTCACCCTGCTCACGCTGGCCGCGCTGGCCGCGGTGCTGATCGCCGGGCTCACGGCGGCGCCGCAGGCCCCCGAGACGCCCGTCGTCGCCGGCCTGACGGGCAATCCCGCCGGCCTGCTCGGCATGGGCATGGTCTTCGTGCTGCTCACCTATGGCGGCTGGAACGAGGCCGCGTATCTGAGCGGCGAGCTGCGCGACCCCGGGCGCAACATGAGCCGCGTGCTGCTCGCCGGCACGGCGGTGGTCACGGTGGCCTATCTGCTCATCAACCTCGCGCTGCTCGAGCTCTTCGGCCTGCAGGGGCTGCGCGACAGCAATGCGGTCGGCGCGGCCGTGATGCAGCTGGCCGCGGGTCCGTATGCGGCCGCCGGCCTGAGCCTGCTGATCTGCGCCACCGCGCTGAGCACCATCAACGGCACCATCCTCACCGGCGCCCGGCTCTATTACGCGCTGGGCCGCGACGTGCCGCGGCTGCGCGGGCTGGCCGGCTGGAACGCGCGCGGCCACTCGCCGGTCAACGCGCTCTTGGCGCAGGGCGCCCTCACGCTGGTGCTGGTCGGGGTGGGCGCGCTCAGCGCCAACAGCGTGCAGACCATGGTGGCCTACACCGCGCCGGTGTTCTGGCTCTTCATGATGCTGGTGGCCGCATCGCTGTGGCGGCTGCGCCGGCTCGATCCGGCGCGCCCGCGCCCCTTCCGCGTGCCGCTCTATCCGCTCACGCCGGCCCTGCTCGCGCTGGCGTGCGCCGGGCTGGTGTGTTCCAGCGCGGTGTACGCCGGCGCGGGCGCGCTGATGGGCCTGGCCGTGCTCGCGCTCGGCCTGCCGCTCTTGCGCCTGCTCAAGCCGGCTCAGGCCAGCGGGTAGCGCCGGTCGAGCTCGGCGACGGCCGCGTCGAGCTGGTCCACCAGCGCGGCGCTGGCCGCGGCCATCGGCGCGCGCACGTCGGCGCGCAGCATGCCCTGGCGCGCCAGCAGGCCCTTGACCGGGCCCGGATTGGGCTCGGCGAACAACAGCTTCATGACGGGTGCCAGCGCATGGAACAGCTGGCGCGCCAGCGCCACCTGCTGCGCCTGCATGGCCTGGTACAGCGCCACGAAGAGATCCGGGCGCACGTGCGCCGAGGCCGCGATCAGGCCGCTGCCGCCCAGCGCGAGCGTGCCCAGCACATGCAGGTCTTCGCCGGCCAGCACCTGCAGTCCGCCATGCGCGACCAGCGCCTGCGTCTTTTCGATGGAGCCGCCGCAGTCCTTGATGGCGCGGATGTTGGGATGGTCGGCGAGCTGCAGCAACGTGGCGACGTCGAGCTGCGCGCCGGTGCGATACGGGATGTCGTAGAGCAGCAGCGCCGCGGGCGAGGCCTCGGCCAGCGCCTCGAAATAGGCGCGCAGGCCGGCCTGGCTCGGCCGCACGTAATACGGTGCCGGCGCCAGCAGGCCCGCGAGCGGACGGGTGGCAAACACCGCCAGCCGGCGCAGCACGTCGCGCTGGTGATTGCCCGCCAGGCCCATCACCACCGGCAGCGCGCCGGCCTCGTCGAGCACCGTGTCGAGCACGGTGAGCTGCTCGTACTCGTCCATCGCGGCGGCCTCGCCGGTGCTGCCGCACACCACCAGGCCGTCGACGCCCGCACGCACATAGTGGCGCACCAGCCGGCGCACGGCGGCGAGGTCGGGGCCGTCTTCATTGAAGGGCGTCACCAGCGGCACCCAGACGCCGTGGAACGACACGGGAGCCGTTGCGGGCGCAACCGTTGCGGCGGCGGACTGGGACGGGATGACGCCGGTGGCGGCGGTAAGCGTTGCGATCGACATGGGGCACTCCTTCGGTGCGGACCGTAATGGTGACCGTGCAGATACGCGAAGGGGTGTGGAGAAGAGGGAATGCGCGTGTGAGCGCAGCCGGTTTCGCCGCTGTTCCGTCGCCCATCTGACGGAACAGCAAGCTCCGGTCAGATGAGCTGCTGTTTTTTGGATTTCAGGCCGGCACGCGACGACGCCGCACCGATGGCGCGGGAAGAGTCAGCGTGGAAAAAGGCCTGGTTCATGAAAAAACAGTATCGGGCTGGAGAGGTAAGCCGAGCCGGCATTCTGCCGCGCCCGGCTCGCGCCTGTCAACGCGGCGGCGCGTTCAGGCTGTCGGTGAAGACTTTGCACAACGCTTCCATGCCGACGCGGTCTTCCTCGTCGAAGCGACCGGGCACCGGGCTGTCCACGTCCCACACGCCCAGCAGCGCGCCATTGCGCTCGAGCGGCACGACGATTTCGGAACGCGATGCGGCATCGCAGGCGATGTGGCCGGGAAACGCGTGCACGTCGGCCACCACCTGGGTCTGGCGCGCGCTCGCGGCCGCACCGCACACGCCGCGCTCGAGCGCGATGCGCACGCAGGCCGGCTTGCCCTGGAACGGCCCGAGCACCAGCTCGCGGCCATCGTAGAGATAGAACCCGGCCCAGTTGATGTCGGGCACGGCCTGCCATACCAGCGCGCTGAAGTTGGCGGCATTGGCGATCAGGTCGTACTCGTCGGTGAGCAGCGCCTTCATCTGCGCGGCGAGCTGGCGATACAGCTCCGGCTTGGAATCGGCGGACAGGGCGGTGGCTTCGAACATATGCTTCTATTTGTAACTGTACCGGCGGGAATCGACGGGATTGATTTCGGGGGCACTTCGGCGTGCGGCACCGGCTTTCGGTCCGTGTGCAACAATGAGTTTTTACCGCAAGTGTCAATACCTTCCTTCAGAAGCCCTCCCATGGACAAGCCTTTCGAACCCGCGTGTTCGTTCTCCGAACGCGCCCGGCAGCTGACCAGCTCCGCCATCCGTGAAATCCTCAAGGTCACCGAGCGCCCCGAGGTCATCTCCTTCGCCGGCGGCCTGCCCGCCCCCGGCGGATTCCCGGTGGAAGTGGTACGCGCCGCCTTCGACAAGGTCCTGTCCACCAACGGCCGTGCCGCCCTGCAATACGGCCCGACCGAAGGCTACGCGCCGCTGCGCAAGTGGGTGGCCGACGACCTGAACAAGGCCGGCGCCCAGGTCTCGCCCGACGAGATCCTGATCGTGTCGGGTTCGCAGCAGGCGCTCGACCTGCTGGGCAAGGTGCTGATCGACAAAGACAGCAAGGTGCTGGTCGAGGATCCGAGCTACCTCGGCGCGCTGCAATCGTTCTCGCTGTACCAGCCGCGGTTCGTGCCGGTGGCCACCGACGAAGGCGGCCTGATCCCCGAGGCGATCACCGCCGAGCTGGCCGAGGGCGCGCGCTTCCTGTATGCCCTGCCCAACTTCCAGAATCCCACCGGCCGCACGCTCGACCTCGCGCGCCGCGAGGCGCTGGTGGCGCGCGCCGCCGAATTCGGCCTGCCCATCATCGAGGATGATCCCTACGGCGAGCTGCGCTATGCGGGCGAACCGCAGCCGGGCCTGCTGGCCCTGGGCAGCAAGGTCGGCGCCACCGTGATCCGCCTCGGCACCTTCTCCAAGGTGCTGGCGCCGGGCCTGCGCCTGGGCTACATCGCCGCGCCGCGCAACATCATCAACAAGCTGGTGCAGGCCAAGCAGGCCACCGATCTGCACACGCCCACGCTCACGCAGATGGCCGTGTACGAGATCGTGAAGGACGGCTTCCTCGAACAGCACCTGCCCAACGTGCGCGAGATCTATCGCAAGCAGGGCCAGGCCATGCTCGAGGCCATCACGAAGGAATTCCCGGCCACCGTGAGCTGGACCAAGCCCGAAGGCGGCATGTTCCTGTGGGTCACGCTGCCCGAGCACATCGACAGCACCACGCTGCTGGCCGCCGCGATCGAACAGAACGTGGCCTTCGTGCCGGGCGCGCCGTTCTACGCCGGTTCGCCGCGCGCCAACACGCTGCGCCTGTCGTTCGCCACCGTGCCGGAAGACAAGATCCGCGCCGGCATCGCGATCCTCGGCAAGCTGCTGCACGCCTACGCCTGATCGTCACGCGGCGCGGTCGCCTCGGGGCGGCCGCGCCGCGAACCCGCCTGTCCCGCCTGCTAGTATTGAGGCCTGGCTCCGCCAGGCGCGCGCGCCTGCGCGGCTCGATTTCCCTCCCCACCGCATCCGCCCTTGCCTGCCGTGAGCACGCCCCAATCCGCCGCCCCCGACCTGAACGACATTGTTTTCAACGACTGGGTCGAACGCTGGTTGCCGCGCGCGTGGCGCCCCTACGCGCGCCTGGCGCGCCTCGACCGTCCGATCGGCACCTGGCTCACGCTGCTGCCCTGCATCGCCGCGCTGGTCCAGGCCTCGGGCGGCCTGCCGGACCTGCGCCGCCTGATCGTGTTCTCGCTGGGCGCGCTGCTGATGCGCGGCATTGGTTGCACGGTCAACGACATGTGGGACCGCGACATCGATCGCCACGTCGAGCGCACCCGCTTCCGGCCGCTCACGAGCGGTCAGCTCAGCATGCGCCAGGCGGTGATCTTCCTGGTCGCGCAGCTGCTGGTGTGCGCCTCGTTGCTGTTCTTCATCAACGAACTGAGCCGCTGGTGGGCCGTGGCGGTGCTGCCGTTCGTATTCATCTACCCCTTCTGCAAGCGCGTGACCTACTGGCCGCAGGTCGTGCTCGGCATCTGCTTCAACTGGGGCATGCTGATGGCCTGGTCGGACACGCACAACACCGTTCCGCTGGCCGCCATCGCCATGTGGCTCGGCGCGGTGCTGTGGCAGGTGGGCTACGACAGCATCTATGCCTACATCGACGTGCGCGACGACCGCAGCCTCGGCCTGCACTCCACCGCGATGCGTTTCGGCGACCAGGGCAAGACCTGGATCGGCGGCTTCTATCTCGGCGCCATCGCGCTGTGGGTCTGGGGCGGCCATGCCATGGGGCTGGGCTGGCCCTATCAGGCGGGCATGGCGCTGGTCGCCATCCATCTGGCGTGGCAGCTCAAGGAGTTCGACATCCGCCGTCCCGAGCGCGGCCTGGCGCTGTTCCGCGCCAATCTCTGGACCGGGCTGCTGCTGATCGGCTCCGCGCTGGCGGGCACCCTCGCCGCCTGACCTTCGGGTGGCATCCGCCCTGCGCAAAACCGCCCCCCGGGGCGGTTTTTTCATGCGCAGGTGTCGCGGGAGGGCGCCCCACGTATGGCGCTCATATCCCCACGTATGGGATAGTTATCCTTATGTTACGTGGATTACTTGCGCTGGTGGAATAATGTTTTCTGCCAATCCGGGTTTATCCGGAGGCGAGGCCGGTCCAGAATGTCTTCAACGGGAAACAAACACGAACACGACGGATAGGCCGCCGAGTCCGATCCCTTGTGTAGACCCCTGGAGGAATCAACCATGAAGACCCTTGCTACCGCTGTTGTGCTGTCGATGTCGATGATGGCCGGTGCCCAAGCCGCCGACCTCAACCAGGAACCCACCCGCGCCCAGGTGCAATCCGAGCTGGCGCAGGCCAAGGCGGAGGGCATCGTCACCTTCGGCAACCTGGACTATCCGCCCCAAGTCGAGGGCTGATCCCGAATCGCAGGCTCCCGGGAACCGACGTCCCGTTCCGTTCCCAATGGTCGAAGCCCGCCTCGCGGCGCCCCTCACGGCGCCCGCCTGGCGGGCTTCGGCCGTTCAGGGACCTGGGTTCCCTTCTCCGACGAAATAGCGTCGTATCCAGTCATTCCGTAGTGTTCCCTACGATTTATCGCCAATCTGCTGGCTACATTCCGGCAGGTCGTGCCGATAGCATGGTGCCGTCCCGTTCCCCACCCGTTTCAGGAGCTGCGCCATGTCCGATACCCCCATCACCATTCTTGGCGCCGGCAAGATCGGCTTCGCCATCGCCTTGCTGCTGACCCGCACGGGCGACTATCGCGTGCGCGTGGCCGACCAGGACGAGGCCCGGCTCGACGCCGTCGCGGCGCTGGGCTGCGAGACGCTGCGGGTGCGCGGCGACGCCGGCTTGCGCGAAGCCATCGCCGGCCAGTACGCCGTGCTCAACGCGCTGCCGTTCCATTGCGCGGTCACCGCGGCAGGCATCGCGGCCGCCGCCGGCGTCCACTATTTCGACCTGACCGAAGACGTGGCCAGCACGCAGGCGATCGCCGCGCTGGCGGGTGACGCGCGCGCGGTGCTCATGCCGCAATGCGGCCTCGCTCCCGGCTTCATCGGCGTGGTCGGCCACGATCTGGCCCGGCGCTTCGACACGCTGCTCGACCTGCGCATGCGCGTGGGCGCCCTGCCGCGCTACCCCTCCAACGCGCTGCGCTACAACCTGACGTGGAGCACCGAGGGGCTGATCAACGAGTACTGCAATCCCTGCGAAGCGCTGGTCGACGGCGAGCTGCAGCGCGTGGCGCCGCTCGAAGGCTACGAAACCTTCACGCTCGATGGCGTGGAATACGAGGCCTTCAACACCTCGGGCGGGCTCGGCACGCTGCCGCACACGCTCGCCGGCCGCGCGCGCAACGTCGACTACAAGTCGGTGCGCTACCCCGGCCATTGCGACATCATCAAGCTGCTGCTCAATGATCTGCGCCTGCGCGAGCGCCGCGATCTGCTGCAGGAGATCCTGGAGTCGGCCATCCCCTCCACCGAGCAGGACGTGATCGTGATTCTGGCCAGCGCCAGCGGCCACCGCGCGCGCCGGCTGGTGCAGGAGTCGTTCGTGGCGCAGATCCATGGCGCCCCGATCGACGGACATTTCCTCAGCGCGATCCAGCTCACCACGGCGGCCGGCATCTGCGCCGCGCTCGACCTGGTGCACGGCGGCAGGCTGCCGCAGCGCGGCTTCGTCGGCCAGGAGCGCATCGCGCTCGCCGATCTGCTGGCCAACCGCCACGGCAGGATCTACGACGGCCGCGCGGTGGCCGACATGGCCACCCTCTAGCCGGCGCGGCTCAGGTCCAGCCTTCGAGCCGCAGGGTGGCGCGCACCAGGCGCTGCTCTTCCTGCTCGATCTCGCGCAGGCTGCGCCGCACGCTGTCGACGTGATCCGTGGCGGCGCGGTGGGCTTCGTCGGGCTGGCGCCCGATCACCGCCTGGAACAGGCGCTCGTGCTGCAGGTCGATCTGCTGCTTGTGCGGCTGGCGGTGATAAAGGTTGTTCACGCACGCAAACACCGAGCCCAGCAGCAGATCGGTGAGCGACTGCAGCGTGTGCACCAGCACCGCGTTGTGCGAGGCCTGGCAGATCGCCAGGTGGAAGTCGTGATCGTGATGCGCGTGGGTGGCCACGTCGGCGCCGGTCTCATGCGCCGCCACCATGGCGTCGTAGCGGCGCCGGATCATGATGAAGTCGGCCTCGGTGCCGCGGATCGCGGCCAGCCGCGCCGACTCGCCCTCGAGCAGCGAACGCACCTCGAGCAGGTCGTAGAGCGTGCGCGGCTGCGAGTGGAACAGATGCACCAGCGGCCCCGCATCCACCTGCGACATCTGCGCCACGAACGAGCCGCGGCCCTGTTCAGTGTGGATGATCTGGCGCGCGCGCAGCAGGTGCAGGCCCTCGCGCAGCGCGCTGCGCGAGACCTTCAGCTTTTCGGTGAGCCGGCGTTCCGAGGGCAGGGGCTGGCCGGCCTTGAGCACACCATCCAGGATGAGGCGCTCGATGCGTTCGGCCACGGCTTCGGCCACCTGCGGGCGGCGGCCCGCTTCCGGGGTATCCATGGAGTCGTTCCAACTGGTATGACCAGGGCGTGGCCTCGGCGGGCCACTGGCATGATCGATTTCTCAAGTAATTGAAATCACATCATAAAACGCCCAGGCGCGCCAAACCCGCAGCGCAATAAACTGGTCTGACCAGTGGCCGGGCCTATGGACAGCGGCCCCTTGCTGCCGCGATGATGCAGCCATGTCCTGCGGCGCCCGTGCGCCGCGCCTCCCGGCTTCCCACTCTCCCGAGACCATCATGACCGAGCGCATCCCGCACCACGGCCTGCAAGTGGCCCCCGTCCTGCACCAATTCATCGAAGACGAGCTGCTGCCCGGCACCGGCGTGGACAGCGACGCATTCTGGAGCGGCTTCGCGGCCCTGGTCGATGAGCTGGCGCCGCAGAACCGCGCCCTGCTGGCCGAACGCGACCGCCTGCAGGCCGAGCTCGACGCCTGGCATCGCGCCCATCCCGGGCCGATCCGCGATGCGGCGGCGTACCGCCAGTTCCTCGAACAGATCGGCTACCTGCAACCGGCGCCCGCCCACGTGCGGGCCAGCACCACGCAGGTCGACCGCGAGATCGCCGTGCAGGCCGGGCCGCAGCTGGTCGTGCCGGTGTCGAACGCGCGCTACGCGCTGAACGCCGCCAACGCGCGCTGGGGCAGCCTGTACGACGCGCTCTACGGCACCGATGCCATCCCCGCCAGCGCGGGCGCCGCCGGCACCGAATACAACCCGCAGCGCGGCCACGCCGTGATCGCACGCGCGCGCGCCTTTCTCGACCAGGCCGCGCCGCTGGCGCAGGGCTCGCACGCCAACGTCACGGCGTATGCCATCGCCGACGGCAGGCTCGCCGCGACCATCGGCGGCAAGCTGGTGGGCCTGGCCGATCCGGCGCAGCTGCTGGGCTTCCACGGCGAAGCCGGCGTGCCCACCGCGCTGCTGTTCGTGCACAACGGCCTGCACTTCGAGATCCAGATCGATCGCCAGCACCTGATCGGCAGCGCCGACGCGGCCGGCGTAAAAGACGTGCTGGTCGAAGCCGCGCTCACCACCATCATGGACTGCGAAGACTCCGTCGCCGCGGTCGATGCCGAAGACAAGGTCCACATCTACCGCAACTGGCTCGGCCTGATGCGCGGCGACCTCACCGAAGAGGTCGCCAAGGGCGGCAAGCGCTTCACGCGCCGCATGGCGCCCGACCGCGAATACCAGGGCCTGGACGGCAATACCTTCACGCTGCCCGGCCGCTCGCTCATGTTCGTGCGCAACGTGGGCCACCTCATGACCAATCCGGCCATCCTCGACGCGCAGGGCGCCGAGATCCCGGAAGGCATCCTCGACGCCGTCATCACCGTGCTGGCCGCCACCGCCGACCTCGCGCTCAAGCGCAACTCGCGCACCGGCTCGATCTACATCGTCAAGCCCAAGATGCACGGCCCGGCCGAGGTGGCATTCGCCAACACGCTGTTCGACCGCGTCGAAGACCTCTACAAGCTGCCGCGCAACACCGTGAAGATGGGCATCATGGACGAGGAGCGCCGCACCAGCGTCAACCTGTCCGCGTGCATCGCGGCCGCCTCGCAGCGCGTGGCCTTCATCAACACCGGCTTTCTCGACCGCACCGGCGACGAGATGCACACCGCGATGGAGGCCGGCCCGATGCTGCGCAAGGGCGACATGAAGTCGAGCGCCTGGATCACCGCCTACGAGCGCAACAATGTGCTGGCCGGCCTCGATTGCGGCCTGCGCGGCCGCGCCCAGATCGGCAAGGGCATGTGGGCCATGCCCGACCTGATGGCGGCCATGCTCGAACAGAAGATCGCGCATCCGAAGGCCGGCGCCAACACCGCGTGGGTGCCCTCGCCCACCGCCGCCACGCTGCACGCGCTGCATTACCACCAGGTCGACGTCCAGGCCGTGCAGCAGGAGCTCGAGCGCACCCGTTACGCCGACGTGCGCGACGGCCTGCTCGAGGGCCTGCTGACCGTGCCGGTGGGCGATCCCGCGGGCTGGACGCCGCAAGCGATCCAGCAGGAGCTCGACAACAATGCTCAGGGCATCCTCGGCTACGTGGTGCGCTGGATCGACCAGGGCGTGGGCTGCTCCAAGGTGCCCGACATCCACGACGTGGGCCTGATGGAAGACCGCGCCACGCTGCGCATCTCGAGCCAGCACATCGCCAATTGGCTGCGTCACGGCATCGTCGACGAAGCCCAGGTGCGCGCCACCTTCGAGCGCATGGCCGCCGTGGTCGACGGCCAGAACGCGGGCGACCCGCACTATCTGCCGATGGCGGGCCACTTCGACCGGTCCTTCGCCTACCGCGCGGCCACCGCGCTGGTGTTCGAGGGCCTGAAGCAGCCCAACGGCTACACCGAGCCGCTGCTGCACCGCTTCCGCCTCGAGTTCAAGGCCGCGCAGCGCTGATCGCGCCACTCGCCCGCGGCAGCCAGGCCCCGCTCGACGAGCGGGGCTTTTTCTTGGCCGGCGCCCTCACCCGGGCTTGTTTTTTCGCACGACCGTGCTAAATTGCTGCGCATGGACACCCACCCTTCCAAGAGCGAGCTCACCTACGCGGCCATCGTGGACACCGCGCTCGACATGGCGGCGAGCGAAGGCCTGGAATCGCTCTCGCTGGGGGAGGTCGCGCGCCGGCTGGCCATCAGCAAGAGCGGCGTGTTCTCGCGGGTCGGGTCGCGCGAGGCCTTGCAGCGCGCCGTGCTCGACGAATACGACCGCCGCTTCGTGGAGGCGGTGTTCACGCCCGCCATGCAGGCGCCGCGCGGCCTGCCGCGGCTCGACGCCCTGGTGCACAACTGGATCACCCGTGCCAGCAACGTCGACACCCTGACCGGCTGCATCTACGTGGCCGGCGCCTTCGAGTACGACGACCTCGACACGCCGATCCGCGAACGCCTGCAGGAGAACGTGCTGCGCTGGCGCGCGGCGCTGCAGCGCGCCGCCGAGCAGGCGCTCGAGGCGGGCCACCTGCGGCCCGACACCGACGCCGTGCAGCTGGTGTTCGAGCTCTACAGCCTGATGGTCGGGCTGATGCATGACGCGCGCTTCCTGCGCGATCCGGCCGCGCCCGAGCGGGTGCGGCTGGCCTATCGCCGCCTGATTTCTACGTACCGCAGTTTTTCCGCCGCCTGACGGCGCCCTGCCCCGCGCCCGCGCGGGGTGTTGCAGCACCTTATTTCGCACGATCGTGCGAAACGGAGCAGATCATGAACGGATGGCTGGTGTTGGGCCTGGTGGCGGTGGCGGGCGGCGTGCGCGCCTGGATCGGCTGGCGCGCCCTGCTGCGGCAATTGCCGGATCGCAACGAAGACATTTCCCTGTTCTGAGCGGCCGCCCCGGCCGGGCGCGGCCGGGCGCGGCGCCGCGGCGGGCGGCGGGCGTCGGGCGGCACCCGCCGGCGGCATCGGCCTCAGAACTGCGCCAGGCGCTTGCCCAGCGCGGTATGGCCGATCACCCACTTCTCGAACTCCGCCACCAGGAACACCAGCAGGCCCACGCCGATCACCTCGGCCCAGTTCAGCAGCGACAGCGGCGCCGAATCGAACACGGTGTGCATGATGGGCAGGTAGGTGTAGCCGAGCTGGAGCAGCAGGCAGGCGCCGATCGACATCAGCACGTAGGGATTGCCGAACAGCCCCTGGCGATTGAGGATCGAACCGAAGATCGAGCGGCTGTTGACGAGATAGAACATCTCGGCCATCACGATGGCGTTGACCGCCATGGTGCGCGCCGTTTCGATCGAGGTGCCGTTGCGCAGCTCCCAGAGAAACATGCCCAGGCCGCCCGCCGCCATCAGCGCCGACACCATCACCACGCGCCAGACGAAGAAGCCCGACAGCAGGGGCTGGTCCGGCGGCCGCGGCGCGCGCTGCATGATGCCGGCCTCGGTGGGCTCGAAGGCCAGCGCCAGGCCCAGGCAGCTCGAGGTCACCAGGTTGATCCAGAGCACCTGCGCCGGCGTGATCGGCAAGGCAAACTGGAACAGGATGGCGAGGATCACGATCAGCGCCTCGCCGCCGTTGGTGGGCAGCATGAACAGCACGAACTTGCGCAGGTTGTCGTACACGCCGCGCCCTTCCTGCACGGCCGCCGCGATGGTGGCGAAGTTGTCGTCGGCCAGCACCATGTCGGCCGCCTCCTTGGCCGCCTCGGTGCCCTTCAGGCCCATCGCCACGCCCACGTCGGCGCGCTTGAGCGCGGGCGCATCGTTCACGCCGTCGCCGGTCATCGACACCACCTGGCCGCCGGCCTGCATGGCCTGCACCAGGCGCAGCTTGTGCTCGGGGCTGGCGCGCGCGAACACGTCCACGCCGAGCACGGTCTCGCGCAGCGTGGCGTCGTCCATCAAGGCCACCTCGGCGCCCGTGACCGCGGGCTTGCCCACGCCGATGTCGAGCTGCGCGCCGATGGCGCGCGCGGTCTCGGCGTGGTCGCCGGTGATCATCTTCACCACGATGCCGGCCTCGTGGCAGCGCGCCACGGCGTCGATCGCTTCGCTGCGCGGCGGGTCCATCATGCCCACCAGCGCGATCATCGTATAACCGCCTTCCATGTCGGCCGCGCCGAGCGTGGCGCCGGCCGGCTCCGCGTGCTTCACCGCCAGCGCGAGCAGGCGCAGGCCCTTGGCCGCCGTGTCGGTGGCCATGCGGCGCCAGTAGTCCACGTCGAGCGGCACGCGCGCGCCCTGCGCGTCGAGCTGGTCAACGCTCATGTCGAGGATGCGTTCGGGTGCGCCCTTGGCGTAGATGAGCGGGCTGCCCGACGCGTCGCGGTGCAGGGTGGCCATGTAGCGGTTTTCCGACTCGAACGGAATCGAATCGCGGCGCGGCCATTCGGCCTCGCCCTGCGCCTGCGCGTAGCCGGTCTTCTCGCCCAGCACCAGCAGCGCCCCCTCGGTGGGGTCGCCCTCGACGCGCCAGTGCGTGCCGTCGGGCCGCAGCACGGCGTCGTTGCACAGCACGGCGGCACGCACCGCCTGCGCCAGCGCGGGCGTGTCCGCCACCGCCACGGCGCGGCCGTCCAGCGTGCATTCGCCGCCGGGCTCGTAGCCCACGCCGCTCACGTCGTAGGCGCGGCCGGCGCACACCACGCGCTGCACCGTCATCTCGTTGCGCGTGAGCGTGCCGGTCTTGTCGGAGCAGATCACCGTGACCGAGCCCAGCGCCTCCACGGCCGGCAGGCGGCGCACGATCGCGCGGCGCCGGGCCATGCGCTGCACACCGAGCGCGAGCGTCACGGTCATCAAGGCCGGCAGGCCCTCGGGAATCGCCGAGGCCGCCAGCGCCACCACCATCATGAACATCTCGGCGGCCGAGTGGCCGCGCCACAGCGTGCCCACCAGGAACAGCACCGCGCACACCGCCAGGATTACGACGGCCAGCGTGCGGCCGAAGCGGTCGACCTGGCGCAGCAGCGGCGTGCTCATGCTCTCGATGCTGCTGAGCATCTGGTTGATGCGGCCGAGCTCCGTGTGGCTGCCGGTGGCCACCACCACGCCGCGCGCCTGGCCATACACCACCACCGTGCCGGAGTACGCCATGCCGTAGCGGTCGCCGAGCGGCGCGTCCTGCGCCACGGCGGCGGTGGCTTTCTCGACCGGCAGCGATTCGCCGGTCAGCGCGGCCTCTTCGACGCGCAGCTCCTTGGTCGAGATCAGGCGCAGGTCGGCCGGCACGCGGTCACCGGAGATGAGGTGCACGATGTCGCCCGGCACCAGCTCGGCGGCATCGATCTCGCGCCGCTCGCCGTCGCGCTCGGCCACCGCGTGCGGCGACAGCATGGCGCGGATTGCGTCCAGGGCCGACTCCGCCTTGCCTTCCTGGATGAAGCCGATCACGGCGTTGATGAGCACCGCGGCCAGCAGCACGCCGGTGTCGATCCAGTGCCCGAGAAAGGCCGTGATCACGGCCGACGCCATCATCACGTACAGCAGCACGTTGTGGAATTGCATCAGAAAGCGCATCAACGCGCTGCGCCGGCGCTGTTCGGGCAGGCGGTTGGGCCCGTGCTGCGCGAGGCGGCGCGCGGCTTCCGCGGCGCTCAGGCCGTGTTCGCCGGTCTGCAGCTGCGACAGCGCCTCGGCCTCGGGCAGGGTATGCCAGAGGGGCGCGGCGGCGGGGGTGGGCGTGACGGAGGTGGCGCGATCGGTCATGGATCCGTGTCCTGGGTTGCAGGGAGGAGCCGTCGCGGGCGTGGAGCACGCCGGTACGGACGGGCGGCCTGGAAGGCACCGGGCGTCACCCCGGCATCCGACCCCATCGTAACCACTCCGCGCCGACCGCGCATTGACCTGCGGCAACGTCGGCACCGGGCACGGCGCTTGCTCCACGCGAGGCTCAACCCTCGCTCGCGGAGGAAGTCATGAACCACAAAAATATGCCGGCCCGTCACGTGGCCGCGGCGCTGCTGCTGGCAGCCGCCCCCCTGATGGCCCAGGCGCAAAACGCCGACGAAGTGCAGAACGCGCCGCAAACGGGCCCGACGCCCACGCCCCAATACCAGCCGCCCCCGCCGCTGGACAATGGCCAGCGCACGCTGCCGGGCGCCACGCATCCGCACACCATGCCGCCCAACGCGGCGCAGCCCCGGCCGCAGGATCGCGCGCGCCAGAGCGACCGGCCGGCGGCGGGCTCGTCGGCCAACACCACCACGCAGCCGCGCAGCACGCTGCCGCAATCCAACCCGCGCGACGCGGTGGGCCGCTGAGCCCGGCGCGGCGTGCGCCGGCCCGGCCCGCGCCTCAGGCGCTCACGTACGCGAGCGCAAAGCCGTCCCAGCCCTTTTCGCCCACCGTCTGCACTGCCGTGATCTCGAGCCGCAGGTCGCGCGCGGCGGCGCTGAAGAAGGCGTGCACGCCGCGCACGTCCGGATCGTCTGCATGCGCGGGATCGGCCAGCCGGCCGGCGCGTGCGATGTTGTCGGCCACGATCACGCTGCCGGGCCGCACCAGCGGCATCAGGCGCTCGAGATAGACCGCGCTGTCGGCCTTGTCGGCATCGAGAAACACCATGTCGAAGGGCGCCTCGCCCACGCGCGCCAGCGCCGCGAGCGTCTCGCGCGCATCGCCCTCGATCAGGCGGATGGTGTCGTTCAGGCCGCTGGCCTCGAAGGTTTCGCGCGCAACCACCGCGTGGCGCGGATCGGCCTCGAGCGTGACGAGCCGGCCGCCCACCGGCAGCGCGCGCGCCATGCACAGCGTGCTGTAGCCGCCCAGCGTGCCCACCTCCAGGATCCGGCGGGCGCCGCACATTCGTGCAAATAACGCCAGCATCCTGCCCTGGTTGGGCGCCACCTCGTGGGCCGGCAGCCCGGCCGCGCGGGCCCGCGCCAGGGCGGCCGACAGCACGCCCTCATCGAGGTGCAGGGTCCGGGTGAAGTACTGGTCCAGCGCGTTCCAGCGCGCAGGATCGTGGGCAGGGGTCATGGCGGGCTTCCTTCGCTACATGGCTTCGAATGAGCAGGATCTTAGGCACCGCAGCCGACCCGCAATAGCGACTAATTCGGCGCGCATTCGTGAGTTTTCCTGACATACTGGTGTCGCCTTTCGCGGCCAACATAGGCTCACCATGCGCAAACTCCCTCCGCTCTCGGCCCTGCGTGCCTTCGACGCCGTCGCGCGCAGCGGCTCGGTCACCGCCGCCGCCGCCGAGCTGCACCGCACCCATGGCGCCGTCAGCCGGCAGCTGCGCGCGCTCCAGGAACACGCCGGCGCGGCGCTGTTCGCCCGCCAGGGCACCGGCATCGTGCTCAACGAGGCCGGCCAGGCCCTGCAGGCCATCGTCGGCCCGCTGTTCGATCAGCTCGAAGACGGCTACGCCCGGGTGCAGCAGCGCGCCCGCCAGCCGGGCCTGCACGTGGCCTGCAGCGCCACGTTTGCAATGCGCTGGCTGGTGCCGCACCTGGCCGACTTCTATCGCGACGAACCCGACATCCGCATCCGGCTCTCGATGACGTCGGCGCGCGAGATCCGCGCCGAGGGGGCAGACTTGCTGATCGCCTGGGACCTAAGCCACTACCCCGAAGCCGAGCGCGCACGCGCGCTGCCGCTGGCGCCGGCCGCGTTCGGACCGGTGTGCCGGCCGGGCTACGACATGAAGGCGCGTGGCGCCGTTCGCATCACGCACGAATACACCACCAGCGCCTGGAGCCAGTGGCAAGCGCTCACCGGGCGGCGCGACCTGCCGCGGCGCGAGATCGCGTTTCCGCACACGCACCTGTGCATCGAGGCCGCGCTCGGCGGTCTCGGCGTCGCGCTGGTGGAATCGCGCCTGGTGCAGAAAGAGCTGGCCGACGGCAGCCTGGTCGCCCCCCACGGCTTCACGCCCTTTGCCGGCGGCATGATGGCGCTGGCGGCCGGCGAGCCCGATGCGCGCGCGCGGCGCTTCATCGCGTGGCTGAGCCAGGCCCTGCAGCGCTGAGCGCGCGGGCTCAGCCCGCCTGCGCGAACACCTCGCGCATCCATTGCACGAAGGCGCGCACCCGCACCGACAGCTGGCGGTTCTGCGGATACAGCACCGACACCGGCATGGGCGGAGGCGGATGGCTGGGCATCACCACCTGCAGCCGGCCCGCGCCCAGCTCGGCCTCGAAGCGGTAGCGCGGTGCCTGGATCAGGCCCAGCCCCGACACCGCGCAGGCGGCGTACAGATCGGCGCCCGTGACGCTGACCGGCCCGGGCAGCACCACGTCGACCTGGCGGCCGTCCACCATGAACTCCAGCGGCATGACGCGGCCCGAGCGGCTCGACACGAAGTTGACGGCGCGGTGCTCCGCGAGCGCGTCGGGCCCGGTCGGCACGCCGTGGCGCGCGAGATAGGCGGGGCTGGCCACGGTCACCTGTTCGAGCAGCGCCACGCGCGCGCCCACCATGCTGGAATCCTGCAGGTAACCCGCCCGCAGCACGCAGTCCACGCCCTCGCGCACCAGGTCCACCAGCCGGTCGTCCTCGCCCAGGTGCAGCTCGATGCCAGGGTGCCGTTCGAGGAACGCGGGCAGCGCCGGCACCACGAAATGGCGCGCCAGCGTGCCCTGCAGATTGACCCGCAGCAGCCCCTTCGCGGCCGCGTGGCGGAACGCGCCCTCCGCCTCTTCCATGTCGGCCAGCAGCCGCACGCAGCGCTGGTAGAACGCCTCGCCATCCGGCGTGAGCCGCACGGCACGCGTGCTGCGCTCCAGCAGCCGGGTACCGAGCCGCGCCTCCATGCGCTTGATCAGGTTGGTGATCGTGGCGCGCGGGATGCGCAGGTCTTCGCTGGCACGGGTGAAGCTGCCGCGCTCTGCGATGCGCACGAAGGCCTGCATCTCCTGGAATCGGTCCATGGCGTCTATTGTTGAGGTAAATGGATCAATGTGATCGATTCTGACATGGTTATCTGTCAGCAGGAATGATGCAAGATACAGTCATGGCAGGCGGCCCTCCGACCGCCCACGACACTCCAAGAGCACACCATGACCTCCTCCCCTTCCGTCGCCCTCGTGACCGGCGCCTCGCGCGGCATCGGCGCCCGCATCGCCACCCGCCTGGCCCAGGCCGGCCACGCCGTGCTGGTCAACTACGCGTCGCGTGCCGACGAGGCCAACGCCGTCGTGCAGGCCATCGAGGCCGCCGGCGGCCGTGCGCTGGCGGTGCGCGGCGACGTCTCCCGGGCCGCCGATGTCGACGCCCTCTTCGACGCCGCCCACGACACCTATGGCCGGCTCGACATCCTGGTGAACAACGCGGGCGTGATCTCCACCCAGCCCGTTGCGCAATACACCGACGAGCAATACGCGCGGATCTTCGACATCAACACGCGCGGCACCTTCAACACGCTGCGCGCGGCGGCCACGCGGCTGGCCGACGGCGGACGCGTGATCAACTTCTCGACCACCGCGCTGGCGCTGGCCCTGCCGGGCTACGCCATCTACAACGCCAGCAAGGCTGCCGTCGAAGCCTTCACGCAGGTCTATGCCAAGGAGATGCGCGGCCGCAACATCACGGTGAACGCGGTGGCGCCCGGCCCGGTGGCGACCGAGCTGTTCCTGCAGGGCAAGACGGCCGAGCAGGTCGCGCACTTCACCAAGCTGCCCCCGCTCGAGCGCCTGGGCCAGCCCGACGACATCGCCGAGGTGGTCGCCTTCCTCGCCAGCCCGGCCTCGGGCTGGATCAACGGCCAGGTGATCCGCGCCAACGGCGGCGTGGCCTGACGCGAGGGCGGCCGGCCCGCGTCGCCACGCGTCGCTGGCCGCCCTCGCCGGCCGCACCTTGCAGGCCGCACCTCGCCGGCCGCACCTGACATCTTCCTGGATGGGGTGGGGCTGCAGCGTGCCACGCGGTGTCGTTAGAATCGGGCCATTCCGGCTGCCCCGCGGCCGGGCCGTTCGCGCACGCCCACGATGCCCAGCCCCTCCCCGCTCCCCGCCCCTGCCTCGCCCGCGTCCGCCGCGCGGCACGGCGCCCCCGCGCTGATCGCGCGCGCCGACGAGGCCCGCATCCTCGGCGACGCCCTGCAACGCGTCGCGGAAGGCGGCGAGGCCGAGCTGGTGGCGATCGCCGGCGCGGCGGGCGGCGGCAAGTCGGCGCTGGCCGAGCAGTTCTTGCGGCTGGCCGCCACGCGTCACGCGCGTCTCGCGCTGGCCAAGTGCGACCTGCAACAGCACGACGTGCCCTACGCACCGGTGGCGCAGGCCCTGCGCGGCGTCACGCTGGGGCTGCTGGGCGAAGACGAATCCATGCTCGCGCGCCTCCGCGAACGCTGGCGCCACGCGCTCGCGGGCCAGGGCCGCGCCGTGGCCGAACTCGTGCCGGAGATCGAACACGTCATCGGCCATACGGCGCCGCTGTCGAACGCGCCGGCCGCGCAGGCGCGCCACCGGCTCGAAAGCGCGGTGCTCAACACGCTGGGCGCGCTCGCGCTGCCCGGCGCGCCCCTGGTGCTGTTCATCGACGACGTGCAATGGGCCGATGCCGCCACGCTGGCGCTCCTGCGCGCCTTCATCGCGCGCCCGCCGCGCCATGTGCTGCTGGTCGTGGCCTACCGCAGCACGCGCGATGCGCCGCTGTCGTTCGACTGGCTCGGCTACGCCAACCGCGCCAGCCCGATGCGCATCGCCAAGATCGCGCTCGCGCCGCTGCCCGCGCCCGCGCTCACCGAGTTCATCGCGCAGGCCCTGGAATCGCCGCTCGCATCGCTTGAAGCCTTGGGCCAGGCGGTGCATGCCAAGACCGGCGGCAATCCCTATTTCGCGCTGCAACTGGTGCGCAGCCTGATCGACGATGGCGTGCTGGTGCTGCGCGACGGAAGCTGGCGCTGGTCCCAGGCCGCGCTCGGCCTGCAGGGCTACAGCAACAGCGTGCGGGACCTGATGATGCGGCGGATCGCGCGCCTGCCGGCGGCCGGCGTCGCACTGCTGCGCCAGCTCGCCTGCGTCGGCGCCCGTTGCGACGAAGCCTTGCTGGCGCGCCTGGGCGCGCTCGAGGTCGCACAGTTGCGCACGCAACTGCAGCCGCTCGTGGACGCCGGCCTGCTGCTGCGCGAGCACGGCGCCTACGCGTTCCAGCACGATCGCGTGCTCGAATCGGCCTACGCCCTGATCGGCGAGGTCGAGCGCCCGGCGCTGCACGCCCGCACCGCCACGGTGATGATCGAACACTGGCAGGCAAGGCTCGGCGACCACGCCTTCGAGATCTGCAACCAGATCGAGCACACCCAGGGCTACCTGCCGGACGCCACGGAGCGCGCCCGCTTCGCGCAGGCGCTGGTGGCCGCCGGCCGCCGCGCGCGCAACGCGGCGGCGCTGCCCCAGGCCACCGCGTATGTCGCGGCGGCCATGGACCTGATGCTGCCCGATTGGTGGCAGACCCACTATGCGCTGGCCTACGAGGCCAGCCTGCTGCGCTGCGAATGCCTGCTGGCGGATGCCGACTTCGCCGAGGTCGAACGCGCCATCGGCGCGCTGTTCCAACGCGACATGCCGGCGCTGGACCGCGCCGCGGTGTATCGGCTGCAGGCCACGCTGCAGACGGTGCGCTCCGATTACGAGGCGGCCATCGGCAGCGCGCTCGACGGCCTCGCACTGCTCGACGTGCATCTGCTGCGCGGCCCCTCGCCCGCGCAGCTGCGCCATGCGCGCGAAACCGTGCGGCGCGCACTCGGCGAACGCCCCCTCGCCAGCCTCGCGCGGCTGCCCGCGACCGACGACCGGCGCGTCCAGGTCGCGATGGACCTGCTGGCCACGCTGGTCTCCTCCCTGTTCGTCACCGACGGCCTGAGCTTCCTGCACGTGGCCAAGATGGTCGAGATCACGCTGGCGCACGGCGTCACCTCCGAATCGCCCTACGGGCTGGCCTGGTTCGGCGTGTTCATCGCCAGTCTGTACGACGAGTATGAAGACGGGCTGGCCTGCGGCATGGCCGCGCTCGACATGGCCGAACATCACGGCTTCGAGGCGGAGCGCATCGGCGCGCTGGTGGCGCTCGACCAGGTCAGCCCCTGGACCATGCCGCTCACCTACGCGCTCGAACAGGCGCAGCGCGCGCGCCGCCAGGGCGCGGCCTCCGGCGACATCGGCATGGCCTGCTATGCCTGCAACCACATCGTCTCCGACCTGCTGGTGATGGGCGAACACCTGCGCCTGGTCGACGAGGAGATCGAGCGCGGGCTCGCCTACACCCGCATGATCCAGTACCTCGACATCGAGCTGATCCTCGAATCGCAGCGCCACTTCGTGCAGCGCCTGCGCGGCGAGGCCGACGCCGGGCCGGGCGTGCAAGAAGCACGCCTGCGCCAGACCCGCTCGCAGCCCACGCGCTTCTGGATCCAGCTCTACGACGGCATGGCGCGGGTCTACCTGCGCGACTGGGACGGCGCGCTCGCGCCGCTGATGGCCGCGCGCGACCTGATCTGGTCGGCGCCGGCCCACATCAACGTGGCCGATTGCCGCCTGTTCCTCGCGCTCGCGCTGGCGCACAGCAGCGAGCCCGACCGCCGCGCCGAAGCCGAGTCGGCGCTGCACGCATGCAACACGCGCTTCACGCAGTGGGCCACGCTCAACCCGCTGACCTTCCGCAACAAGCTGCTGCTGATCGAGGCCGAACAGGCGCGCCTGCGCGGCGATGCGCTGACCGCGCTCGTGCGCTACGAGCAATCGGCCAACAGCGCGGCCACCGCGGGCTTCGTGCACGAAGAGGCGCTGGCCCACGAGTTCGCCACGCTGCTGTGCGAGGCGCACGGCCTCGTCACGGCCGGCCGCCAGCACCTGCAGGCCGCCACCGACGCCTACCGCCGCTGGGGCGCCGACGAGAAGGAGGCACGGCTGGCGCGCGCGCACCCGGTGTTCGAACGCGGCCGCCACGGCGGCGCCTCGCTGCTCGCGCATGGCGGCGGCCTCGACTGGGAAACCGGGCTGAAGGCGGCCCAGGCCCTGTCCGGCGAGGTCGTGATGGACCGCCTGGTCCAGACCCTGATGAGCAACCTGATCGTGCACGCCGGCGCCGACTACGGCCTGTTGCTGCTGCTGCACGACGGCACGCCGCGCATCGAGGCCGCGGGCCGCGTGGTCGACGGCAGCGTGGCCGTCACGGTCGCGCCGGCCGAGCCCACCGAACAGGCGCTGCCGCTGGCGGTGCTCGACAACGTGCTGCGCACCCGCAAAACGCTGGTGCTGGCCGACGCGGCGCTCGAAGCGCCTTCGCTGTTCGGCCCGCTGGGCGCCAAGCCGCTGCGCTCCGTGCTGTGCCTGCCCCTGATCCGCGGCGGCGCGCTGATCGGCGCCTGCTACCTGGAAAACAATCTCGCGCCGCGCGTGTTCGACGCGCGCCGCACCGCCGGCCTGGAAGTGCTCGCGCCGCAGGTCGCGCTCAGCCTCGAAACGGCGCGGCTCTATGCGGAGCTGATCGAGCAGAACGGCCGCCGCACGCACGCCGAGGCGAGCCTGCGCAACGCGCGCGCCGAGCTGGCCCGCACCTCGCATCTCACCACCATGGGCAGCCTGGCCGCATCGATCGCCCACGAGATCAACCAGCCGCTCACCGCCGTCGTGTCGTCGGTCGATGCCAGCAGGCGCTGGCTCGCGCGCGCCACGCCTGACATCGGCGAGGCGCTCGAGGGGCTGGCGCACGTCAGGCACAACGCCATGCGCGCCGCGGACATCGTGCGCGCCCTGCGGGCGCTGGCGCGCCAGGCGCCCGCCGTGATGGCGCCGCAGCAGCCCGACGGCATCGTGCGCGAGGTCGTGGAGATGGTGCGCGAAGACATCGACGCGCGCGGCGTGCGGCTGGTGCTGGACCTGCAGGCCGGCATGGCGCGGGTCAACGCGGACCGCGTGCAGCTGCAGCAGGTCGTGCTCAATCTCGTCACCAATGCGCTCGACGCCATGGCCGACACCGCCGCCGACCAGCGCGTGCTCACCGTGTGTTCGGCGCTGCGGCCGGGCGAGGTCTGGGTCAGCGTGGCGGACCAGGGCAGCGGCATTCCGGAGGCGGTGCTGGAACGCGTCTTCGATCCGTTCTTCACCACCAAGGCCCATGGGCTGGGCATGGGCCTGGCGATCTGCCGTTCGATGATCGAGGCGCATGGCGGCACGCTGGAGGCGGCCACCCAGGCGCCCTCGGGCGCACGCCTGCGCTTTTGCCTGCCGCTGCTGGACGCGGCGATCGGGTGATCAGGCCTCGGTGTCGAGCGCGGCTTCGCAGATGCCGAGCTGCTGTGCCATCAACACCAGGTCGGCGAAGGTGCGCGCCCGCATCTTGCGCATCGCCTGGCCGCGGTGGATCTTGACGGTGACCTCGCTGATGCCGATCTCGCCGGCGATCTGCTTGTTGAGCAGCCCGCGCACGGCCAGGCCCATCACCTCGCTCTCGCGCGGCGTGAGGGTCTGGTAGTTGGCGCGGATCTCGTCGGCGCGGCGCGACTGCTGCCGGCGCAGCCGGTCTTTCTCGAGCGCGGCCGCCACGGCATCGAGCAGGTCCTGGTCGCGAAAGGGCTTGGTGAGGAAATCCTCGGCGCCGCCCTTCATGGCGGTCACGGTCATGGCGATGTCGCCATAGCCGGTCATGAAGATGATGGGCACGTGCACGCCCTGCAGGCGCAGCCGCGTCTGGAGTTCCAGTCCGCTGGGGCCGCGCAGGCGCACGTCGAGCAGCAGGCAGCTGGGCACGTCGGGCAGCGGGGCATCGAGCAACTCGGCGGCCGAGCCGTAGAGCGCGACCTGCAATCCCACGGAACGCAGCAGGCTGCCCAGCGCCGTACGCAGATCGGCATCATCGTCGACGATCAGGACCAGGGCTTCGCCGCCTTCGGCATTGGGGACACGCACGCTCGGATCTCCTGCTCGCTTTCAGGTCGAAGGACCGGAGAAAACAGGTGGCCGCCGACGTGATTCGGGCAGCACCGATCCCCCTGAAAGCCGGTGCCGAATTATATCTGCGACGATTGCTTGCGCACGCAATCGAACAATCCGTTGCAGGTGCCCGATCTCATACCTTTGGATGAGCCGGCCGCCCGCGCGCAGCCGGTGCGCCCCGGCGTGCACCGGCATGGCGCATGCCGGGCAGGGCGGCCCAGGCAAGACGCGCGTCTCACACCACGCGCGGCGGGGTAATACCAACGAACAATGGTCCGCGCCCGCGCGCCGCTCTAGTCTCTGGCCGGGCTTGCGGACGTGCACGCGCCGCCGCCCGCCACGTGGCGCGCCCATTCGCAGCGCCGCGGGCCACTCCATTCGACCTCCGAGGTTCCTCATCATGTCCAATCCGAAACTCGAAGTACTGACCCCCCAGAACAGTCAGATCATCTTCATCGATCACCAGCCCCAGATGGCCTTCGGCGTGCAGTCGCTGGACCGCCAGACGCTGAAGAACAACGTCGTCGGCCTGGCCAAGGCCGCCAAGGTGTTCGACATCCCCACCGTCATCACGACCGTGGAAACCGAGTCGTTCTCCGGTTATACCTATCCCGAGCTGCTCGATGTGTTCCCGGAGCAGAAAGTGCTGGAGCGCACCTCGATGAACTCGTGGGATGACCAGAAGGTGCGCGACGCGCTGGCCGCCAATGGCCGCAAGAAGGTCGTCGTGGCCGGCCTCTGGACCGAAGTCTGCAACACCACCTTCGCGCTGTGCGCGATGCTGGAAGGCGACTACGAGATCTACATGGTCACCGACGCCTCCGGCGGCACCTCGAAGGAAGCGCACGACATGGCGATCCAGCGTATGGTTCAGGCCGGCGTGGTGCCCGTGACGTGGCAGCAGGTGTTGCTGGAATGGCAGCGCGACTGGGCCCGCCGCGACTCCTACGACGCCGTGATGGCCATCGCCAGGGAACACTCCGGCGCCTACGGCATGGGCGTCGACTACGCCTACACGATGGTCCACAAGGCCAAGCAACGCACCAAGACGAACCACGAAGCGATCGCTCCGGTGGCCGCCCCGGTTCGCTGAACCCCGCGCCGCCCCGACGCTGAAACACCGCCGCGCCCTCCGGGGCGCGGTGGCACGCCCGGAGAACCTCATGACACAGACCACCCCCGACCTCATCCTGATCAACGGCAAGTTCGCCACCCTGGACCGCCAGAATCCGCAGGCCAGCGCCGTGGCGATCCAGGATGGCCGTTTCAGCGCCGTGGGCGAACGCGACGACATCATGCGCACCGCCGGCCCGGCCACGCGCGTGGTCGATCTGCAGGGACGCCGCGCGATTCCCGGCCTGATCGACAGCCACATGCACATCATCCGTGGCGGCCTGAACTACAACCTCGAACTGCGCTGGGACGGCGTGCGCTCGCTGGCCGACGCCATGCGCATGCTCAAGGAGCAGGCCGACCGCACGCCCGCGCCGCAATGGGTGCGCGTGGTGGGCGGGTTCACCGAGCACCAGTTCGCCGAGAAGCGGCTGCCTACCATCGAAGAGCTGAACGCCGCCGCGCCCGACACGCCGGTGTTCATCCTGCATCTGTATGACCGCGCCCTGCTCAACGGCGCCGCGCTGCGCGCCGTGGGCTACACCAAGGACACGCCGAACCCCGCGGGTGGCGAGATCATCCGCGACAGCGCCGGCAATCCCACCGGCCTGCTGCTGGCCAAGCCGAACGCCACCATTCTTTATTCCACGCTGGCCAAGGGCCCCAAGCTGCCGGCCGAATACCAGAAGAACTCGACGCGCCACTTCATGCGCGAGGTCAACCGGCTCGGCGTGACTGGCGTGATCGACGCCGGCGGCGGCTTCCAGAACTATCCCGACGACTACCAGGTCATCGAAGAACTGCACAAGGAAGGCCAGCTCACGGTGCGCCTGGCCTACAACCTGTTCACCCAGAAGCCCAAGGAAGAGCTGCAGGACTTCAAGAACTGGTCCAACACGGTCCAGCCCGGCCAGGGCGATGACCTCTACCGCCACAACGGCGCCGGCGAGATGCTGGTCTACACCGCCGCCGACTTCGAGGACTTCCGCGTCGAACGCCCCGAGATGGCACCGTCGATGGAAGCCGATCTCGAACCCGTGGTGCGCCTGCTGGCCGAGAAGCGCTGGCCGTGGCGCCTGCACGCGACCTATGACGAGACCATCTCGCGCGCGCTCGACGTGTACGAGAAGGTGGCGCGCGACGTGCCGTTCGAGGGCCTGAACTGGTTCTTCGATCACGCCGAAACCATCACCGACCGCAACATCGACCGCATCGCCGCGCTGGGCGGCGGCATCGCCGTGCAGCATCGCATGGC
>Ga0160496_1000224_pt1 | contig 32580 bp, 33 predicted proteins | sample DIDPMG_2_FD_108231 | JGI IMG/M metagenome (GOLD analysis project Ga0160496, IMG submission 108231) | Enriched soil microbial communities from UW Madison campus, WI, USA - DID2937_E24_FP MG | ecosystem: Environmental > Terrestrial > Soil > Grasslands | place: USA: Madison, Wisconsin | collected...
CAAGAACCTCACCATCGGCCTGAACTACACGCTGGAAGCGGCGAGCGGCTACACGTCGCAGACCGGCGACCTGCGCGTGCGCTACGCCTTCTGATCCCGTTCTGCCCGGGCGGGGCCGTGCCCCCGCCGAACGATGGCCCGCCGCGTGCGGGCCATTTCATTGGGCGCGCGGCGGTCTGTTATGGTTGTGCCCAGTCCAGCAGGAGGTCTTGCGCATGTCGCAGCGTTTCGAATCCGGTATCGGCGTCAGGGTGTACACGCGGCCCATGCAGTGGGTCGTGCCGGTCGCCATGCTCGGCTGCGGTTTCGTGTTTTTCGCGCTGGCCAGCCTGACCACGCCGCCGCGCATCCTGGTGGCGGTCGCCGGCGCGCTGGCCTGGCTGATCGTGCTGCCGGTGGCGGCGCACCGCCTGTTTCCGACCCGCGACGTGGCCACGCTGACGCCCGACGGGCTGCAGTTCGCGCGGCGCGGCCAGGTGCCGTTCGCGCAGATCCGCGAGTGGCAGTTCGAAGATTATCTGAAGCTCAAGCGGCCCGGCCGGCTGACCCTGCTGGTGATTCCCGCCGACCGTCCCGAGCGCGACTGGCTGCAGCGCGCCTTTCCGCAGGCGCTGGCGGCGTGGCAGGCGCGCCAGCCCGAGGGCGCCGCGCCGATCCTGCACACGCGTTTCTATGGCTCGGCGCTGGCGCGCGGCTGCGGCCTGGCGATCATGCTGGCCAGCGCGGCGCTGGCCTGGATGCTGCCGGGCGGCGCCGACTTCCGCTATTACCAGTATGGGCTGCTGGCCTCGGGGCTCGCGGTCGGCGCCGTGCTGCTGCTCGGCGGCCGCCCGCAGGCCGCCTGATCGGCGCGGTTCAGCGCGGCGCGAACCGCGCGGCGAAGCTCGGCGTCACGCCGTAGCGCACCTTGGCGTAGCCGGCCAGGGTGAGATAGACCGTCCACAAGGTGGCCGCCAGCATCGAGGCCATGAGCGTGCCGGGGGTGCTCGCCTGCAGCACTTCCGAGGCCGACAGGTCATCGAACGCCAGCATCATCGTGAGCAGCGCCACGCCGCCGATGGGCCCCCCGCCCCAGATGGCGATGTACATCAGCTTGAGGGTGCCGGGCCGGCGCGCCATGAAGAGCAGCACGCCGCCGAGGATGTTGAGCACGCACAGCGCGGCCAGCAGGTAGATCGCGGCATCGCGCAGCATGTGGGGCGGCGAGCCGTCGTCGAGCACGTCGAACAGGCGGTTGCCGTAGAGGATGTCCATGACGGGGCGCAGGCAAAGCAGCTGCAGCCCCAGCATCACGATCGGGGTATTGAGTGCGCCCGGGTCGTCTTCGTCCTGGGAAAGCGGGGGCGTGGCGGCCGTCATGGCGGGGTCCTGTATTGCATCTTGCCGGTGCTTCTGTAGCGGGTGCTGCGTTTTGGCTGTCGCCACCGTCTTTACGGCGCGCCGCGCGGGGTTCTTAATGCCGCGACCGCGCAATCGTTGCATGCGTGGAACGAGCTGTTCCGGATCCCGTACCTCAAATAGTGCCGCGCGGGGATGGCCGGCAGCCGGTCGGCCTCGTAGAATGCCAACACCGTTTCCGTCTACCTATCAGTCGAAAGGTATTTACGCCATGAGCAATGCATACATCGACGCGCTGAAGCAGCGCCGTACCCAATACGCCCTGGGCCGCAACGTCTCGCAGTCCAAGGAAGCGCTGACCGCGCTGATCCAGGAAGCGATCAAGCACAGCCCCTCGTCGTTCAACTCGCAAAGCTCGCGCGCGCTGGTGCTGTTCGGCGCCGAAAGCGTGAAGCTCTGGGACCTGGCCATCGAGGAAGTGCGCAAGGTCGCCCCGGCCGAAGGCTTCGAGAAGACTGAAGCCAAGCTCAAGAGCTTCGCCGCCGGCGTGGGCACCGTGCTGTTCTTCGAAGACCAGGACGTCGTGCGCGGCCTGCAGGAGAAGTTCGCGCTGTACGCCGACAACTTCCCGGTGTGGTCGGAGCAGTCGGGCGGCATGGCCCAGTTGTCGGTCTGGTCGGCGCTGGCCAACGAGAACGTCGGCGCCAGCCTGCAGCACTACAACCCGCTGATCGACGCCGCCGTGGCGCGCGAGTGGAACATTCCCGCTTCGTGGAAGCTGCGCGCCCAGATGCCCTTCGGCTCGAACGAAGCCCCGTTCGGCGAGAAGGCATTCATGAGCGACGCGGAACGCTTCCGCACCGCCGGCTGATCGCGCCCGCCGCGACGCCCAAGCAAAAACCGCCGCATCCTGCGGCGGTTTTTGCTTTTGGGGCGCTGCGCGCTCAGGTCAGGCGTTCGAGCTGGCGCCGCGCCGTGCGCGGTTCGACGGCCGCGCGGTACACCTGCGCCGTGCTTTCCAGGAACGGGCGCAGCCCGAACGACGCCAGGCTCTTCTTGCGCGCGGCCTGGCCCATGGCGGCGAGATCGTGCGCGCCGGTGGCGATCTCGTGCAACAGCGAGGCCAGCGCCTGCGGCCCCGCGGGCGGCACCACCCAGCCGTCGCGGCCCGCATCGATGTTCTCGGGCAGGCCGGCGTAGTTGCTGACGATGACCGGCTTGCCCATGGCCATCATTTCGCGGCAGGCAAACGAAATCGTCTCGACCCGGGTCGACAGCACGAAGCCCACGTCCAGCGACGAAATGAACGGGCGCACATCCTTGAGCGAGCCCACGTGCACGATGCGTTCTTCCATGCCGAGCGCCTGCAGCTCGGCGCGCTGCGCGCGGCTGAACGGCTCGCCCGCCATCGCGATCACGTAGCGGTCGGCCACCGCGGCGGGCAAGAGCGCCACCGCGCGCACCACGTCGAGCCAGGATTTGTAGGAGGCGGTGCCGGCATTGCTGCCGATCACGAGGCGGCCCTGCGCGCGCTCGCCCAGCAGCGCGCGTCGATGGTGGGCCGCGACCGGCGCTTCGAGCGGGCTGAAGTAGGCGGTGTCCACGCCGTTGAAGACGGTGGTGATGCCGCAGGCGCGATAGGGGCTCTGCCAGACCTGAGTCTCGACGTGCTTGCAGACCGCGATCACGTGGTCGGTGGCCAGGCGGGCACGCAGGCGCGAGGACATGCGCGAGATCGGGATGGTGTTGTGCTTGGTCAGCACGATGCGCGGCCGGCGCTTGAGAAACAGCGAGGCCAGCGCGACTAGGCGGTGGTCGGCCGAACCGTTCACGTGCACCAGGTCGAACTCCTCGGCCTTCATCAGCGCGCGCAGCGTGCGCAGCGCGGCCGGCACGCGGTAGACCCGCGAGGGGAAGTCCTGGGCGTGGGCCGCCACGCCCGGCATGGCGCTGGCGAGCGCGTGCAGCGCGCTTCCGCCCGGCGCCGCGATGGTGATGCGGTGACGCGCCGACAGGCCGGCGGCCAGACGCGACACGTAGGTCGTGTGGCCGCCGATGTCGGGTCCGGCGTGGAAGTTGGTGTAGAGAATCTTCATGCACTCGCCTCTCTTGGCAAGGTGCCCGGGCCCCGCGTGGCCGGCACGGCGTCCGCGCAGTGGCCACGGACGCCGTCACACCTTGTTGTGAACGGATCGATCCCGACGCAGGCCCGCGTGCCGCCGCTGCACTGCGATGGTGCGCGTTACGCGGCGGGGGCCCTCACACGGGGAAGACGGCGGCCACAGGCGCGCAGCCTCGCCCCGGCGCGGCGGAATCACTTTCAATCTATCCAACCGTACATGTCGATTCGCTGTCATAGCGCTGACAGAGTGTCAGCAGGTGTGTCGAGGGGCACGGCCGCGTCGCTCCTGGCGGTGGCGGTGTTGCCCGGCGGCTTCATCGGCTTCGACGCGGCGTTCCGGATCACGACCGGCGCCAAGATCGGCAGCGGCGTGGCGATGCTGCCGTCGACTGACGGTCGCCCGCGCCCTGGTGTCGCCGGCTGGGCGCGGGCTTAGGGTTCCTACCCCTTCGGCCGCCGTGAAGCCCTGCTTAACCACTCTTTAATAGTCAGCCCCGCGGCGCTGGGTCATAGTGCGCAGCAGGCAAACGGCCGACAGACGCCGCGCCCCGGGCGGCCCGCGATCGCGGACCGCCACAACTCCCGCAGTGACGCACAACCTATCGAACAAAGAGCCGCGGCGCGCCGACGGTTCTGGCATAGGCAGCTGCCTCCGGGCAGCGGCTCCCCCTGTTGGTCCGAGGAGACAACAATGAGCAAGAGCTGGAGGTCGTTTGCAGTGGCAGCGGGTGCGGTGGCGATGTGGGCAGGCGGGCCGGCGCAGGCCGCCGATGCGCCGCCGGACATCAAGCTGATGCAGCTGTCGGTGGGCAAGATTGAGCTGGACAAGGGTTTCATGACCGCCATGGTGGACGTGGGCACCAAGATCAAGATTCCGGTGCCGGCCTATGTGATCCAGCACCCGCGCGGCCTGGTGCTGTTCGACACCGGCATGAACGAGGCGACCGCCGACGGCAATTGCGCCAATTACTGGGGCCAGGGGCTGTGCGGCGCGTTCAATTCCATTCAGGGCAGGGACGAGGTGGTGGACCGCCAGCTCAAGGCGGCCGGCTTCGACGTGAGCGACGTGAAGTACGTGGTCTATTCGCACTTCCACCTCGACCACGCCGGCAACATCAAGATGTTCCCGAAGGCGCGGCACGTGGTGCAGAAGGCCGAGCTGCGGGCGGCCTGGTGGCCGGAGAAGTTCCAGCGCGCCGCCTACGTGATGAAAGACTTCGACACCACGCGCGACTATGACTTCATTCAGGTGGAGGGCGACTTCGACCTGTTCGGCGACGGCACCGTCGTGCTGCTCGACACCAAGGGCCACACCCAGGGCCACCAGTCGCTGCAGGTCAAGCTCAGGAATACCGGCACGGTGCTGCTGGCCGCCGACGCGATCTACACCGGCGAGAACGAGGCCGGCGTGATACCCGGCATCACCTGGAACACCGCCGCCTCCATGCAGGCCATCGACCGCCTGAAGCAGATCCGCGACGCGCGCCAGGGCCAGCTCTGGTACAGCCACGACGCGGAGCAGCACGCGCGCAACGCCAAGACCAAAGTCTTCGACTGAAGGCGCCGCATGCAGCCGGCAGTCGTCCTGCACGAGGTCTGCAAGTCGTTCGGGCCGCGCCAGGTCCTGCACTCGCTGAGCCTGGAGATCCGGCCCGGCGAGATCGTGGGCCTGCTTGGTCCGAACGGCAGCGGCAAGACCACCACCCTGCGCCTGATGGCGGGCTTCTACACCCCCGACAGCGGCCGGCTCCTGATCCAGGGCCGCGCCCCGGCGCTCGGCCGCGGCAACGCCGACATCGGCTATCTGCCCGAGCGCGCCCCGCTGTACGACGCGCTGACCGTCACGCAATACCTGGAGTTCGGCGCGGGCGTGAAGGTGGCGGGCGGCGCGGCGCGGCGCCGCGAGGCCATCGCCCGCGCGATCGAGGGCTTCGACCTGCAGGCCGTGGCGCGCAGCGCGATCGGCCGGCTGTCCAAGGGGCAGCGCCAGCGCGTGGGACTGGCGCAGGCGGTGCTGAACGATCCGCCCGTGCTCCTGCTCGACGAGGCCACCAACGGGCTGGACCCGGTGCAGATCGTGGAGGCACGCGACATGATCCGGCGTTGCGCACAAGGACGCGCGGTGGTGTTCAGCAGCCATCTGATGCAGGAGGTCGAGGCCCTGTGCACGCGCATCGCGATTCTGCGCCAGGGGCGGCTGGTGGAAGACGCCGTGCTGGGCGAGGCGCCGGCCGCGCTGCAGGTGCGCCTGGCGCTGCCGACGGCAGGCCACGCGGCATTGCGTGAGGCGCTGCTGGCCTGTCCCGGCGTGCGCGGCGCCGAGGCCACGGTGATCGACGCCGACCACAGCGACTGGCGCATCGTCTGGGACGCGCGCGCCGTGCCGCAGGCCGGGGCGGGCGCCTGCGATGCCGTGCTGCGCGCGCTGCTGGCGCATGCGCGCTTGGTGGCGGTGCGTTCGATGCACGATGCGGTGGAGGCCCGCCTGCTGGCGGCGCTGGCGCCCAACGACCCGCTGATGCGGAGGCGCGCATGAGGGGCTTCGGCGCGCTGTATCGCAAGGAGCTGCGCACCGACTTCGGCTCCCCGGTGGCGCTGGCCGTCGTGGCGGTGTTCTGGGCGCTGTCGGGCTATCTCTTCAGCTTCAACCTGTTTTTCGTCAGCACCGGCCAGATGGTGACGGCCTTCCACAACATGACGATCCTGCTGATCCTGGTGATGCCGCTGGTCAGCATGCGCGCGTTTGCGGAGGAGGCGCGGCAGGGCACGCTCGAGCTGCTGCTGACGCTGCCGCTGTCGGATGCGACGTTGGTCGCGGCCAAGTTCGCGGCGGGGCTGACGGTGCTGGCGCTGATGCTGGCGGGCACGGCCGCCGCCGTGCTGCCGCTGGCCTGGTACGGCGAGCCCGACTACGGTCCGATCGTGGGCGGCTACGTCGGCGTGTTCCTGTATGGCGCGCTGTTTCTCGCCATCGGCATCGCGGTGTCCAGCGCCTGCGCCAACCAGATCGTGGCGGCCAGCGCCACCTGGGGCATCCTGGTGCTGCTGTGGTTCATCGACTACCCGGCCGCGCTCGATGCCTTTCCCGCGCTCTCGCCCGTGTTCCAGGCGCTGTCGTTGTCCGCGCAACATGTGGACTTCATCCGCGGCGTGCTGCCGGGCCCGGCCACCGTGACGCTCGCCAGCGTGGCGGTGCTCGCGCTGATGATCGCCGCGGTGAACCTGAAACGCTGGAGGCTGCGATGAGCGCGCGCGCGGCGTGGCGGCGCGCGGGCCAGCGGCTGGGGCTGTGGCTGCCGGTGGCGGCCGCGGCGGCACTGTTGCTCGCCCTCAACGTCTGGTCGACCCGGCACCTGGGCCGCATCGACCTCACGGCGCAGCGGCTCTACAGCCTGGCGCCCGAGAGCATCGAGGTGGCGCGCCAGGTGGCGCAGCCGGTCGACGTGACCTGGTTCTACGACCTGCGCAACAAGAGCATGGTCGACGCCCTGGAACTGCTGCGCCAGTACGAGCGCGCCAACCCGCTCATCCGGGTGCGCGGCGTGGATCCCGCGCTGCGCCCCGCCGAGGCGCGCGAGGCCGGCATCCAGTTCGCCGGCAGCGCGGTGCTGGCTTCGGGTGCGCGCCGCATGACGATCAACGGCGGCACCGAGACCGACTTCACCAATGCCCTGATCCGCATTGGCCAGCGCGGTGCGCAGACCGTCTGCTTCACCCAGGGGCACCGCGAGGCCACGCTCGACAGCCTCACCTCGCTCGACGACCTGGAGGATCACGGCGACGACGAGAACCTGGTGGCGCGCGTGGAGGTACACGAGCAGCACGGCATGGCGATGGCGCGCAACGCACTGCAGACGCTGGGCTTTTCGACCCGCGCGGTCAACGCCGGCGCGCTCGCGCGGGCGCTGCCGGGCTGCGCCGTGGTGGTCGCCGCGGGGCCGCGTACGCCGTTCGGCGCCGATGACGCGCAGACCCTGCGGCGCTGGACCGCCGGCGGCGGCAAGACCCTGCTGCTGCTGGAGCCGGATACGCCGCACGGCCTGGACGCGTTGCTGGGCGACTTCGGCATCGCGCGGCCGGCCGGCATGCTGGCCGATCCGGGCAGCCACTATCGCAATGATCCCGGCAGTCCGGCGGTGAGCGACTACACCCGACACAAGATGACGCGCGGCCTCGCGCTGAGTTTCTTTCCCGGCGCGGCCGGGCTGGAGCCCGCGGGCGACGGCCTGCCGCCCGGCGTGGTCGTGACGCCGCTCGCCCTGAGCTCCGACCAGGCCCGGCTGCCCGGACGGCCGCCGGCGCGCTACACGCTGATGGCGCTGGCCACGCGCAACGCGCAGGCGGCCAGTGCCGACGGCGGCGCCCGGCCGACCCTGCTGGTGGCGGGCGACAGCGACTTCGCCACCAACCGTCATTTCGCCACGCTCGGCAACGGCGCGCTGTTCACCAACGCCGTGGTAATGCTGGCCGGCGAGGACGCGCTGCTGACGATCCGGCCGCGCCATTACGAGAACCGCCGCGTGGAGCTGACCAACCGCCAGATGCGCGCGGTGTTCTGGACCAGCACCGTGGCGCTGCCGCTGCTTGCGCTGCTGACCGGCCTGGGACTGTGGTGGAGGCGCCGATGAAGCCCGCGCGCCTGGTATGGCCGGTGTTGCTGCTGGCGGGCCTGAGCCTGTCGGCGTGGCAGTGGCACGAGCCCGACGACGACGCGCGCGCGCAGCACGGCCACGCCCACCTGCACGACGACAGCGGCAAGCCGGCGCGCCTCTATGCGTGGCAGGCGGACGACGCGGCCCGGCTCACGTTGAGCAGCGCCGCGGCCACGCTCACGTACACGCGCGGCGCATCGGGCTGGGAGGCGCCCGCGGCGGCGCAGCCCTTCGACCCGGCCGGGTTCCTGGCGCTGTTCTCGCAGGCACGCAGCGACCGCACGCTCATCCCCCATCCGGATGAATCCTATGGGTTGAGTCCGCCCGGTCTGCGCATCGCCGTGCACGATGCGGCGGGCGCGGCATTGGCGCGCATGGACGTGGGCGCGCTGGCACCGGACGGACTGGGCCGTTACGTGCGACTGCCGGGCGAGGCGCAGATCCGCATCATCCCCGACTACCAGACGCGCGCGCCGCTCGCCGCGATGGCGCGGGGACCCTGACGCCGTCGCCCATCCGGCGCCCCTCAATCTCTTTTGAATCCGGCCTTTCACAAAGATGAATGGTCGCTGAAAAAACCCCTACCTATACTTCGATCCGAAGCCAGGCAGTCGCGGCGGTTGGCTGATCCCGCCGACGAGGGCCTGAACAAACGCCTGCCGGTCCACACGCGGACACGGCACGGTGATAACGAGACAGGGGATGCCCGCGGGCGTCCCGACGATCAGCCCGTACCGCCGTGCAGTGTCCACGTTGCCGCGGCAACGTGCCGCCCGCGGCAGGTGCTTGGCGTATTGGGAGAAGACGCTTGACGTGGGATCTGCTGCCTCTCGCATTGGTTGACGGCGTGTCGTACGCCAGTCTGCTGTTCCTGGTCTCGATGGGCCTGACGCTGGTGTTCGGGGTGATGGGCATCCTGAACGTCGCGCACGGCGCCTTCTATGCCTTCGGCGGGTATGCGGCCGCCAGCCTGGTGATGTTCCTGGCGCCGCGCACCGACTCGCCTTTCCTGTTGTTTGCGGCGCTGTTCGCCGCCGCGGTCGCGGTCGGGCTGGCGCTCGGCAGCATCATGGAATTCCTGCTGATACGCCGGGCCCAGAACTACGACCCGATCCTCAAGCTGCTGCTCACCTTCGGCGCCTTCCTGATGCTGGAAGACATCCAGCGCCTGGTGTGGGGCGCGCAGCCCTACAGCGCGAGCGAGGTGGTCAACCGGCTCGGCAACATCGAGATCGGCGACATCACCTACACCACCTATCAGCTGGTCGTGGTGCCCGCGACGGCGGTGCTGGCCTATGTGTTGCTCGAGTTCTTCCTGCGCCACACCAAGCTGGGCAAGCAGACCGTGGCCACCACGCACAACCGCGAAGTCGCGACCGCGCTGGGCATCAACGCGAAGAAGATCGGCTACGTCACGTTCGTGATCGCGACCATCCTGGGCGCGCTCGGCGGCGCGCTGGCCGCGCCCACCACCTCGCTGGTGCCGGGCGCCGGCACCGACATGACCGTGCTGTCGTTCGCCGTGGTCGCCACGGCCGGCCTGGGCCAGATCACCGGCGCCCTGATCGCGGCGCTGCTGATCGGCATCATCCGCGCCATCGCCGTTTACGCCGCGCCCGAGCTGGAGGTCGCCGTGCCCTACATCATCATGGTGCTGGTGCTCATCATCCGGCCGCATGGCCTGTTCACCGTCGCCCAGGCCCGGAGGATCTGATGAAAGTCGCCGCTCTCAGCCTGCTGGCCGCGCTCGCCACGCTCTGCCTGGGCTTCATGCTGTCGTGGACGATCACGCCGATCGTCATCGGCCTCACCTATGCCATCGCCGCGCTCGGGGTGTCGGTGATGGCGCGCGCCGGCCAGATTTCGTTCGGCCATGCCATGTATGCCTGCATCTCGGCCTACACCGTGGCCTTCCTGGCACGCGCCATGCCCGGCGCCGACGCGCTGCTGCTGATCCTGGCGGGCGTGCTCGCCAGCTTCATCGCCGCCGTCGTGATCGGTCTGTTCGTGGTGCGCTACCGCGGCATCTTCTTCGGCATGCTCAATCTCGCGCTGAGCATGGTGCTGTTCGCGCTGCTGGGCAAGCTCTACACGGTCACCGGCGGCTCCGACGGGCTGCGTATCGTGCGGCCCGCGATGGCGGGGGTGTTGATGGAGCGCACCGAGTTCGAGCGTGCCCTGCTGGTATTGACGCTGGTGCTCTCGCTGGCGCTGGCGTGGTGGGTGCAGCGCTACTTCCGTTCGGGCAGCGGCCAGGCCCTGTCGGCCATCAAGACCAACGAGACCCGTATCGAGTACCTCGGCTTCTCCGCCTACTTCATCATGTGGAAGGGCTATCTGCTTTCGGCCGTGGTGGTGGGCTTCTCCGGCGCCATCCTGGCGCTGATGCAGGGCCTGGTCACGCCCGAGATCGGGTCGTGGCTGCGCTCGGGCGAGTTCGTCTTCATCACGATCCTGGGTGGCGCGGGCCATGCGGCCGGCGCGTTCCTGGGCGCGGTCGGCTTCGAGACGGTCAAGCTGATGTCCGCGGCGTATTTCCCGGGGCTGTGGCAGTTCCTGCTGGGGCTCACGCTGATCCTGGTGATCTTCATCTTCCCCACCGGCTTCGTCGGCCAGATCATGAAGCGCATCGCCACGCAGAAACGCGATCACGCGCGAGCGCAGGCGCGTCCTGCCGCACCCAACCCGGCCGGTGTGCAGGCCCAGGCGAGGAACTGACCATGAAACCGCTCATCGAGACCACCGATCTCTACCTCGCGTTCGGCGGCGTGGTCGCCGCGGACAACATCAATTTCGCATTGCACGAAGGCGAGCGTCTCGCCGTCATCGGCCAGAACGGCGCGGGCAAGACCACCTTCATCAACATCTGCACCGGCTACCTCGCGCCGTCGCGCGGCAAGGTCTATTTCGATGGCCGCGACGTGACCGCGATGGCACCGCGCAGGATCGTGCGGCTGGGCCTGGGCCGCTCGTTCCAGCTGCCGCAGCTCTTCACCGAGCACACCGTGCGTGAGTGCGTGCAGATCGCGGCCGCGCGCCGCAACAAGGCGCTGAGCTGGTTCCGTTCGCTCGAGAGCACGATCGACGAGCGCGAAGTGGACGCGACGCTCGACCTGGTGGGGCTGCTGCCCGAGGCCGGCGAGGCCGCGATCGAGCTGCCGGAGGGCAAGCGCAAGCTGCTGGACGTGGCGATGGCGCTGGCCCTGCGCCCCAAGCTGCTCATCATGGACGAGCCCACCAGCGGCGTGGCCTCGGAAGACAAGTTCGCGCTGATGGAGACGGTGATGCGCGCCCTCGACGAGCGCCGCGTCACGAGCTGGTTCGTCGAGCATGACGTGGACATCGTGTCGCGCTACGCCACCCGCGTGGCGGCCTGGATCGCCGGCAAGGTGGCCGCCGACGGCGCACCCGCCGAGGTGCTGAACAACCCGCAGATCAAAAGCGAAGTGCTGGGGGCCTGAGCCATGCTGAACTTATCGGCCGTCAACGTCGACCTCGCGGGCAACCGCATCCTGCGCGACGTCAGCGCGCGCTTCGAGGCCTCGCAGACCATCGGCATCGTGGGCCGCAACGGCGCGGGCAAGACCACGCTGTTGCGCACCATCATGGGCCTGACGCGCCTGCGCTCGGGCAACATCGTGTTCGATGGCGCCGACCTGAGCGCGCTGCCCGGCCACCGCCGCGCCGCGCTGCAGGTGGGCTATGCGCCCGAAGACCGCGGCATCTTTCCCACCATGACGGTGGAGGAAAACCTCAACCTGCCGTGCGAGGTGCAGGGCCTGGGCCGCGCCGAGATCGCCGCGCGCACCGCTGCCGTGCTCGAGGTGGTGCCGCAGATCGAGCCCATGCTCAAGCGCTCGGGCTCGGCGCTGTCGGGCGGGCAGGGAAAGATGGTGGCGCTGGCGCGCGCGATCATGGTCGGCACGCGCCTGCTCATGCTCGACGAGCCGTTCCAGGGCCTCGCGCCCAAGCTGGCGCGCGACTACACCGAGGCGCTCGCACGCCTGAAGGAATTGCAGCCGGACCTGTGCGTGGTGATCACCGAGTCGAACGTGAAGCTGCTCGGCGAGATCCCCGACCAGATCTGGACGATCGAGCGCGGCTCGATCACCTTGAACTGATCCCCCGGAGACTTTCGATGACGCAGATGTTGATCAACGGCCGCCAGGTCGATGCCCGTGACGGCCGCACGCTGGACGTGGTGTCGCCCGTGGACGGCGAGGTGTTCACCACCATCCCGCGCGGGCAGGCGGGCGACGTGGACGATGCGGTGGCGGCGGCCCGCGCCGCGCTCGATGGCGAGTGGGGTGGGCTGGCCGCGCTGGACCGCGGCCGCCTGCTGCTGCGCCTGGGCGAGGCCGTGCTGGCGCACCACGACGAGCTGGCGCGGCTGGAGTCGCGCGACACCGGCAAGCCCATGTCCACCGCGCGGGCCGACATCACGGTGCTGGCGCGCTATTTCGAGTTCTACGGCGGCGCGGCCGACAAGGTGCACGGCCAGACGATTCCGTTCCAGAAAGACTATTCGGTCCAGCTGATCCGCGAGCCGCTGGGCGTGACCGCGCACATCATCCCGTGGAACTACCCCGCGCAGATGTTCGGCCGCAGCGTGGCGCCGGCGCTGGCGATGGGCAACGCCGCAGTTGTCAAACCGGCCGAGGACGCCTGCCTGTCGATCGTTCGCGTGGCCGAGCTCGCGCTCGAGGTGGGCTTTCCTCCGGGCGCGCTCAACATCGTGACCGGCCTGGGCGAGGAGGCCGGCGCCAGCCTGTCGCGCCATCCCGGCATCAACTTCATCACGTTCACAGGCTCCAACGAGGTGGGCGTGCTGGTGCAGCAGGCCGCCGCCGTCAACGCGGTCAAGTGCGTGCTCGAGCTGGGCGGCAAGTCGGCCCACATCGTGTTCGACGACGCGGTGCCCGCGCGGGCCATTCCCGCCATCGTCAAGGGCATCGTGCACAACGCTGGCCAGACCTGCACCGCCGGCAGCCGCCTGCTGGTGCAGCAGGGCATCTATGCCGAGTTCATGAAGGCGCTGGCAGTCGAGTTCGCCAAGGTGCGCGCCGGCACGCCGGACATGGACCTGACCTGCGGCCCGGTGGTCAACCGCGCGCAGTTCGAACGCGTCAATCGCTATATCGCCCAGGGCCTGGCCGACGGGCTGAAGGTGGCGGCCGAAGGCGGCATCGCCGACGGCGTCCCGGCGGGCGGCTACTTCGTCAAACCGACGCTCTTCAGCGCGGCCGCGCACGACAGCAGGCTGCTCACCGAGGAGATCTTCGGGCCGGTGCTGGTGGCGGTGCCGTTCGAGACCGAGGCCGACGCGATCCGCCTCGCCAACGCCACCGACTACGGCCTGCTGGGCGCGGTCTGGACCGAGAACGGCGGCCGCCAGCAGCGCGTGGCGCGCGCCATCAAGTGCGGCCAGGTCTATATCAACGGCTTCGGCGCGGGCGGCGGCGTGGAGCTGCCGTTCGGCGGCGTCAAGAAGAGCGGGCACGGCCGCGAGAAGGGCTTCATCGCCCTGGAAGAAATGAGCACGACCAAGACCCTGATCCAGTACTACGGCGAGTGATCGCCAGGCCATCCGGAGACAAGACATGAGTCAGTTGCAAGGCAAGACCGCCATCGTCACGGGCGGAGGCGGCGGGTTCGGCGAGGGCATCGTCAGGCTGTACGCGAAAGAGGGCGCGCGCGTCGTGATCGCCGACATCAACAAGGAGGCGGCCGACCGCGTGGCGGCCGATATCGGCGCGGCGGCGCTGGCGCTCAAGGCGGACGTGTCGAGCCGGGCCGACATCGACCGCGTGGTGCAGACCTGCCAGGAACGCTTCGGCGCGGTCGACATCGTGGTCAACAACGCCGCCATCACGCACAAGAACCAGCCCATGCTGGACGTCGACGAAGCCATGTTCGACCGCATGTTCGACATCAACGTGAAGTCGATCTATCACATGGCGCAGGCCGTGGTGCCGGTGATGCGCGCGCAGAAGCGCGGTGTGATCCTCAACATCGGCTCGACCGCCGGCATCCGGCCGCGCCCCGGGCTCAGTTGGTACAACGCCTCCAAGGGCGCGGTGAACGTGCTGTCGAAGTCGATGGCGGTGGAGCTGGGCGCCGACGGCATCCGCGTCAACGCCATCTGCCCCGTGATGGGCGTGACCGGCATGTTCGAGCTCTTCATGGGCCTGCCGGATACCCCCGAGAACCGCGCCAAGTTCGTGTCCACCATTCCGCTGGGCCGCTTCTGCCAGCCGTCGGATGTGGCGGCCGCCGCGCTGTTCCTGGCGAGCGACGCGGCCGAGTTCATTACCGGCGTGGAATTTCCGGTGGACGGCGGGCGCACCGTCTGAGCCCGTCGCATCGACCCGGGCCCGCGCGGTCCATCGCTGTTCAACCGCAGGTGTGAGGCATGAAAATCAAAGCGGCGTTGTTGCGCAAGGTGGGGGTGGAAGGCCCGTACGCCCGGAGCCGGCCCCTGAGCATCACCGAGATCGAGCTCGACCCGCCCGGGCCGGGCGAGGTGCTGGTGCGGATCCACGCAGCCGGCCTGTGCCACTCCGATCTCTCGGTCATCAACGGCGACCGGCCGCGCGGCGTGCCCATCGTGCTGGGGCACGAGTCGTCGGGCGAGGTGGTCGAGACGGGGCAGGGCGTGTCCGACCTCAGGGCCGGCGACCACGTCGCCATGGTGTTCGTGCCAAGCTGCGGCTGCTGCCATCCGTGCATGGAGGGCAGGCCGGCGCTGTGCGAGCCGGGCGCCGCCGCGAACACCCGCGGCACCCTGCTGAGTGGCGAGCGCCGCCTGCACATCGGCGACGAATACATCAATCACCACACGGGCGTGTCGTGCTTCGCGGAGTACGCCGTGGTGTCGCGCCGCTCGTGCGTGAAGGTCAATGTGCCGCTCAGCCATCGCGAGGCCGCGCTGTTCGGCTGCGCCGTGCTGACGGGAGCCGGCGCGGTGCTCAATCGCGCGCGCCTGAAGGCAGGCGACACCGCGGCCATCGTCGGGCTCGGCGGGGTGGGGCTGAGCGCCCTGCTGGCGGCCGTGGCGGGCGGCGCGCGGCGCGTGGTGGCGGTGGACCTGAGCGACGAGAAGCTCGCGCTGGCGCGCGCGCTGGGCGCCACCCACACCGTGAATCCGCGCCAGGTCGCGTCCGACGACGATCTGTTCGACCTGGCCGGCGGGCGGGTCGACTATGGCTTCGACATGGCGGGCGCGGTGCCGGCGTTCGAGACCGCCTACAAACTGACCCGGCGCGGCGGCGCCACCATCACCTCGGGCCTGCCCAACCCGCGCCTGAGCTTCGGCCTGTCGCTGTCGCAGATGGTGGGCGAAGAGCGCGACATCCGGGGCAGCTACCTGGGCTCGGGCGTGCCGGCCATCGACATCGGCCGCTACATCGACCTGTACCAGGCCGGCCGCCTGCCGGTGGACCGGATGATGGGCAAATCGTTTTCGCTGGACCAGATCAACGAGGGTTTCGATCATCTCGCCACCGGCGGCAGCCTGCGCGACGCCATCGTTTTCCAAGGGCACTGACCCGTACCACACCGGAGACACAAGACCATGAAGAGCTCAAGACTCGCTGCTTTGCTGGGCGCCACGCTGCTGTCCGGATTCACGGCGCTGGCCGCGGCCGCCGACAAGCCCAAGGAACTGAACATCGGCATCTCGACCTTCCTGTCGGGCTCGGCCTCGGTGTTCGGCGTGCCCGCGCGCGACGCGGCCGACATCCTGATCCAGGACATCAACGCCAATGGCGGCATCGACGGCGTCAAGCTGGTGCCCAGCTACATCGACGAGGGCGGCGGCGGCGAAAAGCTGCTGTCGGAGTACCGCCGGCTTGCCGAGGGCGGGACGCGCGTGATGCTGTCGGCCATCTCGAGCGGCCACTGCAACATCGTGGCGCCGGTGGCCGAAGACCTGAAGGTGCTCAACGTGCTGTGGGACTGCGGCACCGAGAAGGCGCTGGAAGGCAAGAAGTACAAGTATGTGGTGCGCACGCAGGCCAACGCGACGACAGAGATGGTGGCGCAGGTGCTGTACCTGATGAAGGTCAAGCCCGACTTCAAGACCATCGCGATCGTGAACCAGGATTACGCCTGGGGCCGCGACTCGCGCGACATCTTCCTGGCCGCGCTGAAGAAGTTCAAGCCGGATGTGAAGGTCGTGGCGGAGATGTTCCCCAAGTTCGGCGCGGCCGATTTCTCCACCGAGATCAGCCGGCTGCAGGCGCTGCGCCCGGACGTGATCGTGTCGACCTCGTGGGGCGGGGACCTGGACAACTTCGTGCGCCAGGCCTCGCAGCGCAATCTGTTCAAGAACTCCACCTTCGTGCTGTCGCTGGCGGAGAGCTCGCTCGAACGCCTGGGCAATGCGCTGCCGGAGGGCGTGTACGTCGGCGCCCGCGGCGACCACTACTTCCTGCACCCGGAGACCCGCGACGATCCGCAGCACCAGGCCTTCGTGAAGAAGTTCCACGACAAGACCGGTGCCTATCCGATCTACTCGGTCTATCACATGGTGCAGGCGATCAACGGCCTGAAGGCGGGCTACGAGAAGGCGATCAAGGACAACGGCGGTGCGTGGCCCACGCCCGAGCAGGTGGCGGCCGCCATGCACGACGTGACGTTCAAGGGCTTCGGCCGCGAGGTGAAGATGCATCGCGCCGACGGCCAGGGCCTGGAGGCGCAACTCTTCGGCGTGACGAAGAAGAGCGACAAGTACCCGTTCAAGGTGCTGGCCGACATCACCATCGTGCCGGCCGAGCTCGTCACCCCGGGCGTGTCGGACACCTCGATGGCGTGGATCGACAAGCAGCTCACGCCGGACGTGCTCAAGAGCGATCAGATCAAGGTCTATCCGAACTGATCGCGGCGCAGTGCATGCAGGGAGCTCCCCGGCGCCTGGTCGCCGGGGTTTTTTATGGCGCGCGCCTCAGTCCAGCTTCTGGCGCACGCGCTCGGCCACTTCGGAGGGCACCCACTTGGTCCAGATCTCGGGGTGCTGTTCGAGGAAATGGCGAGAGGCTTCCTCGATCTCGAGCTTCTCGCGCGCCATGTGGCCCAGCGTCGCGGTCAGCACGTCTTCCGGCACCTGCACCTTGGACAGGAAGGTCACCAGCTTGGGTGCGCGCTGCGCGAAGTCGGTGTTGACCGCGGTCACCACCGGGTAGGCGGCCAGGCCGGTGGGTCGGGGATCGGCGCAGTCCGGGTCCATGATGCAGGCCAGCGCCTTGTCATCGACCGGCGGCAGCTTCAGCTTGACCAGGTCCAGCGAGCCCACCAGCGAGGTCGGCGTCCAGTAGTAGAAGACGATGTCTTTCTTGCGCTTGAAGGCGGCCGTGATGGCGGCGCGCTGCGCGGCCGCGTTGCCCGGCGAATACACCAGATACTCGTCCTGCAGCTCGAAGGCCTTGAGCAGGTTGGCGTTGATGGTGCCGCAGGTCCAGCCCGCGGCGCAGCCATAGATGCGGCCGCGGCCGGGGTCCTCGTCGTCGACGAAGGATTCGTGCAGGCCCTTCAGGTCCGTGGCGGCCTTGAGCTGGGGGAATTTCTCGGCGGTGTAGCGCGGCACGTACCAGCCGTCGGTGCCCTCGAACACCGTGCCCACCGGCTTGACCTTGCCCGCGGCGATGGCGCGGTCCCAGGGCTCCTGCATCTGCGTGATCCAGATTTCGGAATTGATGTCCACGTCGCCGCGCTGCAGGGCGGCGAACATCGGCAGCGTGTCGCCCTGCTCGACCTGGGTCTTGCAGCCGTAGCCGTGCTCGACGATGTAGCGCTCCACGTTCACCAGCATCAGATTCGATTCCCAGTTCATGCCACCGAATTTGACCGGCCTGTCCAGCTCGCATGCCGGGGCGGCGGCGTGTGCGTTCAGGCTCAGCGAGGCGCCTGCGATCAGGCTGGCGGCGCCAATCATTTTCTTGATGTGCATGCGTCGAATCATCGATCTGTATCCCTGTTTTCCGTGGCAAAAAAGGGCTCAATGATAGCAAGTGTTCCGATCGCGTCCGCTTCGTCTGCGTATTTGGTTGCATAAGCAACTAAATTGCGCTTGATCCTTGCGGCGGCCCGGGCCTGCGCGCGGCCATGGAAAACGGCACCCCGAGGGGTGCCGTCGCGGGTGCGGCGCGCCTGCGCCGGCGGTCCGGGCGATCAGGCCTGGGCGGCGAGCTTGTCCTGCGTGCGCGTGTCGAAATCGCTGGCGTCGTGGCGCTCGTGCAACTGCTGCGAGGGATCGCCGCGCAGGCGGTTCACCATCAGCCCGCGCTTGACCGCGGGCCGCGCCGCGATGGCATCGGCCCAGCGATGCAGGTTGCGGTACTCGTGCGCCGACAGGAAGGTGGCCGCGTCGTAGACCCAACCCTTGATCAGGCCGGCATACCAGGGGAACACGGCGATGTCGGCGATGGTGTAGGTGTCGCCGGCGAGGAAGGGCTGTTCGGCGAGACGGCGGTCGAGCACGTCGAGCTGGCGCTTGGCCTCCATCGTGAAGCGGTCGATCGCGTATTCGATCTTGACCGGCGCATAGGCGTAGAAGTGGCCGAAGCCGCCACCCACGTAGGGCGCGCTGCCCATCTGCCAGAACAGCCACGACAGCAGCTCGGCGCGGCCGGCGGGGTCGGTGGGCAGGAACGCGCCGAACTTCTCGGCCAGGTGCAGCAGGATGGCGCCGGACTCGAACACACGGATCGGCTTGGGACCGGAACGGTCGACCAGCGCGGGGATCTTGGAGTTGGGATTGACGTCGACGAAGCCGCTGCCGAACTGGTCGCCCTCGCCGATGCGGATCAGCCAGGCGTCGTACTCGGCGCCGGTGTGGCCCGCGGCGAGCAGCTCTTCCAGCATGATCGTGACCTTCTGGCCGTTGGGCGTGCCGAGCGAATAGAGCTGCAGCGGATGCTTGCCCACCGGCAGCGCCTTCTCGTGCGTGGCGCCGGCCACGGGGCGGTTCAGGCGCGCGGCCGCGCTCGAGGTGGCGGCGGGATTGCCGGGCTGCCAGACTTCGGGCGGGGTGTAGTCGTTGCTGGACATCGGTACTCCTGGAAGATCGGTTGACCCTGCAAGGGTAACGCGTCGATCGGTGCCTGCCGCGAAAGACCGCAACGCGAATCGGGTTGCGGTCGTGCGTGCGGTGAGCGGCTCAGCGGCGGTCCTTGTTGGGCTTCTGCCCCGGCGCGACCAGCGCGCCCTTGAGGCAGCCATAGGCGAGGCCGGCGATCAGCAGCAGGATGAGCGTCTGCACCAGGAAGGTGACGCAGAACCAGATCGGCTCCTCGGAGAAATGGATGATCGAGCGGGAGTAGCTCGGCCGGCTGGCCGAATACGACAGCCGGCCCGAGAACAGCGCGCTGAGCAGCGCCAGGGCGTTGTTCAGCGTGAGCACGGCGAAGAACACGCCGAGCACGCCGATGAAGACGCGTACCGGCATCGAGATGGCCGGCCATTTGCTGTCGGCGGGCCCGGCCGCCTCGACGTCCTGGCGCGCCGACGCGAGCGGCGGCCGCGACTGCCAGCCGCCGGCCTGTGCCGGCTCCTGGCGGGCGCCGCGCTTGCGGCCGCGCCGGCCCTTGCTGCGCCTGCGCCCGGGCGCTCCGGCGGGCGCGTCCGCGTCGGCGGGTGCCGATACCGATACCGAAGGCGGGGCGGCCGACGCGGCGGCCGGGTCCGGGCGGCGCGCGCGCCCGGCACGCTCGTGCTCGGCCATCAGGCGGTCCCAGGTCTGTTCGTCCGTGATGGGCTCGCCCCAGCCGCGGCCGAGAAAGGCCGCGATGGCCGCGAGAAAGGCCTGCACGGAGGGCGAGTGCTGCCGCATCGACACCGCCGACAGGCCGATCGGATGGGCGCGTCCGTCCTCGCCGACGATGACGGGGGAGAGCGTCGGGACGTGCGATTGCGTGTACGCGCGCAGGTGCATGCCGCGCAACCGCGCCAGCGGGATCGGATCGGAATGGCGGTAGCGCAGGCCGAACACGTTGCGCGTCTCGAGCCAGGCTTCCTGGCGCGAGCGCGAGAACACCCAGGCCTCGCGCGCCGGCCAGTAGATCAGCCCGGCGGGGCCGGCCGCGGCCAGCATCAGCAGGCACAGGCCCACCAGCAGTTGCGTGATGCCGTTGTCGCGCGCGAGCTTGCCGAGGATGTCGTCGCCTTCGTAGATGAAGACGCCGGTGAGCACGATGAGCAGGCCGCACACCAGCAGCAGCACGAACACCAGCGGAAACTGGCGCGCGCGCAGACGCAGCGTGTCGGGGTCGCGCGTGTCGATGTCGAACCCGATCAGGCGGCCGACGCGGGTGACCGTGCCGGGGGCCGCGCTCATTGCGATTGCCAGGGTCTAGCGTCGGCGGCCTCGCGTTCGAGCGCCTTCCGCGGCTTGCCGGGCGGGGTCAGTTCCATGTCGATCTCACGTGGGTGTCCGGAGGGGCGATCTTACCAAGTCGATTTGCGCCTTTCGGCGTGCTGAATCCGGCGATTGCGCCGCGCGGGAAAGGCCGCCAGGCGTTAAGCTCTCGCCTATGGCGCACCTGCCGCTCCGGAACGTTGCGCTCCGGCACGGCCCGCCCACCGGTTTTTACCGCCGGCCGTCCGGCCGCGGCTCGACATTCCAGGGAGCAGACATGAGCGAGTCTTCGCGTATTTCCTTTGCCATCACCCCCCACACGGCCCCGGTCGCCGCCGACGAGCGCACGCGCCGCCTGCAGGATCCCGGCTTCGGCCGCCTGTTCACCGACCACATGGCCACCATCCGCTACTCGGAAGCCAAGGGCTGGCACGACGCGCGCATCGAGCCGCGCGCCGACCTGCAGCTCAATCCCTCGACCCTGGTGCTGCACTACGCCCAGGAGATCTTCGAGGGCCTGAAGGCCTACCGCCTGCCCGATGGTTCGGCCACGCTGTTCCGCCCCGATGCCAACGCGCGCCGCTTCCGCAACTCCGCCCGCCGCCTGGCCATGGCCGAGCTGCCCGAGGAGCTCTTCGTCGAGGCGGTCGAGCAGCTGGTGCGTATCGACCAGGACTGGATTCCGTCGGCCGAGGGCGCCTCGCTGTACCTGCGTCCGTTCATGATCAGCACTGAAGTCGCGCTGGGCACCAAGCCCTCCACCGACTACCTGTTCTGCGTGATCGCCTCGCCCGTGGGCGCCTATTTCAAGAGCGGCGCCGGCGCGGTCAAGATCTGGGTCTCCGACAACTACACCCGCGCCGCGCCGGGCGGCACGGGCGACGCCAAGTGCGGCGGCAACTACGCCGCCAGCCTGCTGGCGCAGGCCGAAGGCCAGAAGGAAGGCTGCGAGCAGGTGGTGTTCCTCGACGCGGTCGAGCGCCGCTGGATCGAGGAGCTGGGCGGCATGAACGTGTTCTTCGTGTTCGCCGACGGCTCGATCCAGACCCCGCCGCTCACCGGCACCATCCTGCCCGGCATCACGCGCGATTCGCTGATCAACCTGGCGCGCGGCCTGGGCATCACCGTGCGCGAAGAGCCCTATTCGATCGACCAATGGCAGGCCGATGCCAAGAGCGGCCGCCTCACCGAGGCCTTCGCCTGCGGCACCGCCGCCGTGGTCACGCCGATCGGCGAGGTCAAGGGCCGCAAGCACGGCTTCACGATGAGCCAGGGCCAGGCCGGCCCGGTCACCGAACGCCTGAAGGCCGCGCTGATCGACATCCAGCGCGGCCGCGCCGCCGATCCGCACAACTGGCTGCGCAAGCTCAAGTGATACTGGCTTGCTGATTCCCGCAAGCAGCAAAAGGCCCGCGCAAGCGGGCCTTTTGCTTTGGGGGCGCGCCGCGTTCAGGCGGCAAGCCGGTTCGGATGCGGCGTGGTGTCGGCCGCGAGCGCGATCTGGTAGAGCGCGCCCACGAGGTCCGATTGCGTGACCAGGCCCACGACGTGGCCCTGCGCATCGAGCACCGGCACGCAGTGCAGGCCGTCGGCCATCGGGCGCGCGAGCTCCACGATGGGCAGGTCGGGCGTGGCGAACGGCACTTCCGAGCGCAGGCAGTCGCGCACCAGCGCGGGCGTGGCGGGGTTCAGCGCGCGCGCCTGGCGCGCGAGCAGGTCGCGTTCGGCCATCATGCCGAGGTAGTGGCCCTCGCCGTCGCGCACCGGCAGGGCCTGCAATCGATGCAGGCGCAACAATTGCGCCGCGTGGTCCAGCGTGTCTTCGGGCGCCACCGCGATCACGTCGCGCGACATGATGTCGGCGCAGCGCACCTCGCCGAAACGGCGTACCGCCGCGCGGCCCTCGGCGGCCATCACGATCGATTCCAGGTCTTCGCGGCTGATGTCGAGCAGCTCGCCGCGTTCGCCCAGCGCCGCTTCCAGGTCGGCGCTGGTGAAGCCCAGCCGGCTGCTGGCGGCGGGGTCGCGCGTGCCATGGTGCGCCGGGGCCTCGGCCGGGCGGCGCGGATAGTTGCGGCGCAGGACGCCGTTGAACACCACGCCGATGCAGACCAGGATCAGCGAGTTGAGCGCGACCGGCCACAGCACGAAGCCGTAGCCCAGCTGCGTGACCGCCGAGCCGCCGAGCACGGCGGTCAGCGCGACCGCGCCGCCGGGCGGGTGCAGGCAGCGCAGCGCGAACATGGCGGCAATGGCGCTGGCGCAGGCCACGGCGGCGGCCAGGCCCGGCGTGGGAATGAGCAGTGCGCAGGTCACGCCCATCACGGCGGACACGACGTTGCCGCCCAGGATCGACCAGGGCTGCGCCAGGGGGCTGGCGGGGGCGGCGAACAGCAGGACGGACGAGGCGCCCATGGGGGCGATGAACCAGGGGCTGGCCACACCCAGGGTGTGGCGGCCGATCCATTCGGTCACGAACAGGCCGAGCAGGGCGCCGAGCGAGCCGTAGCACTTTTCTCGGGCGTTGGCGCCGACGGGCACGGGCGCGAAAGCCGCGAGCCAGTGCTTCAGTGGAATGCGCAAGAGGAGTCTCCTCGCGGCCAGAAGCAGGAATCACGGGCCGCGCGGAGCGAAAATTTAGCACAGCGCTCATCGCTCACGGCGACGAGCCGATGCGCAGGCGTGGGCTCAGCGGCCCAGCGCCTTGGAGATCTTCTTGTCGGTGTTGTACTGGCTGAGCGAATACACGGCCCAGATGGCCGCCGGAATCCAGCCGATCAGCGTGATCTGCAGGATCAGGCAGAACAGGCCGGCAAAGGGGCGGCCGATGGTGAAGAACACGAGCGGGGGCAACAGCAGGGCAATCAACAGACGCATGGGGCTTACCAATAGCTGAATAACACAGCAACAGTGTAGCGGCTGTGCCGCGTCATGCACGTTTCGCCTTGTCGGCAGCGGTGGCCGGATCTGGCAGCGGGCTCGCCTGCGCCGCGGCGTTCAGAGATCGATGCGCAGGCGCGGACCGATCTCGCGGAAGCCCGACTTCACATAGAAGGCGTGGGAGCGCTGCCACTTCGGCTGCGGCGGCGCGCCCACTTCCAGCATGCTCCAGCCGCGCCGGCGGCCGAACTCGGCGGCCGCGTCGAGCAGCAGCTGGGCGTGGCCGGTGCTGCGGTGCTCGGGCTGGATGTAGAGCTCGGTGATCAGGCCGTAGACGCCCTTGGCGTAGAACGCGGCGCTTTCGGTCAGCATGATCAGGCCGACCGGATGGCGCGCATCGGTGTCGTGCAGCATGAAGCCGAAGACGCGGTCGCGCATGGCCAGGATGGCGCGCGCCTGGGCCCGCGTGAATTCGTGCGGCGTGTCGGGGGGATTGCCCCGCAGTTCATTGAAAAGCGCGCCGACGCAGGCGCTGACGGTATCGGCGTCTGTGGGACCGACCGGACGGACGAACATGAGGCTGCCCTGCGAGTGTGGCCCCGCGCGAGGCGGCGGGGTGACACTGCATGATACGGCACCCGGGACGCGCAAAAGGCGGGTGTCGCGCGGTTGAGACAATCGAAAACCCGGGGGCGGCGCGCTGGCCGCCCGGGGCCCTGCGCTCAGGCGGGGGGCAGCGCGCGCGCCGCATGGGCTCGCACCAGGCCGATCAGCGTGTCCAGCGCGCCGCTGAAGAAATGGTCGGTGCCGGGCACCACCACGACCGGGTGGCGCGTCGGCCGGGCCCAGTCCATCAGCGGCGCGAGCGGCGCCTGGGCGTCGGCCTCGCCGTGGATCAGCAGCACGTCGGCCGGCAGCGTCGGCGTGTCGTAGCTGCGTTCGGCCGGCACCTCGCCCACCGGCAGGCCGGCCAGCGCCGTGCAGGCCGGGCTGGCGCCCGCATCGGCCAGGGCGCGCGCGGTGCGCGCCGCCACGTAGGCGCCGAACGAGAACCCCACCAGCGCCAGCGGCAGCGCGGCGGCCTCGGCGCGCAGCGCCGCGATCAGCGCGAGCAGGTCGGCGCTCTCGCCCTCGCCGTGATCGTAGGTTCCGGCGCTGGCGCCGACGCCGCGAAAGGCCGGGCGATACACCAGCCAGCCGTCGTCGCGCAGCGCATGGGCGAGCCGGTGCGGGATCTTGTGGCGCGGGCTGCCGCCCAGGAGCGGCTGCGGATGGGTGACGATGGCCAGGCCGCGCGGCGCGCCCGCGGGCGCATCGCGCAGCAGTTCGATATGGCCGGCCGGGCCGGCAAGGCCGAGCGTGTCGGTCTTGCCGGGCGCGAGCGCGGTGGTCAGGCCGGTCGGGGTATTCATGCTGCAACCACTCCAGAAGCGCGCCACACGGCGCCGCCACAGCTTAACCCCGCTGCGCACGCCGCTGCGCACGCCGTTGCATGAACAAAAGGCCCGGCTTGCGGCCGGGCCCCTGCACGGCAAGGCCGCGATCCTACTTGTCGATCCACGGCGCCTGCTGCCACAGCTTGCGGAAGGTGGCCTCGCCCGCCTCCAGCTCGCGCGCATAGTCGGCCGGCGCCAGGTAGCGCACCGGGGCGTACATCTCGCGCGCCTTGGCCTGGAAGGCGGGATCCTTCATGGTCTGGTCGAGCGCGGCCACCAGCTTGTCGCGCACCGGCGCCGGCAGGCCCTTGGGCGCGGCGATGCCGCGCAACGAGGCCAGCTCGATGTCGAAGCCCTGTTCCTTGAAGGTGGGCACGTCGGGCAGCAGCGGCGAGCGCGTCGCGCCCATCTGGCCCAGGAAGCGCAGCGGCGTGCCGCCCTTCTGGTATTGCAGCACCTCGCCCACGTTGATCGCGCCGATCATGATCTCGCCGCCGGCCACCGCGCCGCGCACTTCGCCCGCGCCCTTGTACGGCACGTGGGTGAGCTTGGCGCCCGAGGCGCGCTCGAACTGCAGCATGGCCAGGTGGTCGTCGGAGCCGGTGCCGGTGGTGCCCACCGTGGCGGCCGCCGGCTTGGACTTGGCGTAGGTCGACAGCTCCGCCAGCGTCTTGACCGGATTGGACTCGAGCACCGCGAACGCGCCCGGATCGTCGACCACGTTGCCGATCAGGTCGAAGCTCTTCCACGTGAACGCGGTCTTGCGCTCGATCGGGATGGTGAGCAGGTTGGGGGTGTTGATGAAGCCGATGGTGTAGCCGTCGGGCTGGGCGCGCGCCAGCTCGGCAAAGCCGATCGCGCCGCCTGCGCCGGGGCGGTTGAGCACGACGATGCGGCTGTCGCTGCCCAGGTACTTCTGCAGGAACGGCGCCATCATGCGCGCCAGCAGGTCGGTGCCGCCGCCGGGGCCGTACGACACGATGAAGTTGATCGGATGCTCGGGATAGCCGGCGGCCTGGGCCGTGCCGCCCATGCCGGTGAGCGCGGCCATCAGGGTGACGCCGGCCAGCAGGCGCGCGTAGCCGCGCCGCAGGGTGGGTTGCTGCATGGTATGTCTCCTGGGGGATGGCGGCCTGGGGCCGCTCGTGTTGTGGATCGTTCAGGCCGCGCGCCGCAGGCGCTCGAGCGCGCGCGGCCAGACCTCGGGGTTGACGAGGCGCGGCGGGCGTTCGCCACGCAACATCATCAGCAATTGTTCGGCCGAGCCCTGCGCCACGTTGCGGCGCGCCTCGTGCGTGACGCCGGCGGTGTGGAAGGTGCCGACCACGTTGGGCCGCTGCAGCAGCGGCGCGTCGTTGCCGGGCGGCTCCTGCAGCCACACGTCCAGGCCGGCGCCCGCCAGATGGCCCGCGGCCAGCGCGGCCTCGAGCGCGGCCTCGTCGTGGATGCCGCCGCGCGCGGTCGAGAGAAACACCGCGCCGGGTTTCATGGCCGCGTACTCGCGCGCGCCGATCATGCCGCGCGTGCCCGCATCGAGCGGGCAGTGCAGCGACACGACGTCGCTCTGGGCGAGCAGGGCGTCGAGCGTCACCGGCTCGGCGCCGCGTGCACGGATGGTGGCCGGGTCGAGCAGCGGGTCGTAGGCGCACACGCGCATGCCGAAGCCCTGCGCGATGCGCGCCACGCGCGTGCCGATCTCCCCGATGCCCACCAGCCCGATGCAGGTGCCGCGGATCTCATGGCCCATCAGCGATTCGCGCGTGTAGCCCTGGCCCGTGCGCAGTTGGTGATGCGACTCGACCACGCGGCGTTGCACGGCCAGCAGCAGTGCGAAGGTCAGCTCGGCCACCGAGTCGCCATTCATGCCGGCCTGGTTCACCACCGGCACGCCGGCCGCGGTGCAGGCGGCCACGTCGATGGTGTCGTAGCCCGCGCCCGAGGACGATACGCACAGCAGGCCGGGGCACTCGCGCAGCAGCTCGGCCGAGACCCACAGCGGCCGCGGCAGCTCGTCCTTGGCGGCGTGCACGTGATAGGCGCTGGCCTCGCGCAGGCCGGCCAGCGTGACGGCGGGGTCGCCGTGGGCGGGCAGCACGCGCAGGCGGGCGTGGCCGGCCTGTTGCACGCGTTCGTCGAAGATCGGGTGCACCCACAGGTCCAGGCGCGCGAGAATGGGGAGTTGGCTCATGGTGCGGATCCGGTTCAGAGGGCGCCCTTGGCCTTGAGGCTGGCGTCGACCCACGAGCGATCGAGCGTGCCTGCCGCGATCTGCGCCAGGATGCTGGCCTCGCTGGCGGCGATCGCGCGCACCTTCTCGGCGATCGCCGCGGCCTCGTCGGCGCGGATCGCCAGCAGGCCGTCGGCATCGCCCACGATCAGGTCGCCGGGCAGCACCACCATGCCGTCGATGCTCACCGGCACATTGATCTCGCCCGGGCCGTCCTTGTAGGGGCCGCGATGGGCGGCCGCGCGCGCATAGACGGGGAAGTCGGCCGCGCCGATGACCTCGGTGTCGCGGATCGCGCCGTCGATGATGATGCCGGCCAGGCCGCGCCTGGCGCCCCAGCCCGTCATGATTTCGCCGATGATGGCGTTGCGCGTGTCGCCGCCCGCGTCCACCACGATCACGTCGCCGGGCTGCGCGCTGTCGAGCGCCTTGTGCACCATCAGGTTGTCGCCAGGGCGGGTGCGCACGGTGAAGGCGCGGCCGAGGATGCGGCGCGTACGATGATAGGGGCGCAGTGCCGTGGTGCCGGTCGTGCGGCTCATCACGTCGCTGATGTTGGCGACCGCGAAATCCTGGTACTGGCGCAGTACGTCGTCGCTGACGCCGTCGGCGCGGGGCAGGATGGCGAAACCGTGGGTGGGCATGTTGCGTTGTCTCCGATGGCTGTTATGAGCCCACTGTACGAAACGCCGAATCGGAAATAAAGCGATAAATTTTCCCGCCGACGCTTTGCTTTTTGGAAAGCGTCGGCGGCGCCTGCCGGCCTTACACCAGGCAGCTCGGCGCGTGGAAATCGATCAGCTTCGCGGCCAGCTTGCGCATGTCGTCGAGCATCGGCCGGGTGTCGTCGCGGCGCCGCTGGAAGGTGTATTGCAGCGGATTGAGCGGCGGGAAGTCGGCCAGCATGACCAGGTCGCCGCGCCGGCACAGCACCTCGGCCCAGGCCGTCGGCAGGAAGCCCACGCCCAGCCCCTGGCGGATCATGCCGGCCACCGCGCCCCAGCTGTTGCAGTTCATCGCACGGCCAGGCGCCACGTGGTGCGCGGCCAGCCAGTCATCGAGGATGCGGATCACGCCGGAGTTCTGCGGCAGCGTCACCAGCGTCATGTCGGCCAGCTGCGCGGGCCGAACGCGCTGGCGCCGGCCGAGCGCGCGGGGCGCGGCGACCCAGCCGAACTCGGCCTGGCCGATGCGGCTCGAGGCCACGGCCGGCCGCGAGGAGGGGCCGGCGATGATGGCGAAGTCCAGCTCGCCGTTCTCCAGCCCGTCCTCGACCAGCTGGCCCACGCCGGCAAAGGGTTCGACCAGGAGATTGGGATGCGCCTGCTGGATCGCCTCTATCAGGCGCGGCATCCAGGTCAGCGATGTGAGCTCGCCCACGCCGAAGCGGCAGCGCCCGGCGTAGCTGAGCTGCGTGCCGGCCTGCTGCAGGAAGTGATCGGCGCCGCGCAGCAGCTCGCGCGCGTGCGGCAGCAGATGCTCGCCCAGCGGCGTGAGGGTGGCGCTGCGCGCGCTGCGGTTGAACAGCGCGGCCCCGAGCGAGGCCTCCAGTTCGCCGATGCGCTTGGACAGCGACGACACCGAAATGCTGAGCCGGTTGGCCGCGACGGCGAAGTTGCGGCAGGTGGCGGCCCAGTAGAACGCTTCGAGTTGCTTCAGAGTCATGGCGCGCCCAAGGATTCGAAAAAGCGAATAAAAATATAGCAATAAATTCGCTTTATCCGATCTGAACGCGGCGACTATAGTCGGCGCCGAGACGGCCCGCCGGACGGGCCGCCACCGCCACGAGGAGACCTGCCCCCATGTCACGCCTGCTGAGCCGCATTCTCAGCCTCGACGATTTCGAGATCCACGCGCGTCGCAAACTGCCCGGTCCGCTCTACGCCTACGTGTCCGGCGCGGTCGAGGAGGGCGTGTCGGCGCGGGCCAACCGCGCGGCCTATGCGCGCTGGGGCTTCCGGCCGCGCGTGCTGGTCGACGTGTCGCAACGCGACACCCGCGTGCGGCTGCTCGGCCAGGACTACGCGGCGCCGGTCGGCATCGCGCCGATGGGCCTGTCGGCCATGACGGCCTATCGCGGCGACGTCGTCCAGGCGCGTGCGGCGGCGCAGGCGCGGCTGCCCTGCATTATGAGCGGCTCGTCGGTGATCCGGCTCGAGGAGGTGATGGCGGCCGCGCCCCAGACCTGGTTCCAGGCCTATCTGCCGGGCGATCCCGCGAAGATCACCGCGCTGATCGACCGGGTCGAGGCGGCCGGCGTGCAGACCCTGGTGCTCACGGTGGACACGCCGGTGGCGGCCAACCGCGAGAACAACGTGCGTGCCGGTTTCTCCACGCCGCTGCGACCCAGCCTGCGGCTGGGCTGGCAGGGCGTGAGCCATCCCGCCTGGCTGTTCGGCACCTTTCTGCGCACGCTGGCGCGCCACGGCATGCCGCACTTCGAGAACAACTACGCCACGCGCGGGGCGCCGGTGATGTCGCGCAACGTGCTGCGCGATTTCTCCGACCGGGGCCATTTGAACTGGAGCCACGTGGCCGAGATCCGGCGCCGCTGGCGCGGGCCGATGGTCATCAAGGGCATCCTGCACGTCGAGGACGCGCTGCGCGCCCGCGCCGCCGGCATCGACGGCATCATCGTGTCCAATCACGGCGGGCGCCAGCTCGACGGCGCGCTGCCGCCGCTCGATGCGCTGCCCGCGATCGCCGAGGCGGTGGGCCACGACATCGACGTGATGCTCGACAGCGGCATCCGGCGCGGCACCGACGTGCTCAAGGCGCTCGCGCTGGGCGCGCGCGCGGTGTTCGTCGGCCGGCCGATCAACTATGCCGGCGCGGTGGCCGGCGAGGCCGGCGTGGCGCATGCGCTGCGCCTGATCACCGACGAGGTGAGCCGCGATCTCGCCCTGCTCGGCGTGACCTCGCTGGCGCAGCTCACGCCCGAAGTGCTGGCGCCGCTCGCGCCGACCTGAGCCCGGCATGCGAGCGGGCCGCCCCGAGGGGGCGGCCCGACCCTTCCGGCGTGGCGCCTGCCGCGCTGCCCTTCGCGGCGTCAGGTGTCATTCCCGCTGAAGCGTGCATCGCGGCAATCACGGCCCGGCACGGCGCGGCGCACGCTCAGAACCGGTGGCGGATGCCGGCGACCACGGTGCGGTTGCTGGCGTCGCGGTTGAACGCGTAGTTGTCGCCGTACGAGGTGTAGGCGTAGAGGTTGGTGCGCTGCGACAGGTTGTGCATGACGCCGATGCTGTAGACGTTCATCGTCGCATCGTCGCCGGTGAGGCTGTCGTTGTTGGGATCGGCGCGCTGCCAGGACGCGAGCAGCGAGGTCTGGCCGAACGGCACGGTCACGCCCAGCAGCGTCGAGTTCACCTTGAAGCCATCGGCCAGCGAGAAAGTGCCGAGGTCGGTGAAGCCGCCGTCGTCGGGCGAGGTCCCCATGGTCTGGCCGATGAACCAGCCGTCGCGCGTCTGGCCCCAGGCCAGCGCCAGTTTCGCCACCTCGAAGTCGTAGGTACCGCCCAGGATCAGCGACTGGATGCGCGCATCCGACTTGCCGCCGACGGCATCGTTGGTCGGGTTGAAGCGGTCATAGGCGGCGGCCAGGTAGAGCGGGCCGCTGCTGTAGCGCAGCGCGGTGGTGAGCAGCCGGTTGTTGTCGCCGGTGCCGAAGCCGGTCTGCTGGCCGTTGTTGGCGGTGCGCGTGTCGTCGGCGTTGAACGAGTAGCCCAGGCCGAACTGGAAGCCGCCATACGTGGGCGATTGATACAGCACCAGGTTGTCCAGCCGCATGGTATTGGCCGCGCTGAAGGTGGTGCCGATATTGGCGGTGCGCCACGAGGTGCCGAAGGGGCTGGCCGAATCGCCGATCCAGGTGGAGGCGAGGTTGGTCTGGCGGCCCACTTCGAGCGTGCCCCAGCCGTCGTTCTGCAGGCCCACGGTGGCGCGGCGCCCGAACAGGCGGCCGCCCTGGCCCGACTCGCCGTTGCTGGCATTGAAGCCCGCCTCCAGCGTGAAGATCGCGCGCGTGCCGTCGCCCAGGTCTTCCACGCCGCGCACGCCGAAGCGGCTGCCGCTGTTGACGCCGTCGACCATGCCGGTGCTGCTGCGCGAGAAACCGTTGGGACCGTCGACGCGCTCGTAGCCCACGCCGACATCCACGATGCCGTACAGCGTGACCGAACTCGTGCTCTGCGCCTGCGATGGCGCGGCGGCAGAGAGGGCCGCGGCGCCGAGCATGGCGCCGCAAAGATGCTTCTTCATTGATGCTTCTCCGTAAGGGATCGCGCCACGATGGCGCGGTTCGCCGATTGCGTTGCGATGCCCCGCGCCGCGTGGCGCGAGGCATGGCCGCAGTATCCGGAATCGGCGGCATGCGATGAAGAGGCATTCGTGCCGAGAGATCGTCATCAATGGCGCGCGCCGAGCGCGATGGTTGCGCGCGCATCAAATAAAAAAAAGGCCTCGCGACAGGAGGGTCGCGAGGCCGCAGGCTACGGCGCGCTTGCGCGGCCGCATTGGGAACACAGACGTTATACGCGCGCCGTGTGTCAGCTGCGTGGCACGCCGGCGCCCGGTTGGGCGACGGCGTTGCGGCCGGTCAGTTGCAGGTAGTGTTCATACATCGCCTCGTAGGCCGGGCTGTCCATCTCGGGCGTGTCTTCGCCGTTCCATTCCTGGCCCAGGCCCGATGCCTTCCAGGCCTGCAGGTCGCGCTCCACCTCGGCGCGCGTGATCGCCTTCTTGGCGTTGCTCCCATAGGCCTGCGCCTGCGCGGCCTGGGGCGCGGCAGGGCTGTTCTGTGCGTGCGCAACGATGGCGAATGCGCTGCTCAGCAGCACGGCGGCGGTAATGCGTTGGATCGAAAGGGCTTTCATGTGAACCTCCTCGGAGTCGGTTTGAGACAGGGCCGGTGAGGTGCGGACACACACTCAAGCCGTCCATGCCTGCATTCTGGACTCGCGCTGCTGTCCGGCCCGTGACGGCATTCCGACATTCGTGTCAGCAAGGCGCGGCAAGGCGGGTGCGACGTCGTTGCGCGTGTGCGCGATCAAGGCATCGACGAAGGCGCGTGCACGCGCCGGCGGCGTGCGGCTGCCGAACATGGCATAGAGCGCGATCGGCGCCAGCGTCCAATCGTCGAGCACCGGCACGAGCGCGTCGTTGCGCGGGTCGTCGGCCGGCAGCGCCGCGATGCCCATGCCCGCGGCCGCGAAGCGGCGCGTCATCTCGAGATCGTGCGCATGCAGGCGGCCCTGCGGGTCGAGCGTCATGCGGCGGCCGTCGCGCTCCAGCACCCATGCGGCAAGCTCTCTGCACTGGGTGGCGATCAGGCACTGGTGCGTTTCCAGCTCTTCGGGACGGGCGGGCCGGCCGTGTTGCGACAGATAGGCAGGCGATGCGTAGAGGCGGAACGGGAAGAAGCCGATGCGGCGCGCGATCAGGTCGGAGTCGGCCTGGGTGCCCCAGCGCAGCGCCACGTCGAATTCGCGCGCGCCTTCCCAGCCGCGGTCGTGCGCGTAGTCGCAGCGCAGCCGCAGCTCCGGCCACGAGCGCGCGAATGCGCTGGCCATGGC
>Ga0160496_1000225_pt1 | contig 32384 bp, 30 predicted proteins | sample DIDPMG_2_FD_108231 | JGI IMG/M metagenome (GOLD analysis project Ga0160496, IMG submission 108231) | Enriched soil microbial communities from UW Madison campus, WI, USA - DID2937_E24_FP MG | ecosystem: Environmental > Terrestrial > Soil > Grasslands | place: USA: Madison, Wisconsin | collected...
AAGCGTGGGACACCGCGATGCGTGTTGCCACGCTGGGGCTCGAGGACGAGGCCCGGCGCCGCGCGCAGGATGGCGTGGAAGAGCCGGTGTTCTACCTGGGCGCCGAGTGCGGCGCGGTTCGCAAGTACAGCGACACGCTGCTGATCTTCCTGCTGAAGGCGCACGACCCCAAGTATCGCGAGAAGACCGCCATGGAGCTCACCGGCGCCAACGGCGGGCCGGTCCAGATGAGCGATTCGCAAGTCGCTGGCAAGCTGGCCGCACTCGTGGCCACTGCGCAGGCGCGGCGCGCGGCGCAGGAAGCGCAGGACAGCGAGCCCGGCGCCGACCTGGTGTGACGTCGTGCTGGCCACGCCCACCGCTGCGGATATCCTGGCCGTCCTGCCGTACCTGACCCCGGCAGAGCGCGCTGAGGTTGAGGCCCTGCTCGCGCTCGACAAGAGCGTCTGGCGCCCGCTACCCGGGCCGCAGATGATGGCCTACGACTCGCAGGCCACGATCATCGGCTACGGCGGCGCGGCCGGCGGCGGCAAGACCGACCTCGCGTGCGGCAAGACGCTCACGCAGCACCAGAAGGCGCTGATCCTGCGCCGCGAGGCCACGCAGCTCACCGGCATCGTGGATCGCTTCACGGAGCTCCTGGGCGGGCGAGACGGCTACAACGGCGCCGAGCGCATTTGGCGCCTGCCGCGTCAACAGATCGAGTTCGGCTCGACGCCGAACCCCGATGACTGGAACAAGTACCAGGGCCGGCCGCACGACCTCCTCGTGTTCGACGAGGCCGCCAACTTCCTGGAAAGCCAGGTGCGCGCGCTCCTGGGCTGGCTGCGGTCTGTGGACCCCACGCAACGCTGCCAGGCCCTGCTGACGTTCAACCCGCCGACCAATGCCGAGGGGCGGTGGATCGTCGACTTCTTCGCGCCCTGGCTCGACCCCAAGCACCCGAACCCCGCGCAGCCGGGTGAGCTGCGCTGGTTCGCGACCGTGGACGGCAAAGACGTGGAGCGGCCGGACGGCACGCCGTTCGTGCACGGCGGCGACACGATCACGCCCCTGTCGCGCACCTTCATCCCGTCGCGCGTGAGCGACAACCCCTACCTCATGGGGACCGGATACATGGCAACCCTTCAATCACTCCCCGAGCCGCTGCGCTCGCAAATGCTCTACGGCGACTTCCAGGCCGGCATGGAGGACGACGCAATGCAGGTCGTCCCCACGGCCTGGGTTGAGGCCGCGCAGGCGCGCTGGTCCGTCAAGCACAACAAGCCGCGCATGGACAGCGTGGGCGTGGACGTGGCGCGCGGCGGGCGCGACAACACGATCATCGCGCGCCGGCACGGCTGGTGGTTCGACGAGGCCCTGGCCTACGAGGGCAAGGCCACGCCCGACGGGCCGACCGTGGCCGGCGTCACCATCGCCGCGGTGCGCGACAAGTCGCCCATCCACATCGATGTGGTGGGCGTGGGCGCGAGTCCCTACGACTTCCTGAAGCAGGCCGGCCAGCACGTGATCGGCGTGAACGGCGCCGAATCCGCCATTGGCATGGACCGGTCGGGCCGGCTCACCTTCGCCAACCAGCGCAGCGAGGACTGGTGGCGGATGCGCGAGGCGCTCGATCCGGCGTCCGACACGGGCATCGCGCTGCCGCCCGATCGGCAGCTGCTCGTCGACCTGTGCGCGCCCACCTGGCGCCTGCAGGGCCGCACGGTCTACGTCGAGAGCCGCGAGGACATCATCAAACGGATCGGCCGCTCGCCCGACTGGGCCTCGGCCTACATCCTGGCGCTGCGCGACACGCCCCGCGTCGAGGACATCCCGGGTGCCCATACCCGCAAGGCCGCCGCCTACGATCCCTACGCATCATTGAACCGAAGGACGTGACCATGTGCGAACCAGCCAGCATTGCGTGGGGTGTAGCAGCCATTGCTGGCGGCGCCATTGCCGCGTCTGCCATGGCTCCCAGCACGCCCGACATCATGCCCACCGCGCCGCAGATGCAGGACGTCAAGCAGGGCGAGCGCGAGGTGGACACCGACGCGCTGCGCAAGGAGAACAGCGGCACGCGCATCGATGTGGGCCCCGGCGCCACGACGGGCAGCACGCTGCTCACGGGCCCGGGCGGCATCGATCCGTCCGGCCTGAACCTGAACCGCAACACGCTGCTGGGGGGCTGACGCATGTGCACTGCCACCGCGCCCGGCCAGACCGGCCCCACGTACTGGACCTCTGGCGCCGCCGGCATGACGGCCGCCGAGGTCAACGCGCTGCCCAAGCTCGATGCCGAGACGATCTACGGCGCCTTCGGGGGCAGCTACAAGCAGCGCCGCGAGGAGCGTGAGGCCGCCATCGAGAAGTGGAAGACCGACAACCCCGACCGCTACAAGCAGGCCATGGACGCCCAGCGCTACGGCCCGAATGGCGCGCCGAAGCAGGCGCAGCGCACGGCGACGCGCGGCGCTGGCGCCGAGGCAGGGGCGGGCGGCGCGAGCTCGGCCAATACGCTGCTCACGGGCGACCCCACGCAAGGCGTGGATCCGTCGCAGCTTGACCTGGCGAAGCAATCGCTACTGGGGCTCTGACAATGGCGGCCAAGACCACCCGCGACAAGTACGAGCTGCGCAACTCGCAGCTCGAGACCGAGCGCGCCAGCTGGATCGGCTTCTGGCGCGAGCTCACAGACTTCATCCTGCCGTACAGCGGCCGGTTCTTCGTGCAGGACCGCAATCGCGGCACGCGGCGGTTCAACAACATCTACGACCCCACGGGCACCCTGTCGGCCAACACGCTGTCGGCCGGCCTCATGGCGGGCATGACGAGCCCGGCGCGGCCGTGGTTCCGCCTCGCCACGCCCGATCCCGCGCTGATGCAGTACCACAGCGTCAAGGTGTGGCTGTCGGACGTCACGCGGCTGATGCTCGATGTGTTCGCGCGCTCGAACACCTACAACAGCCTGCAGAGCATGTACCAGGACCTGGGCGTGTACGGCACGACGGCCAGCATGGTGCTCGACGACTTCAACGATGTGATCCACCATTCGCCGCTGCCGATTGGCGAATTCTGCCTTGCGACCAATGACCGCGGCGTCGTCGACACGATGTATCGCAAGTTCGACATGACGGTCGCGCAGCTGGTCAAGCACTTCGGTATCGAGAATTGCAGCGCCACCGTGCAATCGCTCTACCACTCGGGCACGCTCGACAGCTGGGTGACGGTCGTGCAGTGCGTCGAGCCCAACGTCGACCGCGACCCGAAGCTGCGCGACGCGCGGAACATGGAGTTTTCGTCGGTCTACTTCGAGCACGGCCGCACGCCCGAAAAGTATCTGCGCCGCTCTGGCTTCCGGGAGTTCCCCGTGCTTGCGCCGCGCTGGCAGGTCTGGGGCGGCGACGTCTACGGCGTGGGCCCGGGCGGGATCGCGCTGGGCCAGGTCAAGGGCCTGCAGCACCGCCAGCTGCGCCTGGCCGAAGGCCTGGACTACACCACGCGCCCGCCGCTGCAGGTGCCGACGAACCTCAAGAACGCCGAGGTGGGCATGCTGCCCGGCGGCCTTACCTACGTGGACACGGCGGGCCAGTCGGCCGGCGTGCGCTCGATGTGGCAGGTGCAGCTCGACCTGGGCGGCATGCAGGCCAACATCGAAGACACGCGCGCGCTGCTGCGCTCGAGCTTCTACGCCGACCTGTTCCTGATGCTCTCGAACGTTGACGTGCGCATGACGGCTACCGAGGTGGCCGAGCGCCACGAGGAAAAGCTGCTCATGCTCGGCCCCGTGCTGCAGCGGCTGCACAACGAGATGCTCGATCCCATGGTCGAGATGACGTTCCAGCGCCTGGCCGCCGCCGGCGCGCTGCCGCCGCCGCCGCCCGAGCTCGAGGGCGTCGACCTGAACGTCGAGTTCGTGAGCATGCTGGCGCAGGCGCAGCGCGCGATCGGCGTGAACAGCACCGATCGATTCGTGATGACGCTCGGCCAGGTGGCCGCCGTCAAGCCCGACGTGCTGGACCGGCTCAACGCCGACGCGCTGGTCGACGGCTACGCGGACCAGCTCGGCGTGGATCCGCGCCTCATCGTGCCGCTGGATCAGGCCGTGCTCGTGCGCCAGCAGCGCGCCCAGCAGCAGCAGGCCGCCCAGCAGGCGGCGATGGCGGAGCAGATGGCCACGGCCGCCCAGCGCGCCGGCAGCATCGAGACCGGTGGCGGCAACGTCGCCTCGGATCTCATCAACCAATTCCAGGGCTATTCCATCCCGCAGGCAACCGCATAGGGCACGCCATGAACCTCATCAACATGCAGCTGCCGCGCGAGGAGCGCGAAGACCACGACGCCATCTGCTGCGACGCCGGCGACGCCCCGCGCTACCCCTACGGCCTGTGCCTGCAGCTCGACGACAAGACGCTCGAAAAGCTCGGTATCAGCACGCTGCCGCAGGTCGGCACGGAGCTGGTCCTCATGGCGCGCGTCAAGGTCACGACCACGGGTCAGTACGAGACGCAGGAGGGCAGCGACAACAACGTTTCGCTGCAGATCACCGACATGGCGCTCGATGGTGGACAGCGGCCTGACCCCGCGAAGGCCCTCTACGGCCAATAGGGTGCCCTTACCCCGGCGCGGCATTCCCAGAATACCGGTGCATGAGCCAACCAGCGTATGACCCTCACAATCCGTCGGCCGTCGAACACGGCCGCCAGGCGCGACGCGACAAGCAGCGCCAGGAGCTGCTGATTGAGTCGGACGACCTGAAATGGCTCATGGCGAACCGTCGAGGCCGTCGCATTGTGTGGCGTCTTCTCGAGCAGGCCGGGGTGTTCCGTTCGGTGTTTTCCACCAACGCCATGGAAATGGCGTTCAAGGAGGGCAACCGGAATGGGGGGCTGCAGCTGATGTCCCTCGTGCTCGGAACCTGCCCGGAACGGTACGCCGAAATGCTCACGGAGCACCGCACGAATGACGACCGAAAGCCAAGCGACGACCGGTAACACGCCAACTGATCCCGGCACGCAACAACCTGCGGGCGATACGTCGGCCCTGCTCGATACGAGCACGACCACCGCTGCGCCCGCAACTGAGCAGCAACAGCAGGCAAAACCGGAAGGCGGCGACGCCCCGGCCGACGGTACCCCCGAAGGCCAGGACGGCACCACCGCGACCGATCCCAACGCGGCCAAGCCGGACGATAAGTCCGACGACGCCGGCAAGGCGACCGGCGCCCCGGAGCAGTACGAGGACTTTGTCGCGCCGGAAGGCGTCCAGCTCGATGGTGAGCTTGTGGGCGACCTGAAGACGCTGGCGAAGGAGCTGAATCTCTCGCAGTCCGACGCGCAGCGCGTGGCCGACCTCGGCCCCAAGCTCATGCAGAAGCTGCAGAACCAGCAGGCGGAATTCTTCAACCAGATGCGCGCGCAGTGGGCCGATCAGACCCGCGGCGATAGCGAGCTGGGTGGCGACGCCTTCGAGGCCAACCTCGGTGTGGCCAAGAAAGCCCTTGCTGAATTCGGCACCCCGGAACTCAACACCCTGCTGAAGGACACCGGCGTGGGCAACCACCCCGAAATGATCCGGCTGCTGCACCGGATCGGCAAGAAGATCAGTAGCGATTCCTTCGTCCCTGGCAATTCGACCGCGCATGCGCCTCAGCAGGGACTGGCCCAGAAACTCTACGGCAACCCCAAATAAGGAGCCCACTCCATGGCTACCCTCCCGACCAACGGCGGCGCTGTCACCCTCACCGACTTCGCCAAGTCCATCGATCCGGACGGCTCCACCGCCGCCGTGATCGAGCTGCTGAATCAGTCCAACGAAGTCCTGCAGGACATGACCTGGATCGAGGGCAACCTGCCCACCGGCCACCGCACGACCGTGCGCACCGGTCTGCCCGCCCCGACGTGGCGCAAGCTCTACCAGGGCGTGCAGCCGACCAAGTCGAAGCGCGCCCAGGTCGACGATGCCTGCGGCATGCTCGAGGCTCGCAACGAGGTCGACGTCGATCTGGCCGACCTGAACGGCAATACCGCCTCGTTCCGCCTGTCCGAAGCACAGGCCGAGATCGAAGGCATGAACCAGGCCCTGTGCCAGGCGCTGTTCTACGGCGACACCAGCGTGAATCCCGAGCGATTCATGGGCCTGGCGCCGCGCTATTCGTCGAAGGCCGCCGCCAACGGCGTGAACATCATCGACGCCGGCGGCACGGGCAGCGACAACACCTCGGTGTATCTGGTGCTCTGGGGTGAAAACACCGCCTCCGGCATCTACCCGAAGGGCTCGCAGGCCGGCCTGAATCACCAGGACCTGGGCGAGATCGACGCCTTCGACGACCAGTCGCCGCCGGCGCGTTTCCGCGCCTACGCGGATCTCTGGAAGTGGAAGTGCGGCTTGACCGTGCGCGACTGGCGCTATGTCGTGCGCATCGCCAACATCGATGTGTCCGACCTGATCGGCCAGACCGGCACCCAGGCGCCCACCGCGGCCACCGCGCTGATGAAGCTCATGATCGACGCGATGAACCGGATCCCGATGATGGGCATGGGCAAGGCCGCGTTCTACGCCAACCGCACCGTCAAGGGCCAGCTGTCGAAAGCCGCCCTGGACAAGTCGCAGAACGCCGTCACGATCGACGTGGCCGTCAACCAGTTCGGCCAGGTCGTGCCCGGCCATCTGGGCAACGGCACCACGCGCTTCCTGAGCGTGCCGGTGCGCACGGTCGATCAGCTCCTGCTGACCGAATCGCGCGTCGTCTAAGCGCCATCAGAACCTAGGAGATCACACCATGATCCTCGACAAGCAAGAACAACTGTCGCTGGCGCAGTCGATCGTCTCGGCCGCCGGTGACGTCGTGTCGACCAACGTCTACGACACCGGCGCGGCCGCCGACGTCGGCATCGGCGAAGAGATGTACATCGTCGTGAAGACGGTGGCCGCTGTCGTCGGCGCCGGCGCCACGGTGCAAGCCGTGCTGCAGACCGACGATAACGTGGGCTTCGCGTCGCCGCGTGAGTTCCCGCTGACCGGCGCCCTGGCCCCGGCCGCGCTGGGCGCCAATACGGAAATCGTGAAGCAGCGTCTGCCCATTGGGCTGGAGCGCTACCTGCGCGTGGTGTACCGCGTCGCCGGCGCCGCCACCACGGCGGGTACGGCCGACGCCTTCCTGGTCAAGGACGTGCAGGCCAACGTGCCGTATGCGTCCGGCTTCACCGTTCAATAAGGAGACCACCATGCTGGTACGTGCAACGAAGCAGGGCTATGGCGGCAAGAACGGGCAGCACCAGCTGCGCGAAGAGGGCGATGTCTTCGAGGTCGAGGACGGCGCCAAGGGCAGCTGGTTCGAGCCGGTCGAGAAGTCCGACGACAGCGGCAACCGTGGCGGCAGTAACCGCCGCGGCCGCCAGTCCGACGACGCCCTGGCCTAAGCCGTAGGGCCTTCGGTGTAACGAATGGGGGCCGCGTGCCCCCATTCTTTGTTTGGAGCACGCCATGGCGTCCGAAGTCGACATTTGCAACCTGGCGCTCGGCCACCTGGGCGACGAGGCCACGGTAACGAGCATCAGCCCGCCCGAGGGCAGCGCGCAGGCCGAGCACTGCCAGCGCTTCTATCCGATCGCGCGTGACACCGCGATCGAGGCGCACGAGTGGAATTTCGCCACGCGGCGCGCGGTGCTGGCCCAGCTGGAAATGCCGTGGTCGTCGTGGCGGTACTGCTACGCGCTGCCCACGGACTTCATCAAGGCGATCGCCGTGTTGCCGCCCGACGCGCCCAGCGACTACACCGAAACGCTGCCGCAGGAGCCGGGCTATAGCTATGGCGGCCGCATGCCGCTCGGCTCGGTTGAGATCCCCCGGGATTTCGTGATCGAGACGGACGAAAACAATCAGCGCCTGCTCTACACGGACCAGGAGAACGCGGTACTGCGTTACACGCGCCGCGTGACCGACACGACGCGGTACTCGCCCATGTTCGTGGATGCGCTGTCGCGCCTTCTCGCTTCTTACCTGGCCGGCCCGGTGGTGAAGGGCACCGAGGGGGTGAACGTGGCGCAGGCCCAGCTGCAGGCGTATACCCGCCTTGTGGCGGCCGCCACGCTGTCCGACAGCAACCAGCGCCGCGTGGAGCGTCACGTCCGATCGATGCCCGCGTGGCTCCGGGGGTGATATGGCGCAAGTACGGACCCTCTCGCGCTCCTTCGCCCGCGGCGAGATCAGCCCCGAGCTGTTCGGCCGCGTCGACCTGCCGCAGTACCAGACCGGCCTGGCCACGTGCCGCAACTTCGTGACCCTGCCGCACGGGCCGGCGCAGAACCGCGCCGGCACGCAATTCGTGCGCGCAACGAAGGACGGTAGCAAGGCCTCGCGCCTGATCCCGTTTTCGTTCAACACCGAGCAGACCTTCGCCCTCGAAGTCGGCAACACCTACGTGCGCTTCCACACGCAGGGCGCCACGCTCGTGGACGGCTCCGACGTCCCCTATGAGGTCGTGACGCCGTACCTCGAGGCCGACCTGTTCGACATCCACTATGTGCAGTCGGCCGACGTCCTCACGCTGGTGCACCCCGGCTACGCGCCGCGCGAGCTGCGGCGCCTGGGCGCCCTAAACTGGACGCTGACCCCGATCTCGTTCGTGCCCGGAATCAACCCGCCGGCCTCGGTGACGGCCACGGCCACGGGAACCGGCGGCACCCCGACGACGAACTACTACGCCGTGACGTCGCTTGCGGTGGACACGCTCGAGGAATCGCTGCTGTCCCCGCAATCCAACGCCGCGAGCAACGACCTGTCGAACGCCGGCGCCTACAACACGATCACGTGGCCGGCCGTGACGGGCGCGACCCGCTACAACGTCTACAAAAAGAGCAACGGCCTGTGGGGCTACATCGGGCAGGCCGGCTCCGATCTGAGTTTCCGGGACGACAACATCGGCGCGGACATCTCGCAGACGCCGCCCACGCTGGCCGACCCCTTCAACGGCGAAGGGAACTACCCGGCGGCCGTCTCCTACTACGAGCAGCGCCGATGGTTCGGCGGCACGCGCAACAAGCCGCAAAACGTCTGGGCCACGCGCTCGGGCACCGAGTCGAACCTCGCCTCGTCGATCCCCACGCGCGACGACGACAGCATTTCGTTCCGCATTGCCGCGCGCGAGGTGAACACGATCCGCCACCTGGTGCCGCTGGCCAACCTGTCGATGCTGACCGCCAGCGCCGAATGGCGCATCTCGCCGGCGAACTCCGATGTGCTGACCCCGTCGACGGCGTCGCCGCGGCCGCAGTCCTACGTGGGTTCGAACAACGTGCAGCCCGCGGTGGTGAACAACAACCTGCTCTACGCCGCGGCGCGCGGCGGCCACGTCCGCGAAATGTCCTACAACTGGCAGGCCAACGGCTATATCACCGCCGATGTGTCGATCCTGTCGCCCCACCTCTTCGACTATCGGCGCATCGTCGATATGGCATTCTCGCGGGCGCCGTACCCCATCCTGTGGTGCGTGTCGTCCACCGGCGAACTGCTGGGGCTGACCTATGTCCCGGAGCAGCAGGTGCAGGGCTGGCACCGCCACGACACGCTCCACGGCGCGTTTGAATCCGTGTGCTGCGTCTCGGAGGGCGAAGAGGACGCGCTCTACACGATCGTGCGCCGCACGATCAACGGCGCCACCGTGCGCTATGTGGAACGGCTGCACACGCGCCAGGTGCCGACCCTGGCCGACGCCTTTTTCGTGGACGCCGGCCTGAGCTACGAGGGCGACACGCCCCTCGGCACCTTCAGCAACCTGGACCACCTGGAAGGTGAGACAGTCAGTATCCTGGCCGACGGGGCCGTCATGCCGCCGAAGGTGGTGACGGGCGGGTCCGTCACGATCGAGCAGCCCGCGCGCAAAGTGCACATCGGCCTGGGGATCACGGGCGACGTTGTGACGCTGCCCATGGCGTTTGAGGCCGAGGCCGCCGGCCAGGGCCGCGTGAAGAACGTCAACAAGGTCTGGCTGCGGTTGAACCAGTCGAGCGGCGTGAACGTGGGCCCGAGCTTCGAGAAGCTGGTAGAGCTGAAGCAGCGCACCACGGAGCCCTACGGCACGCCGCCCGCGCCGGTTTCCGGCGAGCGCGAGATCGTGACGCCCGCGCGGTGGGACTCGGACGGTGCCGTCTATGTGCGCCAGGACGACCCGCTGCCCGTCACCCTCGTGTCGATGACCATCGAGGCCGCGATCGGTGGCTGAGATCCTGATCAGGGCCGCGCGCCCGGCAGACGCCTTCGAGCTCGCGCCGGTCATGCGGCCGGCGGATAGGGCTGAGATCGACGCGGCGCAGGGGCGGGGCGCCTGCTACGCCGAGGCGGTGCGGTCCTCGATCGTGCGCTCGAGCGCCGCGTGGACCGCGCACATTGACGGCAATATCGCGATGGTGGGCGGCGTGGCGCCCCTCGGAACGTTGCTTACAGGCAACGTCGGGAGCCCCTGGCTTTTGGGCTCCACTCTGATGTTTCGGAGGCCGGGTGCCCTTACTCGCACTGCGCGCCGATATGTTGCGTTTATGCATCAGACCTACCCCGAGCTGGTCAATTACGTGGACGCCCGCAACGTCGTGAGTATCGCGTGGCTGCGGCGACTGGGCTTCGAGGTGCGCACTGATGCGCCGATTCCCTACGGCCCCGACGGCGTGCCGTTCTTCCGCTTTACCAAAAAGGTCTGACCATGTGCACCGTTGCGGCCCCGTACATGATGATGGCGAGCGCTGGCTTTCAGGCCGTGAACGCCTCGAACAGCGCGAAGGCGCAGGCCAAGAGCCTGGAGTATCAGGCCGCAGTCGCGGCGAACAACCAGATGGTGGCCGGCTGGCAAGCCGCCGATGCGATCCAGCAAGGGCAGGAAGAAGAGCAGCGCCTGCGGCTGAAGTACGCGCAGACCAAAGGCACGCAGCGCGCCGCGCTGGCCGCAAACGGTGTTGCGCTCGACGAGGGCAGCGCCGCCGACATCCTCACGTCCACTGACTGGGCGCGCGAGGTCGACGCCAACACCGTGCGCGCGAACGCTGCGCGGACGGCGTGGGGCTACCGCAACCAGGCGCAGGGCTACGCTGACAGCTCCAACCAGCTCTCGGCCGGCGCGAGCGCCATCAACCCGCTACTGGCCGCCGGCTCGTCGCTGCTCGGTAACGCCGGCCAGGTGGCGGGCAGCTGGTACCGCTACTCCCGCACCACCTAAGGAAGACCGACAATGCCGCGCGTCCCCACCGTCACCGGTCCGAGCGTCGCCTCCACGAGTCTGCCCGCCGTACGGCAGAGCCCGGGTCCAGAACGAAATGCTGCGTCTATCGCCGCCGAGCAGCAACAGCAGCTTGGCAAAGCAATGCTCTCGTCTTCCGTTTCTTTAACCGATGTCGCTGCTGACATGGCGGAACAGGCTAACCGGCTCCGTGTCGATGACGCGGTGAACCAGGCCAAAGAGGCGGCCTGGAATCTCACGTTTGGCAAGGATGGTGGCTACACCAACGTGAAGGGCTTGGCGGCGCTCGAGCGGCAGAGCGGGCAGCCGCTCGCCCAGGAATACGACGAGATGCTGAACAAGCGCATGGCCGGGATCTCGGAATCGCTCGGCAATGACGCACAGCGGTTGCTGTTCCGCCAGCAGGCCGCCGGCATCAGCCTGCAGTTTCGCGAACAGGCCACACGCTACGAGGGCGAGCAGTTCCAGAACTACGCCGTGTCGGTGCGCGAGGGCACGATCGCCAACAGCATCAACGAGATCGGCGTCTACTACAACGACCCGAGCCGGGTGGACTCGGCCGTCCGATCGATCCAGGCCGCGACCTACGACCTCGGCCGCCAAAAAGGGCTGTCCGCGGCGCAGATCGAAGCCAACGCGCGCAAGGCTACCAGCAGCGCGCATGTGACCGCGCTGTCGGCGGCGCTGCAGAACAACAACCCTGTCTATGCGGCCGGCTACATGAAGAAGTACGCCAGCCAGATGGACGCTGACGACATGCTGCGCGTGAACGGCCTCATCACCAAAGAGGCCGACGGCCAGCTCGGGCGCGCGGCTGCCGCCACGGTGATCAACGGCGCTATGCCGCGGCTCATGCCGACGCCCGCCGACCGCCTCGTGAACCTGGCGACTGACGGCGGCGCGGCGCTGCCGCCCGGCCTCGTGCAGGCCGTGGCCCAGGCCGAGAGCCGCAACCGTGACGTCGATGATCAGGGCAACGTGATCACGTCCCCCGCCGGCGCCAAGGGCCGCATGCAGGTGATGGACGCAACCAACCGCGATCCGGGCTACGGCGTAACGCCCGCCAAGGACGATAGCCTCGAGGAGCGCGCCCGCGTGGGCCGCGACTACCTGCAGGCGATGCTGCGCAACTACGGCGGCAACCTGACCCAGGCCCTGGCCGCGTACAACGCTGGCCCGGGCAACGTCGATAGCGCGCTGTCCAAGGCGAAGGCCGCCAACGACATGGCCAACTGGATGAACTATCTGCCCAAGCCGCAGGAGACGATCCCCTACGTGCGCGGCGTGATGGACAAGTACGGGGCCGGGCAGGGCGCGCCGGCGCGACCGACGCTGCTGGAGCTGCAGACCAAGGTGCGCGACGGCATGCAGGGCCAGAGCCCCGAGCGCATCCGCATCGCCACCGAGGAGGTTGCGCGGCAGTTCGAGGTGACGCAGAAAGCGATCAAGCAGCAGAACGACGAGGCCACCGCGCGCGCCATGCAGGAGCTCGTGGCCAACGGCGGGCGCTACGCCGACTTGCCGCTGTCGGTGCGCGCGACCATCCCGGCCGAGGAGACGGCCAAGGTGATCGATTTCGCCGGCAAGATCGCGAAGGGCGAAGACCGAACGAACGAGGCGCTGTACCAGAAGCTCGCCAGCGACCCGGGCTACCTGCGCAGCCTGTCGGACAACGAGTTTTTCATGCTGCGCGGCGAGCTGTCGGAATCGGATTTCAAGACCTTCAGCAACCAGCGCGGCGCCGCGCAGGGCAAAGCGATTGACAAGGTGCAGGAGCTCAACACGGCGGCCATCAACTCGACCCTCAACAGCCGACTGTCCACGCTGCGGATCGACCCGACGCCAAAGGATGGCTCGGCCGACGCCGCGCGCGTGGGCCAGATCCGCCGCTTCGTCAACGGCGAAATCCTCGCCCAGCAGCAGGTGCTGGGCAAGCAAATGACCGACGCCGAAACCGAGACGTTCATCGATGGCTTGTTCGCGAAGTCGACGACGTTCCGCGGCTTCTTCAGCGATAGCAGTGGCCGCATGCTCATGATGAAGGCCGGCGACATCCCCAGCGACGTCAAGAAAGCATTGAAACTGGACTTCAAGCGCGCCGGGATCGACGACCCCACCGACAGCGATCTGCTCGGCGCGTACTGGAAGCTGAACGCCTCGCTGGACCGCCAGCGCCGCACCGGAGTAGTGACCCAATAATGGCCTCGGAAACCTTCGACACCGCCGCCGCAGTCGCGGCCTATCTGAACAATCCGGAGCCGACCCCGCCCGATCCTGCAGCGTCTGCGCGTGTGTCGGTCGCGACGGCCCTGGGCAGCAATCCGGATCTCGAGGCCGAGCTGCGCCGCGTCGCGCAGCGCACGGGCGTGCCGGTGGACTCGGTGCGCGCGCACCCCGACGAGGTGAAGCGCGCCGCGGCCGTGCAGAGCTACGATTTTGAACGGCTGGCGCGCGATTTTCCGACGACCGCCAACTACCTGAGCGGCCTGGAGAATGCGCGCATCGCGCACGACGACGTCGACAATCTGGGCCTCGTGGAGCGCGGCGCCCGCTTTCTCGGCAACTCCGGCAAGGCGCTGATCTCTGCTGTGCCCCAGTTCAACGCCAGCATGTGGGGCATCGGGCAGGCCGCCGCCGAGGCGCTGGCGCCGCTCGCGCAACCCTTGGCGGGCCGAGTGCTACCGGAAAACCCGTTCACGCGCGCCGCGCAGGGCATGGCCGGCATGCGCAGCGAGCAGGAAAACCTGGTAAAGGAGCTCATGCCGCGCGCCGAGGGCAACATCGAGGCCGGCTACTACAGCGGCCTGCAGTCGCTCGGGCAGATGGGGCTGGCGATCCCCGCCGCCGTCGCGACGGGGCAGCCGCAGCTCGCGCTGGGGACGCTCGCCGGCGTGACCGGCGGCCAGGCCTACGGCCAGGCGCGCGACCAGGGTATCGACCCCTACAATGCGCTGGCCTTCGCCGGCTCGCAGGCCGCCATCGAATACGCCACTGAGATGATCCCGGTGGGCCGCTTCCTGGGCGACCTGCGCGTCGGTGCGCCGTTCCGACAAATGATCATGCGCCAGCTCGCCGCCGAGATCCCGGGCGAGCAGGTGGCCACCGCGCTGCAGGACCTGAACGAGTGGGCGGTGCTCAACCCGGAAAAGCCGTTCTCCGAATACCTCGCCGCGCGACCCGACGCCGCGGTGCAAACCCTCGTCGCCACGATCGTGGCCTCGGGCGGCGCGGTGACGACGGCGCGCGCCGCGGATATCGCTGCCAACCGCATCGCGGGCCGCACCGTCCAGGCCGAGCAGGCCGAGCGTGACGGCCAGGCGCTGGCTGAGATCGATGTGGCGGCCGCGGCCAGCAAGCTGCGCGAGCGCGCGCCCGACGATTTCCAGGAGATCGTGCGCCAGGCCATGGAAGACGGCCCTCTGCAGGACGTCTACATCCGCGCCGAAGACCTGGCGCAGTCAGGCGTCGATATCGCGGCGCTGTCGCAGGTGTCGCCCGCTGTCGCCGTGCAGTACGCCGAAGCGCTGGCGATCGGCGGCGACGTGCGCATTCCGCTCGACGAGTACGCCACGCGTGTGGCGGGCACCGACCTGTCGCAGTCCCTGTTGCCGCTGCTCAAGACCGACCCGGCGGGGATGACCCAGGCCGAAGCGCGGGAGTTCATGCAGACCCAGGGCGAGCAGCTGCGCACCGAGGTGCAGCGTGTTGTCGAGGAGCAACAGGGCGACGCGGCTTTCAAGCAGTCGCGCGACGCTGTGCACGAGAACGTGCTGGCGCAGCTGAATCAGGCCGACCGGTTCACGTCGGACGTGAACCGCGCCTATGCGGACCTGATGGCCAACTTCTACGCGGTGCAGGCTGCGCGCCTCGGTATGACGCCGGAGCAGATGTTTCAGCAGTACCCGGTGCAGATCCGCGCCCAGGGCGTGGGACAGTTCGATCAGGCACTCGCCGCGCAACCCCCGAACGGCTGGAAGCACTCGACCGATGGCGCCGACGCCGCGGCGATGTGGGACGGTGCGGAGGACGCGCAGGCGGTATTCTGGACGGACCTGCAGGGCCGCCTGGGCGAGGACCTGCCCGACCTGGCCGGCTACTCGCACTCGGTCGACCGCTCCGCGATCAAGCACATCAAGGGCAAGCACGGCAACGCCGAGACAGAAGGACGCCGCGGCCAGCTCGCTGTGACCGCAGCCGACGTCGCACGCATCCCCGAGATCGTGACGGCCTACGACGATATGCGCAGCGACCTGCGCACGCAGCAGGGCGCGCAGCGCCTGGCGTATGCCAAGGCCGTGGATGACGGCGTGCTGGTGTACATCGAGGATGTGAGCCGCAAGCGCAACGATATGCGCGGCGTGTCTCTGTGGAAGTTTCCGAGCACGGCTGACGCTCAAACCGTGCTGACGTCCGCGCTTGAAGGCGGCGCCGAAAAAGCCAAAGCCCGGCAAGCCGGGCTATTGGGGGACGCGCTCCGCACACTTTCGGACTATGAATCCGACGCGCAAACTCCGTCGCCGGAATCCAGTATAGACCCGGCCGGCCGCGACTTCAACCAGGGCGCGCAGACCGCGCGCGGCGCCTACAACATCGACACGCGCACCATCTCGCTCTTGCAGAACGCGGACCTGTCGACCTTCTTGCACGAGTCCGGCCACTTCTATCTCGAAGTGCTGACGGACATCGCCGCGCGCCCGGATGCGCCGGCGGCCGTGCGCGACGACGTGCAAAAGCTCCTGGACTGGTTCGGGGTGCAGGATGTGGCGACTTGGCGCGGCATGGACGTCGACGCCCAGCGCCCCTACCACGAGCAGTTGGCGCGCGGCTTCGAGGCCTACCTTTTCGAGGGGAAGGCGCCCACGGCCGAGCTGTCGGGGCTGTTCCAGCGTTTCCGCGCCTGGATGCTCGCGGTCTATCGAAACCTGACCGCGCTGGACGTGCAGCTGAGCGACGAGGTGCGCGGCGTCTTCAGTCGCATGCTGGCCTCCACCGAGCAAATCGTGGAGACCGAGGCGCTGCTCGACTACCGTCCCGCCTTCACCTCCGCCGAGCAGGCTGGCATGACGACCGAGGAGTGGGCGCAGTATCAGGCCCTGGGCCTGGAAGCGACGCAGGATGCCGTCCAGCAGCTCGAGGCGCGCAGCCTGCGGGATATGCGGTGGCTCTCCGGCGCGCGCAGCCGGGTGATCGCGCAGATGCAGCGCGAGGCGGCCGAGCGCCGCAAAGCGGTACGCCGCGAGGTCGAGGCCGAGGTGATGGCCGAACCGGTGTACCAGGCTCGCACGTTCATGAAGCGCGGCATCGATCCGGTGACCGGCGAGCCCGCCGGTGGGCCGACGAAGCTGTCGATCGCTGCACTGAAGGACCTCTACGCGAACACTGAGAACGCGCCCGACTGGACCGCGCTGGGCTACGGTCAGTACGGCATGCTGGCCGAAGACGGCCTGAACCCCGATATCGTGGCGGACCGCTTCGGCTTCGAGTCGGGCGACGGCCTGGTGCGCGCCGTGCTCGCTGCCGAGGATCCGCGCAACGTGATCAGCGTGCTGACCGATCAGCGCATGCTCGAGCAGTATGGCGACCTGACCGACCCGCAGAGCATTGCGCGCGCGGCCGACGAGGCCGTGCACAACGAGGCGCGCGGCCGGTTCATCGCCACCGAGGTGAACGCCCTGCAGCGCGCGCTGGGCCAGCGCCAGGTGCTGGCGCGCGCGGCGCGCCAGTTTGCTGAGGCGACGATCAACCGTCTGCGCATCCGCGACCTGAAGCCCAGTCAGTGGACGACGGCAGAGGGTCGCGCCGCGCGCGCCGCCGAGCAGGCCCTGCGCAAGAACGACTTGCAGGCCGCCGCCGTCGAGAAGAAGCGCCAGCTGGTCAACAACTACGCCGCCCGCGCAGCGCAGGAAGCCCAGACCGAGATCGAGAAGGGCGTCAACTACATGAAGCGCCTGGCCGGCAGCGGCGCGCAGTCGGGCATGCGCGGCGAATCGCTGGCGCAGCTCAACGCCCTGATGGCGCGCTTCGACCTGCGCACGAGCATGTCGCTTCGCCAGATCGACGCGGCGAAGGCGCAGAGCCTGGCCGACTACGTCGCCAGCGAATCCGAACGGCTCGACGCTGTCGTGCCTGACCTGCCGGCGTACATCCTGGACGAGAGCTACCGCCGCCACTACAAGGACATGAGCGTCGAAGAGTTCCGCGGCCTGGTAGACAGCGTGCGGCAGCTCGCCAAGCTCGCGCGCCGTGAACAGGAGATGTACACCGCGCTGCGACAAATGACGTTCGATCAGGAGCGCTCGGCGCTGCTGGCGCGTATGCGCGAGTTCAACCCCGAGGCGTTCAACCCGGAGACCGGCGCCCCGCTGGCGCGCGAGCCGGAGTTCGTACCCTCGATTCGGCGGTCGGTGGCGAAGCTGGGCGACGGCTTCGCCGGCGAGTTCCTGAACGCCGAGACCATCCTCGATATTCTGGAGGGCGGAAAATTCGGCCAGGTGCACGAGTCTCTGTTCGGGCGCATGAGCGGCCGCGCCAACTGGAAGGCCACGCGCCTGGAGCGCGTCTACAACGACATGGCGCCGGTGCTCAAACAATGGACCCTGAAGGAGCGCCGCGACTACGGCCGCAAGGGCATTTTCGTCACCAGCATTCGGACCTCGATCACGCGCGAGAACGCGCTCGTGGCCGCGCTGCTCTACGGCAGCGCCGACGGGCGCACGCGCCTGCGCAACTACGGGTGGGGCGACGAGCAGATGCGCGGCGTGATCGACATGCTCGACGAGCGGGATTGGAAGCTCGCAAACGCCGTGTGGGACCAGTTCGACAAGAAACTCTGGCCGGAGCTCGAGGCGCTCAACAAGCGCACGCGCGGCAAGGCGCCGCCGAAGGTGGAGGCGCTGCCCTTCGAGACTCGGTTTGGCGAGCAGCGCGGTGGCTACTTCCGGCTGAAGTACGACACCGACCTCGACGAGCGCGCGCACCGGCTCGATGAAGGGGCGGCCGTGAAAGAGCTGCTGGGCGGCGGGATGGGTATGGCGGCGAAGACGAACCAGGGCTCGAGCACCGAGCGCAAGGACGGCGTGCAGATGCGCCCGCGCCTGGACCTGGGCGTGTTCGTCGAGGCCGTGAACGAGACCGTGCACGACCTGGCGCTGCGCGAGGCCGTGGCCGACACCATGCGCTTGCTCAACGACAAGGGCGTGCAGACGGCGATCAAGTCCGCCGTGGGCGTGCCGGCCTACCGCGCGCTGGTCGGCCGTGTGCGCGAGGTGGCGGCGCCGCCGCGCAACCCGTCGGGCTTCCTCGAGAAGATCGCCGCAATCGCGCGCAAGAACACGGTCGTGGTGCTGATGTCCGGCGTGTGGACGGCGCTGCAGAATGTGATCGGTCTGGTGCCGGCCCTGACGCGAGTGAACGCCGGGAATCTGGGCCTGGAGGTGGCGCGCTTCTACAGCCCGGCCATGGCCGAGCGCTACCGGTTCGTGATGGAAAACTCGACCTACATGCGCAACCGCTACCGCAGCTTCGACCGCGACCTGGCCGACACCACGGCCCAGCTCACGGTGAAGGGGCGCCTGCTGCCCGACACGGCCACCATGCTCGCCCTGATGGGCGCAGTGGATCGGGGCGTGTCGGTGCCGCTGTGGAATGCCGCATTCAAGGACGGGATGGCGCAGTTCGAGAACGACAACGCGAAGGCGGCCGACTATGCCGACCATGTGGTGCGGCAGACCCAGGGCAGCGGCCGCGATGTCGACCTGCCCAAGATCATGTCAGGGCACGGCGGCTACGGCCAGCTCAAGCGCGTGTTCACGATGTTCTACAGCTACTTCAACAGCCAGCTGCAGATGCTTGTGCGCGCCGGCGCCATCGGGCGGCAGGAGGCCAAGACGAATCCGGCGATGGCCGTGGCGCGCTTCACCTATCGGTTTGTGCTGATCGCTGTGCTGCCGGCCGTGCTCACCGAAATGTTCAACCCGAACGGCGGCGGGGACGATGACGACGACTGGCTCAAGCGCTACGGTCGCGCCATCGCCATGTACGGCGCCGGCATGTTCCCTGTCGTGCGTGAACTCGCGTCCTACACCTGGTCCACCTTCGATGATGATTACTTCAGCTTCGGATACAAGATCAGCCCTGTGCAGTCGGCGGGCGAGGGCCTGGTCAAAGGTACGCAGTCTCTGATCGACGTCATTGCGGGCGAGGGAGACATCAAGGACACGAAAAACCTGATCATGGGCGCGAGCTACGCCACGGGCATGCCGGGCAAGCTGATCTCCGATTTCGTGACCGGAGCCAATGCCTGGATGGAAGGGGAAACGGGGCCGCAAGGGCTGTTGTTCGGCGCGCCGCGCAACTAATTGGGTGCCCTTACCTGCGGCGCGCCCTCGCAGAATCTGTGCTGATTCCGCGAGGGCAACCCATGACCATTAGCTCGACCACCCGCCGGGCGGGCCCGTACACGGGGAACGGCTCAGCTACTGCGTTTGCGTTCCTCTTCAAGGTCTTCGCCAAGACCGACATTCTCGTCACGCTGACCACGCCGGACGGCGAGGACCAATCGCCCGGTCCGGTGTTGGATTCCGACTACAGCGTCACGCTGAACGCCGACCAGGACAACAACCCTGGCGGCACGATCACCTATCCGATCTCGGGTGCGCCCCTGCCGACCGGCTGGAAGCTCACGATTTCGGGCGGTTTGGCCTACACGCAGCCCACCGACATCCAGAACACGGGCGGCTTCTATCCCCAGGTGATCGAGGACGCGCTCGATCGCGTGGTGATCCAGGCGCAGCAGCTCAATGAACAGGTCGGGCGCTCGATCCGCTTCTCCATCTCCGATCCCGCCGGCACCGCCAACCTACCCCCGGTCGAAGGCCGTGCCCGCAAGGCGCTGGTGTTCGATGAGCTGGGGCAGCCCACGGCCTCCGTCGACGATTACAACGACCAGGCCGCCGCGGCGGCCGCGAGCGCCGCTGCTGCAGCTTCCGCGAACGCGGCTGCTCAGAGCGCAGCGGGTGCGGCGGCCGACGCTGCCACTGACGCCGAGGCCGCCGAGGACGGCGCCATCGCCGCCAAGGAGGCCGCCGAGGCCGCGCTCACGAACATGGCCTCGTTCGTCACGGTCGCACCTGCGGGCAACATCTCGGCAACCACCGTGCAGGGAGCACTGCAAGAGCTCGACACCGAGAAGGTGGGCCTCTATACCTCGGTGCCTGGCACCAACGTCGGCGCCATCATTATCGTGCAGGGCATCGGGATGATGCGCTGGACGGGGTCCGCCTACGCCTACTTCGGTGTCTTTCCTATCCGGTTCAGGGAGCAGGGCAACTGCTCTTGCACGGCGGCCGCAGTCACCTTCCCAGCCGGTCGATGGCGTGATGCCGGGAACGAGATCGATATCGTCGCCGCGACCGGACTGGCAAAAACGCTGCAGACGGCAGGGGCATGGGCGGCGGGCAACAACCAGCCTGGGTTGTTCTCCGGGGTCCTGGCAAATAACACGTGGTATCACGCCTTCGTCATCATGAGCGCAACCGGCCAGGTGGAGTTTGGTTTTGATACCAGCCTGACGGCGGCAAATCGGCCTGTGGCTTATCCCTATTACCGGCGCGTTTGGTCGATTCGAACGAACGGCGCAGGCGCAATTATCGGGCAGGCTCAAGTCGGCGATACGACTTACTGGTCGCCCCGCCGTGCCGATGCATCCAACATATCAATCGGGGATTCACAGACCCTGATCACCATGTCCGCGCCGCCAGGTGTTGTATCTGAGGTTGCCGTCATCGGCGTCACTGGTGGGGCTGGGTCCTACGGGGTGATCTACCCGCCCGGCGCGAACACCGGGGCGTCTGTGGGTGCCAGTGACGCTGACTTTTCGGTTGCGCAGTCCGGGATGCCGCCAGCTCTTCGCATCGTGCGAACGAACACGTCAGGGCAGGTAGGGGTTAACCGTGGCGCTCCAGTAGCCACCACGATCAGCCTGACGACGCTCTGGTACCGCGATTTCCTGGGGGACTGAACATGCAACTCTGGATCAAAACCGATGAACACGGGGCGGATATCTCCGGCACTTACGCAGTGGAACAGGACGGCCCTGGGCGCTGGGTAGATGATATGGACGTTGTTGCCCCGCCGCAGACGGTGATCTCCACCCGTGTCTACCTCGATCGCTTCACTGGCGCTGAGTACATGGCTGCTCGCACGTCTTCTGACGTTAATGTGCTGCGCATGCTCGATAGCATGCTGGCGGCGCAGTCCATTGACGTGACGGATCCGGACGTGGCTGCTGGCCTGGATCTCATGGTGGCTCAGGGGATTATTGCGCCTGCGCGCAAAGCCGAACTGCTTCAGCCTGTCTGAGGGGTGAAAGATGCCTGGTTTTGTACTTTCGCAGCGCAGCCTGTCGCGCTTGGCTGGCGTTCACCCTGACCTTGTGGATGTCGTGAAGCTGGCCATCCAGCGCACGCTGACCGACTTCACCGTGGTTGAGGGTGTACGCACTAAAGCGCGCCAGCGCGAGCTCTTCGCCAGCGGCGCCAGCCGCACCATGGAGAGCTACCACCTGCCGCAGGCCGATGGCCTCGGCCATGCGGTAGATCTTGCGCCGCTCGTGGGCGGCGCTATCCCCTGGGACAACTGGGCCGCGTTTGCCGAACTGGCTGGCGTGATGAAGGCGTGCGCCGCCGAGCTGGGCGTCCCAATCGAATGGGGCGGGGATTGGAAGACCTTCAAGGACGGGCCGCACTTCCAGATTCCGCGCAACTGGAGCGGTTCCCGTGCAGTTGCCTGAGGACTTCTCGGGCGGCGGCATCGGGGGGTGGATAGGCGCCATCGCTGCTACCGTGGTGGGCGGCGGGCTGATGCTGCGCAAATGGCTGTCGCGCGACGCGGTAGACCGGGCCGGCGATAGAGCAGAGGTGAACATCATCGAAACGCTCACCGCCCAGTTGGCGGCGGCCAACGCGCGCGCCGACACCTTCGCCAAGGAGCGAAACGATGCCATTCGCGAAATCGGGGATCTCAAGGCCACTGTCGCGCAGTTGTCCGCGAAGGTCGAAGTGATGCAGGGGCAACTCGAGAGGATGTATGGACAGACCAATCCTAGCGGCACTTGACCGGGCGCGCGCGTCGAATCCGTGGACGTTCGCCGCCCTGGAGGGGTGGCTGCTGGTCCTGCTCATGGTGGGAGGTGGTGCAGGTATCGGCTATTCCCTGGCGGGCGTGCGTAGCGATTACCTCATGGCCGAGCAAGCCATCGCCCACACCGCTGAGGTGCAACGCATGCAGGTGATGAACCAGCAGCTGCTCAGCATCATTCAGGACAGGCTGCCCGAGATCACCACGTCCGCCGCCCAGGCCGCAGAGAAAGTCGAGCGTGCCGCGGATGCGGCGCAGGGCGCAATCAAGGCCGCGAAGGGCGCCGCCAGCAAAGCGGGAACCGCCGCCAACAAAGCCACGGCCGCGGCCAAATCGGCCAACACGGTAGTGCAGAAAGTCGAGGAGGCGCTGTCACCCCCTCCGCCGTCATCTGCCACCGTGCCGGACTGGCTGGATACGCCATGAGCGCCGCGCTGACGTGGTTGCTTGGACAGTTGGGCGGCTGGCGCGGTTATCTCGCGGCGCTGGCTGTCGGGGCCGCGGCCGCTGGATGGGCGGGCTGGCAGGCGCAGGGCTGGCGCAAGGATGCGCAGATCGAGCGCACGAACGCGGCATGGGCCGGCGAGCGCGCGGCGTGGGCCGGTGCTGCCGCAGTCGCCCAGGCGGCGGCCCGGGACGAAGAAGCGCGGCGCCAGGCCGCGATCGACGAGGTGCGAAATGAAGGTGAAAAGGAATTGGTGCGCCGCGTGGCTGCTGAGCGCGCCGCTGCTGATCTCCGGCTGCGCGACGCCGCCGCAGAGTATGCCCGGCGCGGCCGTCAAGCCGCCGGCGGTGCCAGAGCTGCCCAGCCTGGCGCGGCAGCGGGCGATCCCATCGGCGTGCTCGCCGTCGTGCTTGGAGAGCTTGACGGAATGGCGGAGGTCTACGCTGCAGAGGCTGACGCCGCCCGCCATGCCGGATTGATGTGCGAACGCGCCTACGACGTGGTGCGGTTCTCGGGCCACTCCAACCACCAGCCCTGATAGTAGCGCTGGCCCATGATCTCCTCGCAGCCCACAAACATGGCGCTGCGGGAGCTGTCGTAGAAAATCATGCGCGGGTCGTGCAGGTCGGGCACCGGGGACTTCTCCACGGCGCCGAACTTTTGCAGACGGTCGAGCGTCAGCACTCGGCCGACTCGGGCCAATTCTGCCGGCCAATCTGGTGCAGCCATGCCCGCCGGTACCCGAAGTGACCAGCGATAGCTGGGGTGACTTCGCGCGCAGCTACATGGCGCTGACCCTACAGAACAGGCAATGCGCAGCGCGCCACCAGGCTACTGTGGCGGCGTGGCCCAAATAAAAAGCCACCCGGAGGTGGCTCCAAAGCGAAGGGTCAACCCTTGTCGGCGTCTTCCAGATCAAGGGTAGACTGCCCTTCAAATCGTGGGTGCAGCAGATTCAACTTAGTGATGAAGTCCGGATAGTCCGATGAGAGTTTCATCGCGGTAACGACGGACGCCAGGTGTTCGCGCAACTTCGGGTGCCCGATTTCTTGCGTAAGACGTCGATGCAGGTGGGCTTTCTTTTCGTCCTTGGCCGCCTGTTTTTTTAACTCCTCGAGCAGACCTGGAGCCACCCGGGAATAGACAATGTCATTTGTTAAAACACCGAAATACTGAGGCCGGAAACGAGGGTTGTCAGGTGGGTACTTAAGGCCCCGCAGACGAAACATTTGTTCGTAGTAGTCGGTGGGAAACGCTTTCACGTACGGCTGAAGTTCTTTGGCGACAAACGCCTCGAGAATTTTGGCCAGTTCGTTCTTCGCTCTGTCTTTCTCATAGCCAGTGGCTTCATCGACGAGAGCAATAATCCCAACTCGAGCGAAGCCTCGCACCAGAATTTCGCATTGCTTAGCGATTGCCTGCTGGGTCGCAGTCAAAGGGCCGGCTTCGCGTGCAGCCAACACCCCCTCACAGATATCTGCTAGCACTGTTGCCGGATATCCGTGCGCCGAACGGCCGCCATGCGGCGGGATGAATTCGATCGGATTCCGCAAAGCTTCAGCGAGCTGGCTTTTTGCGTAGGGACGGATGCTGTCGGATTCGATAAATTGGACCAGCCGGCTGTCGCCTGAGCGCGTAGAACCTGAGGAAATCTTCAAGGCGCCGTTTAGACCGGTCAGGGATAAGAGTCGGGTCCCATCTTCCAAAACATAGCAAGGGATGTCGATGTCGCCAAGTCGCAGGGGGTGGTCAGTGGAGCCGTGCGTAGCGATGGGCAATTTTGCTTTCGCGGCCTTCGCTCTGGCGGCCTTGCGTGCGGATTCAGACCGCTGTTCAGGAGTGAGGCTTCTCGCCCGTGCCGCCCCACCTACCGCCCGTCCCGTCACCTTCTTATCCGTCATGTGCATCACCATTTTGTCTGGTTGGTGCGTGCATTATGGCATATTGTTCGCAAAAAACAATGGCATGCGTGCAAAATACGAAAATCTGGGCATGGCGGGGGTTTAATCACTCCGCCACCAGCTGACACGACCGCGCCCACTGCCTCGCCTTCTTCCCTCCTCATCCCGCAACTTCGCGCAGGCGCCGACTGACTCGGCGTATTTGGAGAGTGTGTCGCCCGAGCTGAAAGCCTTGGACGCCGACTTGGCGAGGTGGGAGCAGATGCTGCGCGATTCGCTGACCAAGTGAACGGCTTGCAGGACTATGTACAAGCAACTCGCCCGCCGGCAAGGTAAGCAGATGGACCGGGTAAGTCCATGTTAGGGTAGACGGCGATTAGTAGCCACCTTGGGCTCTTAGGCAAAAATAGGAATCTCGTGAAAAATCATCCTGATACGTCGCTATGCAGCGAGCTACGCATTCTTCAGATCGACATTGCCAGCTTTGGGTGGCGGATCATTACCGTCGATGAGTCGTCTGGCGCAGTACATTCGGTAGTGGACAGCATGACGCGATATCGCACACGGGATCAGGCCAAAGGAGAAGGCGCAGCAGCGTTGGAGGCGCTTACATTTCCTTGACTTTGCAACAACCCATGTAGCTTTCTTGGCCTTACCACTTGCCTTGAAGTACCCTGTCTCACGCGTCGGCATAAGCCGTGCCGAGTTGGGTGGTGCTCTTCCGGGCGATCCCACCCTCAAGAAAAGGGTTAGCGTTTTGGGTAAAACTGCTGGTGATGGGCAGGTGGTGCGTCGGCGCAAGGAAGCCGGGCGTCCCACTGAGGGGCAGCGCCAGAGGCTGATCGCTCACATTCTCGATCTGCTCGAGGAGTATTCGATTTCTTCTGATGAGATTCGTCACGAGTATAGTAACTCGCTGCATGAAGACATGCGCGTGACACCGAAGTATCTTGATCCTGCGTCAGGTGAGACATGGGCGGGGCGGGGCCGGGCGCCTCGGTGGATTCTGGAGGCGGAAGTTGCTGGCGTAAGTCGTGATCAGTTCCGCATTGAACCAGGTAAAGGTCGTCGGCATTCTTCGCAATCCAACTCCTTTGGCCGTGGGCTTCGGCAGCAGATCATCCGCGATCACATTTCGGATGTGGCGCATGGTCTAGCCCGTACTGGCGGGGTAGATTCGCTCACGATGGAGCAGATTGCTCGCGCCACCGGGATCTCGCGCGCGGCGCTCTATAACCATTTTCCGCTGAAGGAAGCTCTGATTGCGCATTGGGCCGACCGGCGGTTGAGTGATCTCCTGGCTGCCGCGCTACCCCAGGCTGAAATGTCCGGCAACGTCGGAGAGGCCGTGCGTACCCTTTGGAGGGCTACAGTGCCTTGGTGGGGGGACCACAGAGACTACGCCGTCCCCTACTTGCATTGCTTCTTCTGCAAGCCGCTGAATTCTGGGGGGATGATGCCTCGCAACAGTTTTTCGCCCATCTACGTTCGATTGCTGACGCGAGCGCGGCTTCCTGCTGGGCGTGCAGAGCAGCCTCATTCTCGGCTCGCCCGGCACCTACATTTCGCTTACTTGGCGGCCCTAATCGAATGGTCGTCAGAAGACAGTTTGAGCCTCGTGGATGCAATTGATGGCGCACTTCGCACGAATGGCTGGCTTTCGTGACCGTCCCTTTCCTAGCGTACGTCACCGAACAGCGCTGAAAGCGCTGCCTCGAGGTCTGCTCGCCATCGGCGCTCCGGCGGGGTAAGAACGTACCACCGATTTGCTACGGTTCGAACGGTATCGAAGTCAGCAGCGTGCTGACCTGCCCAGAGTTCACCCACCGCGCTGGCTTGATACTGCGAAACGAGAAGCACATTCTTAGCGTCTTCCATTCGGAAACTCCCCGTTAGAAAGGCTTGAAGGACGGCGAGAATTTGCTCTCGGCTTAACCTCTGGCAACGATGATACCGTCCCGGGATGATCTCCTCAATCTCACTAATATCGCGGCCCGGCGTTTGCCGACGATAGCGCTGACAAACGAGCGCCAAGTGCATGACGTCAGTCCGGCTTAACAGTTTCCGCGGGGACCGGCGGCCGGCACTGGCGGGCATCAGTTCCAGTCAACCATCAGCACGGCTATAAGAACGACGATCCCTGCTCCGCCTATCACGAGAGCAGCGGTTTCACCAGGGCCTTGGAACACGAGGTTGGCGAGCGCAGAGGTTGCGACGGCCGAGCCAACGAGAGCTGCGATTTCGCGGAGTTTCATCGTGGCGAGCCAGTTGGTTCAATCAGGGGATGGGTGACAACAGGCCAACGATCTGGTCAACCGACGAGTCTTTCGTGATCGTGGTGACGACGCCTGTACTGCGGTCCATGATGACAATGAGTCGCTGGTTCAGGCCCACAGGTATGCCGGCGTCCTTCTTCTTCAACTCTCCGACGTAGCGGAAAAGGGCCGAGCGGGATACCTCGATGCCCATGTCGGACAACTGTGCCTTCATTCCGTCCAGGTTGTAGTAGTTCGATGCTCGCACCACATCATCTACGCGTTGCCGTTCAGCAGGGGACAGCGCCGCAATCTTGTTGAGTCGGGGCATGCTTACTCCGTGTGTCTGCCCCTCAGTGTACGCATGGCAGAAGCCGCCGCGCATCTGTTCGCATTCTGGCCCGTCTCGGGTTGGCATGCGTTGCAGTGCCTGCGCAGGCGCTCGGCCTGCTTGACGGCTTGGTAGTGACTGCACATAGTCGTCGGTTTATCGAGAGGTGGGCGCAGGCTTGCGCGCTGCCTGCTTTTGGTTTCCCAGAGCTTGGATGCCCGCTAGGGTGGTGGCCCGCCGCGCGCGAGTCACATACCAATCATCGTCGAGAAGCCTGATCAGGCGCAATAATTCGTCCGCCTCTCCTTCAACGATGTCCACAATTACGGAGGCGTCATGTTCCGGGTGCGCGCCAATGTTGCCAATTGACTTGAGAGCCATGATTGCCGTGAACAACTGTGGTTCGATACGGCTCTCGATGCTTTCAATCTCAGCGTGAAGGGTTTTCGCTTTCACGCTCCAGAAGTCCCTGATCATGCCCTGCAGAGCTCGACGCGCAAGTGTGGCGGAGGCCTTCGGGCTTAGAGCCCGAATGAGATAGGCTTCTGCATAGTCATTGCGAACTTGTTCGGGTGCGTGCTGCGACAAAGGAGCTCCCACCGCAGGGGCAAATATGAACTCTCCAGGGCCTATTTTCTCGGAAGCGGCGAAATCTGAAAAACCATAGTCGCTGTGCTTCCTCCCCCATGTGGCGTCCACGGCCACATAGGGCGCGGAGCAGGCTGGGCTCGGGCAAACGATCAAGACAGGCCTTATTCTTACCGCCTTGTCGTCGCCTGAGAACGTCGTGGTTAGATAGGTCTCGTTCCTGCTAATTGCGTCTTCGGATATCACGACGTGCCGGTTGCACGAGGGACACGTCCACTGGAACGGCGGCTTAGCGTTGAAGAGGTTCACAAAGGATCTCCGTTATTGGTCGTCCGATTTTACATCTGGTCGTCCCATTTACAGCTCGGCACCAGATGCGTGGGACTGGTTTCCCCATTCTCGCAACGTTCTGTATCTAGCGGCGGCGAGTAGAGGACAATGACAACATTAAGCGAACCAATCCCCGGAAACCCGCGCAAAAGAAGGTGCAAGTGCGGGTTCGAGTGCCGCCCTTCGCACCAACCTCATTCTTCTCTTTTGCCGGCCTGACGCCGGCAATGTCCCACCCCCCTGCAGCGTGGCCGGTCCAAATGCGCGCCAGCAAGCCATTCCCGCCGCCCTTGTGCCGGCGCGCGTCCCGGAGCGCGCGCCGCTGGTCCTGCTCCTTCATGGGATGCCGTTCAGCGCGCACCCTGCCGTGGCATTGCGCCACCGGCGCTCGCCGTGCCGGCGCATGAGCAAAGCCAAGTGTTGCAGTCGTCACGCAGGCGTGGCAGGCCGGCATGCGCAACGCGCCGCCCTCGCGGATCGGCGGGCCGTTCGGAGTGTGCGTGGGCTGAGCGTTCGGCTCCGAGCGCCCCGGGCCGGTATCGCTCGCTACCCGTGAACGTGCAACGCTAACTTCTAGGCCTCTGACAAGGGTATGCGAGGGCGATGGATGCTAGAAATAGAGAGGATCCATCGAGGTGGCGCTGTTGCGGATAGTCCCGCAGATGCTTCATGAAGATGTCGCGCAGTTGGCCTGCGGTGGCTGTCGGAGGGATGCATACGAAGTTCTGCGCCGCCGTGACCGCCGTGAGGGCGTCAATGCCGTCTCGCAGTCCGCGGACATACATGATGCAACTCAGCGTTTCCACCTTGTTGGTGGAGTTGCAGAGCGTGTACCAATGATTGCCTGACGAGATGTCTGGCTCCGCGTGCGCAGCGATGGAAACGGCTGCCATGCAGCAGGCAATAGCCCGCGTGAAGCTATTCATCTTGGTGCGCTCCGTCTAAGCCAGTATCGCCCTAGGCGACTCATGAGTGGCGCGACTAGCAGTTTTGGCAGGTCGCGTGTGGGACTTGAGGGGGCCAACTAATTATTCGACTCAGCGTGGCCGTCGAGAGCCGATCAGCCGGACGCTCGCTTTGCACGGAGGTGATGCCACACGCAGAGGATGAGCAGCGGAATCCAGTAGGCTGTGCCGGCCACCATAATTTCGGAGGCCCATGGCCGGCTCCCTTCGTTAAGAAGGCCTCGCAAAAATACATACGTGCCAGCCGCCGCCAGTAGTGCGGAGATTGCAAACAGGGCTTTGTAGAGTCGCGCAGGCAGCTTCGAGAGGAATGCCGATGCCCTGGCTTTTCGCTCCAGCCGGGCGATTGCCTGCTCGAGCTCTAGCCTTCGTTTTTTGTCTTCCAGCGCTTCGATGGTGTCCTGCATGACTGTTCTCCCCGGAAGCCGGTTGGCGCAGACAATCGTATCAAGATGTACGCAGGCTGGGAAGTGGGGCCAACCGTCGGCAGAGCAGGGCGTGTGCTGCACCGCAGTGGTAATGACGGCGAGCGAGAGCGTGGGGAAGAGAGCGAGGTGCCCAGAACCAGCTTGCGCAGACGCGCGAAGAGTGCTGGCGAGCAGGCTGAGACGGTCGCTCTCGATAGAATGGGGTGGTGGGTAATGTGGCGGGTAGGGAGTTCTACTCGCTTTAAGCCCTTGAAGTAAAAGGGCTCGTGGCGGAGAGGGTGGGATTCGAACCCACGATACGCCTAAACGTATACCGGATTTCGAGTCCGGCGCATTCGACCACTCTGCCACCTCTCCGTGACGGGTACTGCTGCAAGGCAACTCGAGGAGGCGGTTCGTGGTCTTGAACTCGCAACCCGGTGGATAACGATGCATCCACAACGGCCCTGCTGTATTTACTTCTGTTTTTGCGGCGTCAGGAGCATTTCTGTTCTTGAGCAGCGAAGCCCGCCATTCTACACAAAAAAATCCGTTTGTGTGAGCGGTGATCGAAAATTTTTGCTTTTCGCTCATTCGGGCCTGGCGGTGCAGCCCCGGGCGGGCCGAATTTTGCCAGAATTCGCGAAAGGGTGCCTGGCTCCGGGCGCCCGTTCTCACGCAGTGCCGTGCCCGAAGGCGCGCCGACCATGGATCTCATCACGCTGCTCTTGTTGTCCGCCGTCATCTGCGTGCCGCTCGCGCACCGGTTCGGACTGGGCGCGATCCCGGGCTATCTGATCGCGGGGATGGCGATCGGGCCGTCGGGGCTGCGCATGGTCACGGACGTGCCGGCGATTCTCGCGGTGTCGGAGTGGGGCGTGGTCATGATGCTGTTCGTGATCGGGCTCGAGCTCGCGCCGCGCCGGCTGTGGGGCATGCGGCGCGAGGTGTTCGGCGCGGGATCCTTGCAGGTGCTGGCCTGCGGGCTGGTGCTCGGACTGGTGTTCGGCGCCGGCCTGCGCCACCTGGCCGGCATGTCGTGGGTGGGCGCGGTGCTGTGCGGGCTGTCGCTCTCGCTGTCGTCCACCGCGGTGGCGTTGCGGCTGTTGGAGGAGCGCGGGCTGCTCAAGACGCCGGTCGGATACTCGGCGCTCGGCGTGCTGCTGTTCCAGGACATGGCGGCCATCCCGATGCTGGTGGCGGCCGGGCTGCTGGGTTCCAACGGGGCCAGCGCGCCGTCGTTCGGCATCGCGCTTGCCGGCGTGGTGGTGGTGCTGGTGATGCGGCGCATGCGCCTGCTGGGCGTGGTGGTGCGCACGCAGATCCGCGAGCTCTTCACCGCCGCCACCCTGCTGATCGTGCTGGGGTCCGCGCGGCTGTTCGACTATGCCGGGCTGTCGGCCGGCCTGGGCGGTTTCCTGGTCGGCGTGCTGCTGGCCGAATCGCGCTATCGCGAGGAGCTCGAGCGCACCATCGAGCCGTTCAAGGGGTTGCTGCTGGGCCTGTTCTTCGTGGCGGTGGGCATGTCGGTGAACGTGCGCGAGGCCTGGGAGTACTGGCACTACGTGTTGGCCGGCGTGCTGGCGCTGCTGCTGATCAAGATCACGTTGATCTACGTGCTGGCCCGCATCGTGGGCCTGCCGCACTACCACCGGCTGCTCTATGCGCTGGTGCTGGCGCAGGGCGGCGAGTTCAGCTTCGTGATCTTCAATGAGGCCTGGGACAATCACCTCATGACGCTGGCGCAGCGCGACCTGCTGGCGGTGGTCGTGGCGATCTCGATGGGGCTGGTGCCGTGCCTCATGCGCCTGCTCGAACACCTGCCGCCGCGCTTCGGCGGCATCGCCGGCATGGAGGTGCGGCCGGTGGGCTTCGACGAGGCGCCCGGCACGGCAGCCGATGCCGCAGCGGCAGGTGCCGCGGCGGCCGGCCCCGCCGACGCCCGCAATGCCGCCGATCCTGCCGCCGCCGCGCTGCCGGCCGCGGCGCAGGCGCAGGCCCGGCGCGACGGCTGAGCCGCCGGGCGCGGCCCGGCTCAGCGCGGCGCCGCGCTGGCGCCGAATGCGCGCTCGATGCGCTGTACCTGTTCCTCGTCCAGCTTGCCCAGCACGTCCAGCGCGCCGAGGTTGTCGGCGAGTTGCGCGCTGCTCGAGGCGCCGAGGATCACGCTCGTGACCTGGGGATTGCGCAGCGCCCACGCGATCGCCAGCTGCGCGCGTGACGCACCCAGCTCGTCGGCGATGGGCTGCAGGCGGCGCGAGGCGGCGATCATGTCGGCCTCGCTGCCTTCGAACACGAAGTCGCGCAGCCAGCCGAAGCCCTCGGCGTTCATGCGCGAGCCGGCCGCGACGCCGTCGTCGTGGCGGCCGGCCAGCACGCCCGAGGCCAGGGGCGACCAGGTCGTGAGGCCCAGGCCATGCTGCTCGGTCAGCGCGCGGTACTCCTGTTCGACGCGCTCGCGGTGGTACAGGTTGTATTGCGGCTGCTCGAGCTGCGGCGGCACCAGATGGTGCCGGTCGGCGAAGCGGATCAGCGCCTCCACGTCGACGGCCGGCCATTCCGAGGTGCCCCAATAGAGAATCTTGCCCTGCTGCACCAGCGTGTGCATGGTCCACGCGATCTCGGCGATGCTCATGTCCGGGTCCGGGCGATGGCACAGATAGATGTCGAGATAGTCGACGCCGAAGCGCGCCAGCGCCTGGTCGCAGGCTTCCACGATGTGCTTGCGGCTCAGGCCTTGTTGTGTGGGGCGCGAGGCGCGAGCGGGATCGTGGTTGTCGCCGGTGCCGAACAGCACCTTGCTCGAGATGCAGTAGG
>Ga0160496_1000231_pt1 | contig 31907 bp, 24 predicted proteins | sample DIDPMG_2_FD_108231 | JGI IMG/M metagenome (GOLD analysis project Ga0160496, IMG submission 108231) | Enriched soil microbial communities from UW Madison campus, WI, USA - DID2937_E24_FP MG | ecosystem: Environmental > Terrestrial > Soil > Grasslands | place: USA: Madison, Wisconsin | collected...
AGGCCAGGCCGATCAGCAGCGAGACCCGGGTGCCGTACAGCAGCGCGGAATAGAGATCGCGGCCCTGGCTGTCGGTGCCCAGCAGATACTTGGTCGAGCCGTTGTCTTCCCAGGCCGGCGGCAGCAGCGCGTCGAGCAGCTCCACCGTGGTCAGGTCGAAGGGGTTGTGCGGCGCGACCCAGGCCGCGCCGAACGAGCCGACCAGCAGCAGGAACAGGATCACGGTGGCGACGATGGCCACCGGGGCGTGGCGCCAGGACCAGAGCAGGTCGCTGTTCCACCAGCGTTTGAGCGTGGCTTGCATCAGTGACCTCCCCGCGCGCCGCCCAGACCCGAGCGCAGGCGCGGGTCCACAAAGAAATACAGCAGATCGACCACCAGGTTGATCAGCACGAACACGAGCGCGATCAGACAGAGGTAGGCCGCCATCACCGGCACGTCGGCGAACTGCACCGCCTGGATGAACAGCAGGCCCATGCCGGGCCACTGGAACACCGTCTCGGTGACGATCGCGAACGCGATGATGCCGCCCAGTTGCAGGCCGGTGATCGTGATCACCGGCACCATGGTGTTCTTCAGCGCGTGGCCGAAGTGGATGGCGCGGCGCTTCAGGCCGCGGGCCCGGGCGAACTTGATGTAGTCGGTGCGCAGCACCTCCAGCATCTCGGAACGCACCAGGCGCAGGATCAGCGTCATCTGGAACAGCGACAGCGTGATGGCCGGCAGGATCAGGTGCTTCCAGCCCGTGGGCGTGAGCAGGCCGGTGGTCCACCAGCCCAGCGCGACCGTGTCGCCGCGGCCATAGCTGGGCAGCCAGCCGAGCTGCACCGAGAACACCAGGATTAGCAGGATGCCGATCAGGAAGGTGGGCAGCGACACGCCCAGCAGCGAGCCGGCCAGCACCAGCTGCGACAGCATGCCGTGGCGGCGCAGCGCGGTGTAGACGCCGAGCGGCAGGCCGACCACGAGCGCGAGGATGGCCGCGGCGAACGAGAGCTCGAGCGTGGCCGGCAGGCGGCTGCGGATCAGGCTGGAGACGGGCTCGCTCTGGCGCAGCGAAATGCCGAAGTCGCCTTGCACGGCGTTGCCGACAAAGCGCGCGAACTGGACGGGCGCGGGATCGTCCAGGCCCAGTTTGTGGCGCAGTTCCACGCGCTCGGCGTCCGTGGCGTCCTGGCCCAGCATGATGGTGACCGGGTCACCCACATACTGGAACAGCACGAACGCCAACAGGGCCACCGTAAGCATGACCGCGCCGGCCTGCAACAGGCGGCGAAGGATGAATGCGAACATGGGGAGATGAAAGCAGGACGCGGCGGCGTCTCACGACGCCGCCGCCGGGGAGGGAAAGCCGCGGAGGTCAGTCGACCTTGACCCAATCGGCCACGAGACGGTTGTCGGCGCGGTGCGTCACGCTGACGTTCTTGCGCATCGCCCAGGGAATGACCTGGTCGTGCAGCGGGATGTGGCCGAATTCCTTGGCGTGGATCTCCAGCGCCTTGTGGATGTCGGCGTCGCGCTTGGCGACGTCGGTCTCGGTCTTGACGCGATCGATGATGGCGTCGACTTCCTTGTTGCTGTAGTCGCCCAGGTTGTACATGCCGTCGGCGCCCTCACCCTTGGTGCGGATCAGGTTCTGCAGGGTGTACATGGCGTCGAAGGTGGGCACGCCCCAGCCGAACAGATAGACGCTGGTGTCGCGGTTCTGCACCTTGGGGAAGTAGGTGGCGCGCGGCATCGCGTTGAGCGAGGCCTTCACGCCCACCTTGGCCCACATCCCGACCACGGCCTGGCAGATGGCCTCGTCGTTGATGTAGCGGTTGTTGGGGCAGTCCAGCGTGAAGTTCAGGGTGCCGTCGTAGCCGGCTTCCTTCAGCAGCGCGCGGGCCTTCTCGGGATCGTAGGGCACGCGCTTGTGCAGCGCTTCGGTCCAGCCGTGCACCTGCGGCGCGATCATCGTGCCGGTGGGCGCCGACAGGCCGCGCATCACGGCGCGCTTGATGGCGTCGACGTCGATGGCGCGGTAGAGCGCCTCGCGCACGCGCACGTCGGTGAAGGGGTTCTTGCCCTTGATGTTCGAATACAGCAGCTCCGGGCGCTTCTGGTCGTAGCCGATGTAGATGGTGCGGTACTCGTTGCCCTCGACCACCTTGGCCTCGCGGCGCAGGCGGTCCAGATCCTGGGCGGCCGGGTCCAGCACGAAATCGATCTCGCCCGACAGCAGCGCGGCCGTGCGGGTGGCGTTCTGCTTGATCGGCGTGAACACGACCTCGGTCACGTTGCCGACCTTCTTGTCCTTGTTCCACCAGTTCGCGTTCTGTGCGAACACGGTGCGCACGTCCACTTCACGCGACTTGAGCTGGTAGGGGCCCGTGCCGTTGGTGTTGCGCGCCGCGTAGGTCTCTTCCTTGTTGACGAAGTCCTGCGGCTTGGTGACGTTGTTCTTTTCCGACCACGCCTTGTTCATGATGAACACGTTGGGCAACTGGCGCAGCAGCACGGGGTTGGGCGCGGAGGTTTCGATCTCGACGGTGAAGTCGTCGACCTTGCGCGCTTCCTTGATGCCGGTGGTGTAGGCCTTGTAGTTCGAGGTGGGCGCCATCGCGCGATGCACCGAGAACACGACGTCGTCGGCCGTGAACGGCGCGCCGTCGTGGAACTTCACGCCCTGGCGCAGCTTGAAGCGATACAGCGTGGGCGAGACCTGCTCCCACTCGGTGGCCAGACGCGGGACGACCTTGAACGTGGCGTCGTAATCGACCAGGGGTTCGTAGACGTAGCTGTTGGCCGCGATGGTCATGCCCTCGTTCTGCGAGTGCGGATCCATCGTGAGGATGTCGCCCTGTGCTGCCCAGCGGAAGGTCTTGGCGTGCCCGATCGTGGGGGCAGCCACAGCGGCGGCGATCGCGATAGCAATCAAGGTGCGGCGCATCATAGCTCCTGACAAGTATCTGAATAAAACGGGCGGATATTGCCTACCCCCGACAGCGCCGTCAATTAGGGGTTTGTGCCGATATGGAGCGGTTATTAGCTCAATGTTGTGCAATGAGGGACGGGCTGGTAGCCGCCGTTGGCTGCTCGCGCCCGGGTCCGCGCGGGGCCCGCGGCCGCGGCGCCACAGCCCGCCGAGCACCCGCCCAGCCCCTCAGTCTTCCGCGTCGTCTTCCGGCTCGAGCGCCTCGGCCGCACCCAGCGGCAGGCCCATCAGCGCACGCAACATGTCCATCAGCTGCGCCGCGCGCTCGTGGCCGAAGGGCCGCAACACGGCTTCCTGGTGCGCCAGCGCCGCGTCGCACAGGCGCGCGACCAGCGCATGCCCCTTGGACGTGATGCGCACGCGGGTCTGGCGCCGGTCGCTGCGCACGCCGGTGCGCGCGAGCAGGCCCTCGGCCTCCATGCGCTGCACCACCTTGCTCAGGGTGGGCTGCTTGGTCAGGGCCGCGGCCGCCAGCGCGCCGATGGTTTCGCCGGGGCTGCCTTCCAGGCTGGCGAGCACCCGCCACTCGGTCACCGAGAGCCCGGCGGCGCGCGCCTGCAGGTGAAACTCGGCCGAGATGCGATGACTGGCCTGCGCCAGCAGATAGGCCAGGTAGTTGTCGACGAAGCGCGGCGCGCGGCCCGCGTCGGTGGCGGGCGCGCTATCGAAGGCAATGTTCTTCTTCATGGTCCCTGGGTCCGTGTGCTTCATCGTTGCGCCGGACAAACAGCGGCGCGCGGAACGCGATTCATGCGCTGCAACACCCTGCGCACCAGCGCGGTGCTGCTCTCTGCCACGCATGCACCAAAGCGCATCCCGATGCTGTTGCGCAGCATAGGGTTTGCCCTCAAATCAAAGCCGTTTTTGCACCAGTTTCAGGCACGCGAACGGCGCTTGCATCGCTGGACAACGAGTATATACACCCTTGTTTTTGCGTGATATTTTTTTCTTTCAATGAAAATTCATATTTTTTATTGACAGCTAAAAGGTTGACTTCTAAAGTATTTTCGCGGCACCAGAAAAACAGGATGTGCGTGTTGCCACGCAACATCCCCTGACAGGCCCAAGGCCTGTACTCAAGGGGTTTCTCGATGGCGGAAAGGTCGTTCAAGAAAGAAGTCCAGCAGTTGCGCATCGGCGCGGGCGAAGAGTTCCGCGGCGAGGGCATTCTTGCGGTCACCAAGGCGTTGCTGCAGTCGGGCGTCGGATACGTCGCCGGCTATCAGGGCTCGCCGATCTCGCACCTGATGGACGTGCTGGCCGATGCCAACGAGATCCTGCAGGAGCTCGGCGTGCACTTCGAGACCAGCGCCTCCGAAGCCACCGCCGCCGCCACGCTGGCGGCCTCCGTGATGTACCCGATCCGCGGCGCCGTCACCTGGAAATCCACGGTGGGCACCAACGTCGCCTCCGACGCCCTCGCCAACCTGGCCTCGGGCGGCGTGACCGGCGGCGCGCTGGTCATCGTGGGCGAAGACTACGGCGAGGGCTCCTCCATCATGCAGGAGCGTTCGCACGCCTTCGCGATGAAGTCGCAGATCTGGCTGCTGGACCCGCGCCCCAACCTCGAGAGCATGGTGAAGGCGGTCGAAGACGGCTTCTCGCTGTCGGAGGCCAGCAAGACCCCGGTCATGCTGCAGCTGCGCATCCGCGGCTGCCACGTGCACGGCCGCTTCATCGCCAAGGACAATCAACGGCCGGCCTATTCGCTGGCGCAGGCCCTGGAACAGCCGCAGCGCGACACCTCGCGCATCGTGCTGCCGCCGGCCTCGTTCCTGCACGAGCAGGAAAAGATCAAGGAGCGCTGGCCGGCCGCCATCTCGTTCATCAAGGAACGCAAGCTCAACGAATTCTTCGAGGGCGAGCGCGACGACATCGGCCTCATCATCCAGGGCGGCCTCTACAACGGCGTGATCCGCGCGCTGCAGCTGCAGGGCCTGGCCGACCACTTCGGCAACAGCCGCATCCCGATCTACGTGATGAACGTCACGTATCCGGTGATCGAAGACGAGGTGCTGGACTTCTGCCGCGGCAAGCGCGCCGTGCTGCTGCTCGAAGAGGGCCAGCCCGATTACATCGAACAGAACCTGCACGCCGTGCTGCGCCGCGCCGGCGTGAGCACGCAGCTGTCCGGCAAGGACGTGCTGCCGATGGCGGGCGAGTACACCACGCAGGTGATGCGCGACGGCATCCGCCGCTTCCTGAAGACGCAGGCGCCCGAGATGCTGGCCACGCACGCGCCGGCCGCCGCCGACGCCCAGGGCGAACGCCAGCTGGAGATCACGGAGGTGGCGCGCCGTCGCGAGGCGCCGCGCGCCGAGGAAAAGCCGATCACCTTCATGCGCCACGCGGCCGAGCTGGCCGCCGTGGTGCCGCCGCGGCCCGCGGGCTTCTGCACCGGCTGTCCGGAGCGGCCGATCTTCTCGGCGCTGACGCTGGCGCAGGAAAAACTCGGCCAGCACCACATCTCCTGTGACATCGGCTGCCATTTGTTCTCGATCCTGCCGCCCTTCAACCTGGGCGCCACCACCATGGGCTACGGCCTGGGCGCGTCCAGCGCGGCCGCGTTCAACGTGCCGGCGGCCAAGCGGCCGATCTCGATCATGGGCGACGGCGGCTTCTGGCACAACGGCCTGGCCTCGGGCATCGGCAACGCGGTGTTCAACAAGTACGACGGCGTGATCGTCATCGTCGACAACTTCTATTCCTCGGCCACCGGCGGGCAGGACATCCTGTCGTCGCGCGCCGAGAATCCCGACCGCTCCACCAACAACCCCATCGACGCCGCCGTGCGCGGCGTGGGCGTGAAGTGGGTGCGCACGATCGACCATACCTACGACGTGGCGCGCGTGCGCGCCGTGCTCGAAGAGGCGCTCACCACCAGCGAGGGCGGCCCCAAGGTCATCATCGCGCAGTCGGAATGCATGCTGAACAAGCAGCGCCGCATCAAGCCGCAGTTCAACCGCGCCGTGAAGGAAGGCAAGCGCATGGTGAAGGAGCGCTTCGGGGTCGACCCCGACGTCTGCACCGGCGACCACGCCTGTATCCGGCTCTCGGGCTGTCCGTCGCTGTCGGTCAAGGACAGCGGCGACCCGCTCAAGCCCGATCCGGTCGCACACGTGGAGAGCAGCTGCGTGGGCTGCGGCAACTGCGGCGAGGTGGCGCACGCCGCCGTGCTGTGCCCGTCGTTCTACCGCGCCGACATCGTGCACAACCCCACGGCCGGCGACCGCTTCCTGGCGCGCGTGCGCCGCGGCGTGATCGGCTTCCTGCAGCGCCGCCGCGCCGCCCGCCTGACCCGCTACGCCCTGTGAGCGCATCATGAGCCAAACCGAATCCCCCCGCGTCCAGCCGATCAAGATCGCCATCCTGGCCATGGGCGGCCAGGGCGGCGGCGTGCTCGCCGACTGGATCGTCGAGCTGGCCGAACACGCCGGCTGGTGGGCCCAGACCACCTCCGTGCCGGGCGTGGCGCAGCGCACCGGCGCCACCATCTATTACCTCGAGCTGCTGCCCGAGACCGAGGTCGCGCGCGCCGGCCGCCCGCCCGCGCTGGCCCTGATGCCCACGCCGGGCGACGTCGACCTCGTGGTGGCGGCCGAGCTGATGGAAGGCGGCCGCGCGATCACGCGCGGTCTCGTCACGCCCGACCGCACCACGCTCATCAGCTCGTCGCACCGCAGCTATGCGGTGAGCGAGAAGTCGGCCCCGGGCAACGGCATCGCCGATCCGAACAAGGTGCTCGAGGCCGGCCGCGACAGCGCGCGCCGCTTCCTCTGCTTCGACCTGCAGGACCTGGCCGACCGCAACGGCAGCGTGATCAGCGCCAGCCTGTTCGGCGCCGTGGCCGGCAGCGGCGCCCTGCCCTTCGCGCGCGAGGCCTTCGAGGCCACCATCGAACGCGCCGGCGTGGGCGTGCAGGCCAGCCTGCGCGCATTCGGCGCCGGCTATGCGGCCGCGGCCCAGGCGCCGGCCCAGCCCGACCCGATCGTGGCGCCCGACCACCTGCCCGAAGTGCCCGAGCGCGCCGCCACCGCCGCGACCCAGGCCCTGCTCGACCGCGTGCGGCGCGACTTTCCCGGCGCCGCGCAGCCCCTGATGGTGGCGGCGCTGCGGCGCCTGATCGACTACCAGGACCCGGCCTATGCCGCCGAGTACCTCGACCACATGGACCGCCTGGCCGCGCTCGATCGCGTGCATGGCGGCGACGGCGCCGGCTGGGCGCTCACCTGTGCGGCCGCGCGCCACCTCGCCGTGGCGATGGCCTACGACGACGTGATCCGCGTGGCCGACCTGAAGACCCGCGGCAGCCGCGACGCCCGCGTGCGCGACGAGGTCGGCGCCAGGCCCGACCAGCTCGTCTACACCACCGAATTCGTGCATCCGCGCCTCGAAGAGATCTGCGGCACCCTGCCCGTGCGCCTCGGCCGCTGGCTCGAGGGCTCGCGCGCCTTCGGCGGCTTCGTGCAGAAGCGGCTGGCGCGCGGCAAGCGCATGCGGCTCGGCACGCTGGGCGGCTTTTTGGCCTTCTACGGCCTGGCCGGCATGCGGCGCTTCCGCCGCGGCCTGCTGCGGCACCAGGTCGAGGCCGAAGCCCTGCGCACCTGGCTGGACCTGATCGCGCGCATCGCGCCCACCGATTACGCGCTCGCGGTCGAGACCACGCTGTGCCGACGCCTGGTGAAGGGCTACAGCGACACGCACGCGCGCGGCAAAAGCAAGTACCGCACCCTGATCGCCGCGGCGGGCCGGCTCAACGCCCAGCCCGGCGCGGCGACCCGCCTGCGCGAGTTGCGCGAGCTGGCGCTGTCGCAGGCCAGCTGCGCGCCGCTCGAGCGCCAGGCCGCCGAACACGTCCCTGCCTGACTCCCTACATCGAGATCCATCGTGGCATCGCTGAAACTCGTCGTACGCGACATCCGCCAAGAATCGCCCTTGATCCGCTCGGTCTGTCTGGAGCGCGCCGACGGCGGCCCGCTGCCCGCCTTCGGGCCCGGCGCCCACCTCAAGATCCGCATCCCGGGGCTGTCCGAACCGCGCTGCTACTCGCTGATCGCGACCGCGGGCGCGGCGGCCGACTTCGCCACGCCGGCGCGCTACCGCCTCGGCATCCGCCTCGAAGACAACAGCCAGGGCGGCTCGCGCCACATGCACGCGCTGGCCGTGGGCGACGAGCTCGAGGCCGAGGGCCCGAAGAACGATTTTCCGCTGCACGAGGCCCCGGCCGACGAGCCCGACGTGATCCTGATCGCGGGCGGCATCGGCATCACGCCGATCGCGGCCATGGCGACGGCGCTGGCCGCGGCCGGCCGGCCCTACTCGCTGCACTACACCGGCCGCAGCCGCAGCCAGCTGGCGTTCGCGCAGGAGCTCGAGACGCTGGCCGGCAGCGCGCTGCGCCTGTATGCCGACGACGAGGGCGGCGCCTTCGACCTGGACGCCCTGCTGGCGGCGAGCACGCCGCACCAGCACCTGTACGTGTGCGGCCCGAAGGGCCTCATCGACGCGGTGATCGCGAAGGCGGCCGAACGCGGCTGGCCGCCGGCCCACGTGCATTTCGAGCTGTTCACCACCGCGGCGGCCCAGGCCGGCGACCAGCCCTTCGAGGTGGAACTGCGCCAGTCGGGCAAGGTGCTGACCGTGCCGGCCGACAAGACCATCGTCGACGTGCTCGAAGAGGCGGGCTGCGATCCGCTCTACGACTGCAAGCGCGGCGAGTGCGGCGTGTGCCAGGCCACCGTGCTCGAGGGCGAGCCGGATCACCGCGATTACTACCTGTCGGCCGCCGAGAAGGCCAGCGGCACGGTCATCCAGATGTGCATCTCGCGCTGCAAGTCGGCGCGGCTGGTGCTGGACCTGTAGAGGCAACCATGGCGAATCCGCAATACCGCGACAATCCCGCTGCCGTCCGCGCCCTGGTGCGCGAGACCGAGGTGCACAAGGATCTGTTCACCAGCCCCGAGCTGTTCGACCTGGAGATGGAGCATCTCTACGCCGCGACCTGGGTCTACGTGGGCCATGAGTCGCAGGTGCCGAACAGCGGCGACTACATCACGACCACCGTGGGCCTGCAGCCCGTGGTGATGGTGCGCCACAGCGACAAGAGCGTGCGGGTGCTGTACAACCGCTGCCCGCACAAGGGCACGATGGTGGCGGGCGATGCCTGCGGCAATACCGGCAAGTTCTTCCGCTGCCCGTATCACGCCTGGACCTTCAAGACCGACGGCAGCCTGCTGTCGATCCCGCTCAAGAAAGGCTACGACCCCGAGGTGCTGTCCGCGTGCGAGGCCAGCACCGGCATGGCCGCGGTGGGCGCAATGGAAAACTATCGCGGCTTCATCTTCTGCCGGCTGAACCCGGAGGGCCAGGGCTTCGCCGAGTTCTTCGGCGAATCGCTCAGCACGCTGGACAACATGGTGGACCGCTCGCCCGAGGGCAGGCTCGAGGTGGCCGGCGGCGTGTTCCGCTACGTGCACCGCTGCAACTGGAAGATGCTGGTCGACAACCAGACCGACACGTGCCACCCGATGGTGGCGCACGAATCGTCGGCCGGCACCGCGGTGAAGGTGTGGGAGGCCGCGCCCGAAGGCACGCCCAAGCCCATGGCGGTGGAGCTGTTCGCGCCCTTCATCTCGCCCTATGAGTTCTTCGAGAACATGGGCATCCGCGTGTGGGAGAACGGCCACGGCCACACCGGCGTGTCGGATTCGATCCACGCCGCCTACTCCACGATCCCCGGCTACTGGGACAGCATGGTGGCCGCCTACGGCGAGGAGCGCGCGCACGCGATCCTGGGCGAGGTGCGGCACAACACCGTCTACTTCCCCAACATCATGGTGAAGGGCCCGATCCAGACCCTGCGCATCTTCAAGCCGCTCGCCGCCGACCGCACCCTGGTCGAGTCGTGGACGTTCCGGCTGGTGGGCGCGCCCGACCTGCTGCTCGAACGCACGCTCATGTACAACCGCCTGATCAACGCGCCGACCTCGGTGGTGGGCCACGACGACCTGGAGATGTACGAGCGCGCCCAGCAGGGCCTGGCCTCGCGCGCGCACGACTGGGTCAACGTGGCGCGGCTGTACACGCCCGGCGAGGCGGAGCAGCGCAACGTCGTGACCAACGGCACCAACGAATGGCAGATGCGCAACCAGTACCGCGCATGGGCCCGCTACCTCACCGACAGCATGGAGGCCCGGGCATGAGCGCGCCGATCGACCAACGCCTGACCGACTTCGTCTATGCCGAGGCGCGCATGCTCGACGAGCAGCGCTTCGACGACTGGCTCGCGCTCTACACCGACGACGGGCATTACTGGATGCCGCTGGCGCACGACCAGCAGGATGCGCGGCTGCACGCCTCGCTGATGTACGAAGACCTGCTGCTGCTGAAGGTGCGGGTGGAACGGCTGGCGGGCAACCGCACGTTCTCGCAGCAGCCGCGCAGCCGCTCGCACCACCTGCTGCAGGCGCCCACGATCGAGCGCGGCCACCCCGAGCACGCGCCCGAGGCGGGCCGCTACGTGGTGCGCACCGCGTTCCATTACGTCGAGGCGCGCCAGGACGAGCAGACCCTGTACGCGGGCTGGACCACCCATCACCTGGTGGAGCAGGACGGCGCGCTGCGCATCCGGCTCAAGCGCGTGGACCTGCTCAATTGCGACGCCGCGTTCGGCAACATTCAACTGTTCATGTGAGGAGCGCGGCGTGAGTACCACCGTCTACCAGGCATACATCGAGAGCGCGCGGCAGTGGCCGCAGCATGCCTTCGTCTGCGTGCTGCCCGAAACGGCCGGCATCTACGGCATCGACGCCGGCGAACTGAGCTACGCCGACGCGGCCGCCCGCATCGAGACGCTGCGGGCCGCCTATGAGAAGGCCGGCTATGGCCACGGCCACCGCGCCGGCCTGCTGCTCGAGAACCGCCCCGCCTTCTTCCTGCACTGGTTCGCCCTGAACGCGCTCGGCGTGTCGGTGGTGCCGATCAACCAGGACCTGCGCGCCGCCGAGCTCGAGTATCTCACCGGCCACTCCGAGATCGCGCTGGCCGTGGCGCTGCCGCAGCGCCACGACGAGCTGCGCGCGGCCGCCCGGCGTGCCGGGCGCGAGCTGGTGGTGATCGGCCCCGACGAGACCGTGCCGCCGGCGCCCTTCGCGCCGCCGCGCGCCGGCGAGCCGCTGGACGAGCAGACCGAATGCGCGCTGCTGTACACGTCCGGCACCACCGGCCGGCCCAAGGGCTGCATCCTGCCCAACCGCTATTTCCTGCACGCGGGCCGCTGGTACGCCGAGAGCGGCGGCCTAGTGTCGCTGCGGCCCGGCGCCGAGCGCATGCTCACGCCGCTGCCGCTGGTGCACATGAACGCGATGGCGTACTCGGCCATGGCGATGGTGCTGACCGGCGGCTGCCTCATCACGCTGGACCGCTTCCATCCGCGCACCTGGTGGGACAGCGTGCGCGCGTCGCGCGCCACCGTGCTGCACTACCTGGGCGTGATGCCCGCCATGCTGATGAAGGCGCCCGCCGCCGACAGCGACCGCGACCACCAGGTGCGCTTCGGCTTTGGCGCCGGGGTCGAGCGCGGCCTGCATGCCCCCTTCGAGGAACGCTTCGGCTTTCCGCTGCTGGAGGCCTGGGCCATGACCGAGACCGGCGCGGGCGCCGTGGTCATCGCCAACGAGGAGCCGCGTCACATCGGCTCGAACTGCTTCGGCCGCGAAGGCGCCGAAGTGCAGGTCCGCATCGTGGCCGACGACGGCAGCGACGCCGCCGCCGGCGAGCCGGGCGAGCTGCTGGTGCGCCACGGCGGCGACGATCCGCGCTACGGCTTCTTCGCCGGCTACCTCAAGGACGCCGAGGCCACCGACGCGGCCTGGGAGGGCGGCTGGTTCCACACCGGCGACATCGTGCGCCGCGACGCCGACGGCGCGTTGCGCTTCGTCGACCGCAAGAAGAACGTGATTCGCCGCAGCGGCGAGAACATCTCCGCCGTCGAGGTCGAGGCGGTGCTGCTGCGCCATCCGCTGGTGAAGTCGGCGGCCGTGGCGGCCGTGCCCGACGCCGTGCGCGGCGACGAGGTGCTGGTGTGCGTGGTGGCCGAGGCCGAGCCGGCCGATGCCGCCGCGCGCGAGGCCGCCGCCCGCGAACTGGTGGGCTGGTGCCTGGAGCAGCTGGCCTACTACAAGGCGCCCGGCTACGTCGCCTTCGTCGACGCCCTGCCGCTCACCACCACCAACAAGATCCAGCGCGGCGAGATGAAGACCTGGGCGCCGACCCTGCCGGGCACGGCGCGCTGCGTCGATACCCGCGCGCTGAAGAAGCGCCAGGAGCACGCCGCATGAGCCGGCGCGGCTACGACGGCGTGGCGGTGGCGGTGCCGGTATCGGTGCCTTACGTGCGCTACAGCACCCATGCGGCGCACTGGTGGCTGGGACGCGCGCTGGCGCAACTGATCCAGGGCGCGGGGCTGCGCAAGCACGACATCGACGGCGTGTGCGTGTCGAGCTTCACGCTGGCGCCCGACAGCGCCGTGGGCCTGATGCAGCATCTCGGCATGCAGCCGCGCTGGCTCGACCACATCCCGATGGGCGGCGCCTCCGGCGTGGTGGCGCTGCGCCGCGCCGCGCGCGCGGTGCAGGCCGGCGACGCCGACGTGATCGCCTGCGTGGCCGGCGACACCAACCACGTGGACTCGTTCCGCAACACGGTGAGCCAGTTCTCGCGCTTTGCGCAGGACGGTGTCTATCCCTACGGCGCGGGCGGCCCGAACGCGAGCTTCGCGCTGCTGACCGACCACTACATGCGCGAGAGCGGCGCCACCCGCGCCGACTTCGGCAAGCTCTGCGTGGCCCAGCGCGACAACGCGCTGCGCTATCCGCACGCGCTGATGAAGAAACCGCTCACGCTCGAGCAGTACCTGGGCGCGCGCGAGATCGCCAGCCCGATCCACCTGTTCGACTGCGTGATGCCCTGCGCCGGCGCCGACGCCTTCCTGGTGATGAGCGCCGACCGCGCGCGCCAGCTCGGCCTGGCCCACGTGCAGGTGCTGGGCACGATCGAACGCCACAACGCCTGGAGCGAGGACGCGATCCAGACGCGCGGCGGCTGGACCCTGGACGTGGACGACCTCTACGCCCAGGCGGGCCGCGGCCCGGCCGACGTGGACCTGATGCAGGCCTACGACGACTATCCGGTGATCAATTTCATGCAGCTGGAAGACCTGGGCTTCTGCGCCAAGAACGAAGGCCCCGCCTTCGTGCGGCGCCACACGTTCACGGTGGACGGCAGCTTTCCGTTCAACACCAACGGCGGCCAGCTCTCCGTGGGCCAGGCCGGCGCGGCCGGCGGCTATCTCGGCATGGTCGAGGCGCTGCGCCAGCTCACCGGGCAGAGCGGCGCGGGCCAGGTCGCCCGCGCCCGCACCGCGCTGGTCAGCGGCTTCGGCATGATCAACTACGACCGCGGCCTGTGCACCGGCGCGGCGCTGCTGGGGAGCACGGCATGACCGAACCGCTCAAGCGCCCGCCGCGCAAGGATCCCGTGGCGCGCACGCGCCAGCCCACCCTGCCGCCTGGCGCCCGCAGCCGCGCCGCGCTCGGCCTCACGGCCGCCGCCGCGCTGGGCCGCTTCCGCATGCAGGTGTGCGCGGCCTGCGGCACGGTGCAGTACCCGCCGCGCGAGGTCTGCGGCGCCTGCCTGCATCACGAGCTGCCCTGGCGCGACGTATCGCCGCTGGGCACGCTGATCGCGCGCACCACCCTGCAGCACAGCAACGATCTCTATTTCCGCGAGCGCCTGCCCTGGCAGGTCGGCACCGTGGTGATGAACGCCGGCCCCAGCGTGGTGGCCCACCTGCACCAGGATTGCCCCGATGGCGGTCCGGTGCGACTTGCCCTCAAACTCGATCGCAGCGGCCAGGCCGTGCTGATCGCCCTGCCACCCGAGGACACGCCCGACATGCAAGACGACAAAACGCTGCGCGAAACCTCGTGCACCCCGAAGCTGCGCCGCGTGCTGGTGACCGACGGCAAGTCGGCCGTGGGCCAGGCGCTGGTGCCCGCGCTGCTGCAGGCCGGCGCCACCCACGTGTTCGTGGGCGACCCGCAGGCCTGGCGCCAGGATCCGGCCTTCGAGCGGCTGCGCCAGGACGAGCGCGTCAGCACGCTGCCGCTCGACGTGACCGACACCGACGCGATCGACCGCGCGGCCGGCTCGATCGGCGGCAAGGTCGACATCCTGATCAACACCGCCGACTACGAACGCGAGGGCGGCCTGCTGGGCGCGCGCGACGTCAACCGCGCCCGCGACGCGCTCGACGTGAACTGCCTGGGCCTGATGCGCCTGGCGCAGGCCTTCGGCCCCGGCATGGCCGCCCGCGCCTCGGATGGCGTGAACAGCGCCTGCGCCTGGGTCAATGTGCTGAGCATCTATGCCCAGATGAACCTGCCGGGCCGCGGCGTGTGGTCGGCCAGCAAGGCGGCCGCGCTGTCGCTGGCGCAATGCCTGCGCGCCGAATTCCGCCCGGCCGGCGTGCGCGTGGTCAATGTCTTCCCCGGTCCGGTGGACCACGAATGGGAGCAGCGCACGCCGCCGCCGCGCGTGGCGCCCAAGGCCATCGCCAGCGCCATCGTGCGCGCGCTGGAGGCCGGCATCGAAGACGTCTACGTGGGCGACGTGGCCGAGGAATTCCTCGCGCGCCTGGCCGACAACCCCAAGGGACTGGAACGCGAGCTGGGCGCCTGAGCCCGCCGCGCCCTCGACAAGGAGCCTGAATTGAGTGCTGACACCCTCGCCCGTTTCGTGACCGACCTGGCCGCCGGCCGGATCCGCGTGGTCGACCTGACCGAAACGCTCACGCCCGAATTCCCCACCATCCAGCTGCCGCCGGAGTTCGGCCAGGCCTGGCCGTTCCGCATCGAGGAGATCTCGCGCTACGACGAGCGCGGCCCGGCCTGGTACTGGAACAACTTTTCCTGCTCCGAGCACACCGGCACCCACTTCGACGCGCCGGCGCACTGGATCAGCGGCAAGGACCAGCCCGACAACACGGTGGACACCATTCCGGTGGAGGCCTTCGTGGCCAACGCCTGCGTGATCGACTGCTCGCGCGAGTCGCGCGACAACCCCGACTTCCTGCTCACCATCGACTTCGTCAAGCGCTGGGAGGCCGAACACGGCGAGATCCCGGCGCGCGCCTGGGTGCTGATGCGCACCGACTGGTCCAAGCGCGCCAAGCCGGCCGACTACCTCAACATGCAGGCCGACGGCGCGCACTCGCCCGGACCCGATGCCGAGGTGGTGCCGTGGCTGGTCAAGGAGCGCGACGTGCACGGCTTCGGCACCGAATCGGTCGGCACCGACGCCGGCCAGGCCGCCCACCTGGACCCGCCCTACCCCTGCCACTACTTCATGCACGGCAACAACCGCTACGGCCTGCAGTGCCTGACCAACCTGGACCAGCTGCCGCCCAAGGGCGCGGTGATCTTCTCCGCGCCGCTGAAGATCCGCAACGGCTCGGGCAGCCCGCTGCGCGTGCTCGCCATGACGCCGGCCTGAGCCGCGCGGCCACATAAAAAAGGGGAATCCATGTCCGACCAGAATGTCGCGATCGTCACCGGCGGCAGCGCCGGCATCGGCGCCGAGATCTGCCGCAGCATGCTCGACGCCGGCTACGAGGTGATCTCGCTGGCGCGCCGCACCGGCGAGCTGTCCCATGCGCGGCTGCGCCACGTGCAGGTCGACCTGCTCGACGCGGACGCGACCGCGCAGGCCGCGGCCGAGATCGCCGCGCAGCATCCGGTGAGCCACGTGATCCACAACGCCGGCGTGATCTGGCCCAATCTGCTGCCGCAGGTGAAGCAGGAAGAGCTGCAGGGCCTGACGCAGATCCACCTGGGCGCGGCCATCGCGCTGGTGCAGGCGGTGCTGCCCGGCATGCAGGAACGGCGCCTCGGCCGCATCGTGCTGCTGTCCTCGCGCGGCGCGCTCGGCCTGCCCACGCGCACCGCCTACTCGGCCACCAAGGCCGGCATGATCGGCATGGCGCGCACCTGGGCGCTGGAATTGGCGCCCAGCGGCATCACGGTCAACGTGGTGGCGCCGGGCCCGATCCAGACCGACATGTTCTACGAGGTGATCGATGCGGGCAGCGAGCGCGAACGGGCGCTGGCCAACAGCATCCCGGTCAAGCGCATCGGCCGCGCCGACGACGTCGCGCGTGCCGTCATGTTCTTCTCCGATCGCGCCAACAGCTTCGTCACCGGCCAGACGCTGTATGTCTGTGGCGGCGCGAGCGTGGGCTCGATCACCATCTGACCGGCAGCACAACAACAAACGCAGTGCCATGAAACGCGGCGGGCCGTCGGCCACGCCGCAATCCGAGCAGCAACCACTCTCTCCAAAGCACGGAGGAATTGCCATGTCGTCGAACAAGCTCTCCCTGGCGGCCGCGGCCGTCGCCGCCCTGCTGACCTTCCCCGCCCTGGCGCAGGTCAAGGTCGGCGTCGTCACCTCGTCCACCGGCCCGACCGCCCTGGTTGGCATCCCGCAGAAGAATTCGGTGCCGCTGTTGCCGAAGAAGATCGGCGACCTCACCGTCGAATACATCTCGCTCGACGACGCCAGCGACTCGACCCAGTCGGTCACGGCCTTCAAGAAGCTGATCTCCGAACAGAACGTCGACGCGCTGATCGGCCCCTCGGGCTCGCCCAATGCCATGGGCGTGATCCAGTTCGCGGCCGAGGCCGGCGTGCCGATGCTCGCGCCGGTCGGCACCGCGGCGGTGGTGCTGCCGATGAACGACCAGAAGAAGTGGGTGTTCAAGACCACGCAGAACGACGACATCATCGCCCGCGCGCTCGTCGACCACATGGCCAAGACCGGCGTGAAGACCGTCGGCTTCATCGGCCTGAACGATCCCTACGGCGAGAACTGGTACAAGGTGTTCTCGGCCATGGCCGCCGAGAAGGGCATCAAGATCGCCGCCAACGAACGCTACCTGCGCTTCGACAGCTCGGTCACCGGCCAGGCGCTCAAGATCCTCGCGGCCAAGCCCGACGCGGTGCTGGTCGCCGCGCCCGGCGCCGCCAGCGTGCTGCCCCAGACCACGCTGGTGGACCAGGGCTACAAGGGCAAGTTCTACCAGACCCACGGCGCGGCGCTGCCCGACTTCATCAAGCTCGGCGGCAAAAAGGTCGAGGGCACCATTCTCGCGGCCAGCCTGATGCTGGTGCTGCCCGAGATCCCCGACAGCAACCCGTCGAAGAAGGTCGCCTCCGACTACATCGCCGCCTACCAGAAGCTGCACGGCTCGGTGCCCGCCACCTTCGGCGCCAACGTCTACGACGCCGGCCTGCTGCTCGAGAAGGCCGTGCCGCTGGCCGAGAAGGCCGGCAAGCCGGGCACCAAGGAATTCCGTTCCGCGCTGCGCGATGCGCTGGAGCAGACCAAGGAGCTGGTGGGCACGCAGGGCGTCTATAACATGACGCCGGCCGACCACAGCGGCTTCGACGAACGCGGCCGCGAGCTGATCACCGTGCGTGACGGCAACTGGACGCTGGTCAAGTAAGCAGCCGGGCCGGAACCACGACGCATGAATGCTCAGATAGCCCTGATCCTGGGGCAGGACGGCCTGACCAACGGCGCGATCTACGCGCTGCTGGCCCTGGCCATCCTGCTCGTCTTCACCGTCACGCGGGTGCTGTTCATCCCGCAGGGCGAGTTCGTCGCCTTCGGCGCCCTCACCATGGCCGCCGTGCAGGCCGGCAAGCCCGTGCTGCTGGTCTGGCTGGTGGTGGCGTTCGCCGTGGCCGAGGCGCTGGCCGACCTGCTGGCGCAGCGGCGCCGCTACGGCCGTCCGCGGCCCGGGTGGCGCTGGATCGCGCGCCTGGTCTATCCCTTCGTCGTGGCCGGCCTGGTCCATGCCCTGCCGCTGGCCGAGCTGCCGATGGCGCTGCAGGCCCTGCTCACGCTGGCCATCGTGGTGCCGCTCGGTCCGCAGCTCTACCGCCTGTTCTACCAGCCCATCGCCGGCGCCTCCACGCTGGTGCTGCTGATCGTGTCGGTGGCGGTGCACCTGGCGCTGGTCGGCCTGGGCCTGCTGGCCTTCGGCGCGGAGGGCGCCCGCACGCGGCCGTTCTCCGACGCGCAGTTCGCACTGGGGCCGATGAACGTCAACAGCCAGGCCCTGTGGGTGCTGGCGGTGTCCCTGGTGCTGATCCTCGTGCTGTACCAGTTCTTCGAGCGCACCATGTACGGCAAGGCGCTGCGCGCCGCGGCGTTCAACCGCGCCGGCGCGCGCCTGATGGGCATCTCGCCGGTGTTCGCCGGCCGCATCACCTTCCTGCTGGCCGGCCTGATCGGCACGGTCTCGGGCATCCTGATCGCGCCCATCACCACCATGTATTTCGACTCGGGCTTCCTGGTCAGCCTCAAGGGCTTCGTCGGCGCCATCATCGGCGGCCTGGTGAGCTATCCGGTGGCCGCGGCCGGCGCGGTGCTGGTCGGCCTGATCGAGGCGTTCTCGGCATTCTGGGCCAGCGCCTACAAGGAGATCATTGTTTTCACGCTGATCATTCCCGTGCTGCTGTGGCGCTCGCTCAAGAGCCACACGGTCGAAGAAGAGGAGGACGAAGCATGACGCCGCCGCGCCTTCTCGCCGTCTTCCTGGTGCTGCTGGCGCTGGCCCCGCTCGGGCTGCCGGCGTTCTACGTCACCCTGCTCAACTACATCGGCCTGTACGCGCTGGTGGCCATCGGCCTGGTGCTGCTCACCGGCGTCGGCGGCCTGACCAGCTTCGGCCAGGCCGCGTTCGTGGGCCTGGGCGCCTACACCACCGCGGTGCTGACCAGCCGCGCCGACACGCTGCCTGCCGCCCTTGCCTGGCTGGGCGCCTCGCCCTGGCTCGCGCTGGCGGCCGGCCTGCTGCTGACGCTGGCCGTGGCCTGGCTGCTGGGCGCGCTCACGCTGCGCCTGTCGGGCCACTTCCTGCCCCTGGGCACGATCGCATGGGGCCTGAGCCTGTACTTCGCGTTCGGCTCGGTCGAGGGCCTGGGCGGCCACACCGGCCTGACCGACATCCCGGCGATCTCGGTGTTCGGCAAGGCGCTCACGCAGGGCGGCCAGATCTATTACCTGATCTGGGCCTTCCTGCTGATCGGCATCTGGACCACCCGCAACCTGCTGGACTCGCGCGAGGGCCGCGCCATCCGCGCGCTCAAGGGCGGGCGCGTGATGGCCGAGTCGATGGGCGTGGACACGGCACGCGCGCGCATGGTGATCTTCATCATCGCCGCGCTGCAGGCCTGCGCCTCCGGCTGGCTCTATGCCCACATGCAGCGCTTCGTGAACCCGAACCCGTTCGGCCTGCAGATGGGCATCGAATACCTGTTCATGACCGTGATCGGCGGCGCCGGCAGCGTCTGGGGCGCGCTGGTCGGCGCGGGCGTGTTCACCGTGCTCAAGCAATGGCTGCAGGACTGGCTGCCCCGGCTGCTCGGCCAGACCGGCAACTTCGAGGTGATCGTGTTCGGCTTCGGCATGGTGCTGCTGCTGCACCGCTGGCGCGGCGGCATCTGGCCGGCGCTGGCGCGGCTGGTGCCGGTGCGGCAGGCGGCGCGCCGCATCGACACCGGCGCGGCTCCCCTGCCGCGGCGCGAGATGCCGCCGCGCGGCGAGGTGGTGCTGGTGGCGCGCGACGTGACCCGCCGTTTCGGCGGCCTGGTGGCGAACAACGCGATGAACCTGGAGATCCGCGCCGGCGAAGTGCTGGCGCTGATCGGGCCCAACGGCGCGGGCAAGAGCACCATGTTCAACCAGCTCTCCGGCGTGGACACGCCCACCTCCGGCAGCGTGACCTTCCTGGGCCGCGAGGTGGCCGGCGTCGGCGCCCGCGCCATCGCCCGCATGGGCCTGTCGCGCACGTTCCAGCACGTGAAGCTGATGAAGCGCATGAGCGCGCTCGAGAACGTCGCCATCGGCGCGCACCTGCGCGGCCACAGCGGCGTGTTGCGCGCCGCCTGGCGGCTCGATCGCGCCGAGGAAGACCGCCTGCTGGCGGAGGCGGCGCGCCAGATCGAGCGCGTCGGCCTGGGCCCGCACCTGCTCGACGCCGCCGGCTCGCTCGCGCTCGGCCAGCAGCGCATCCTGGAGATCGCACGTGCCCTGGCCGCCGACCCCTGCCTGCTGCTGCTCGACGAGCCCGCCGCCGGCCTGCGCTACCAGGAGAAGCGCGAGCTCGCCGCGCTTCTCGACCGCCTGCGCGGCGAAGGCATGGCGATCCTGCTGGTGGAGCACGACATGGAATTCGTGATGGGCCTGGCCGACCGCGTGGTGGTGATGGACTTCGGCCAGAAGATCGCCGAAGGCCTGCCGGCCGAGGTCCAGCGCGACCCGGCGGTGCTGGAGGCCTATCTGGGCGGCGTCGAGAACGGCATCAATATGGAGGTGAAGGCATGAGCGCCCCGCTGCTGCAAGTCCGCGACCTGCACGTGGCCTACGACAAGATCGAGGCCGTCTGCGGCGTCGACCTGGAAGTGGGCGAAGGCCGCATCGTGACCGTGATCGGCCCCAACGGCGCGGGCAAGACCACGCTGCTGTCGGCCATCATGGGCGTGCTGCCCTCGCGCGGCGAGATCCGCTTCAACGGCGCGGCGCACGCGCACGCCGAGGTCGAGGACATGGTCGCGACCGGCATGAACCTGGTGCCCGAGAAGCGCGAGCTGTTTGCCGAAATGAGCGTGGAAGACAACCTGATGCTGGGCGGCTTCCACCGCTATCGCATGGGTCTGCGCGACCAGCAGGAATGCATCGCGGAGGTCTATGAGCTGTTTCCGCGCCTGCGCGAGCGGCGCGCCCAGCTCGCCGGCACGCTCTCCGGCGGCGAGCGGCAGATGCTGGCGGTGGGCCGCGCCCTGATGGCCAAGCCGCGCCTGCTCATGCTCGACGAGCCCAGCCTCGGGCTGGCGCCGCGCATCGTGCGCGAGGTGTTCCTGATCGTGGCCGAGCTGCGCCGCCGCGGCGTGTCGATCCTGCTGATCGAACAGAATGCGCGCGCCGCGCTGCAGGTGGCCGACCACGCCTACGTGCTCGAAATGGGCAAGGTCACGATCTCGGGGCCCGCGGCCGAACTGGCGCGCGATCCGCGCGTGGTGGAGGTGTACCTGGGCCTGGGGCACGCGCACGCGGCCTGAGGCCGCCGCGCGGCGCGGGCCCCGGCCTCAGGCCAGGCCGCGTCGCCGGTCGCGCCGGTACATCAGATAGCCGACCGGCCACATGATGCCCACCAGCGCCCAGGCCCAGCCGTTGGTGAGCCTGAAATCCGACACGGCGGTGGGCAGGCCGGAGTTCTGCAGGTGCAGGCGGAAGCGCGTGTAGCGCGCGGCCGCCAGCACGAACTCGCGCGGCCGGTCCAGCACGTGGTCCATGTGATGCTGCAGCATGTCCCAGGCGAGCAGGTACAGGCCCTGGACGTTGTTGCGGATCGAGACCCCGCTGTTCATCAGGCCGCCCGGCGTGTCGTGATAGATGCGCACGACGCGGTTGATGAAGCGGGTCTTGAAGCCGGCGCGGGCGATGGCCCACCACACCAGGCTTTCGGGCACGAAGCCCGCGACATTCTGCGGAAACGGAAAGGCGCGCAGCACATCGGTGCGCATGCAACCGAATTTCTCGCCCTTCACCCGGTACTTGAAATACATGTCGACCGCGGTCGCGTCGAGCGGGTCGCGCGGGAAGCGCTCGCCCACGATGCTGCCGTCGGGCCGCGCGCACAGGCCGGTGATGGCCACGAACGAATCGCGCTGGGCGTCGGGGATGCCCTCCCACGCCGCATCGAGCACGGCGAGCGCGTCGGGCGGGATCTCGTCGTCGCTGTCGAGCGCCACCACGAACTGGCCGCGCGACTCGCGCACGCCGCGATTGAAGGCGGTTTTCTTGTGCTGGTTGTTCTGCCAGAAATAGCGGATCGGGAAATCGGCGCGGGCCTGCCAGGCGAGCACCACCTCGCGGGTGTTGTCGGTGGAGCCATCGTCGACCACCACCCATTCGAAGTCGCGCAGGGTCTGGCGGCAAAGGGATTCATAGACCCGGCCCAGCGTGGAGGCCCGGTTGAACGTGGGTGTCAGGACCGTAAATCGATAAGCGGGTTCGATCATGCGGCGGGACGGTCTTGGGTTGTGGCCCGGCCAACCCCGGGCTTTCGATTCGAGTGTACGTAAAGCCCCTGGGCCGCGATATGCGGGCTTGCGCGGATTTTGCAAACGAATATGTCACGATTTGCCAGATCGTTCGCGGCAGGCCGCGCGACCTGCGGGGCGCAGATGCGGCCGCCCCGGTCAAACGGGTACACTGCCGCCTTGCCCTCGCCCCGCCTCGCCATGGAACCGAGTAACGTCCAGCTCAATGACATCGCCCTGTTTGTGGAAGTGGCCAAGCGCAAGAGTTTCAGCCTGGCCGCCAGGGCGCTGCACATTCCCACCTCCACGCTGTCGCGCCGCATCAGCCAGCTCGAACGCGCGATCGGCCTGCGCCTGATCAACCGCAACACGCGGCGCCTCGAGCTCACCGATGCCGGCAATATCTATCTGCGCCGCTGCCAGGGCCTGATCGACGAGGCCCGGCTCGCGCACGAACAGCTGCGCTCGCTGTCGAGCCGCCCCAAGGGCCGCCTCGGCATCTCGATCCCGTACAGCCTGGCGATCTGGCTGCTGCCCGCGTCGCTGCGCGACTTCATGGACGACTATCCCGACATCGAATGCGAGTTCGATCTCAGCATGAAGTCGACCGCCGACTCGCAAGGCGAGCCGTTCGACGTGATGCTGCGCTTCGGCCGCGATGGCGACGGCGAACCGGAGGCGCCGGGCAGCGTCGAGCTGGAGCTGATCTCGCTCGACACCTATCTCTACGCCTCGGCCGATTATCTCGAGCGCCACGGCGAGCCCACCCATCCCGCCGACCTGAGCCGGCACGAATGCCTGCGCACGGCCATCGACGACGCGCACTCGTTCTGGATCCTGAACGACGGCACGCACACCGAACGGGTCGACGTGCAGGGCCGCGTGGCCGGCAACAACATCAGTGTGATGGGCACGCTGTCCGGCCTCGGCCTGGGCATCACGCGCCTGCCCTATTGCCAGGCGCTCGACCCGGTGATCGAGCGCAACTCGCTGCGCCGCATCCTGCCCGACTGGCGCGTGCAGCCGATCTCGATCTATGCGCGCTTCCCGTCGCGCATCCTGCCCGCCAAGACGCGCGCCTTCATGGACTTCATCCGGCCGCAGCTCGGGCCCGCCGGCGCGCCGGTGGAGCCCAGCGGCGAGACCGTCGAAGCCATGCAGCGCCGCGCGCCCCGCGCCGACCCGGTCACCGACAATCCCGGCTGAGCCGCCCGCGGCGCAGCCCTGCGCAACGAAGCCGGCGGGGCATGCGCCCGCGCCGGCTTCGAAAACAACGAGGCCGACCGGGCTTGCGCCCCTGTCGGCCTCGTTGCGGATCCTGGATCGGGCGCCCTGGCGGACGCCCCGATCAAGCCATTACACGCGCTTGATCTTTTCCAGCATCTTGAAGACGCCCTTGGGCGACTTGACGAAAAGACGCTTGAAGCTCTTGCCCAGGCAACGGCGTTCCAGGGTGTTGCGACGCACGCGCTTGCGTTCTGCCATGATGATGACTCCGGTTTAAAGTTCGCGGGTTGATTCGAAAAGCCGCCGCGCAACCGGGTGATCCAGTTCAGCGACACCCGCATCCGGCAGGATACGGGCGTGCGGCGAAATTCAGGTAACTTGGCATTCTAGCCGGTTTCGCGGCGGCCCGGCAAATCGCCGGCCGCCGTTCCGTCCCCCTCTTCAGGCCCGGCTTTCGGCCATGCGCCCCAGCACCGCCTCGGCCGTGGGCAGCGGCTCGACGGCGCCATAGCCCTGGGTCGACAGCGCCGCCGCCACGTTGGCGTAGGTGACGGCCTCGGGCCAGTCGTCGCCCAGGCAGCGCCGCGCCAGCAGGTTGCCCGCGAAGCAGTCGCCCGCGCCGGTGGCGTCCACCGCCTTGACCGGATGGCCGCCGACCGGGCGCCGCGTCTTGCCGTCGTCGATCACCGCGCCGTCCTTGCCCAGCTTCAGCACCACCACCCCCGGCGCACCCGCGTCGCGGATCCAGTCGAGCGTGCGCTGCGCGTCTTCGTGGCCGGTGAGGTGACGCAGGTCGTCCATGCTGGGCAGGAACAGATCCGCCTGCGTCAGCGCCTCGCGCAGGATCGCGCGCGCCCGCGCCAGCGGCCACAGGCGCAGGCGCAGATTGGAGTCGAGGCTGATCTGGGTGCCGGCCGCGCGGGCCCGCGCCATCGCCGCGAACACCGTGTCGCAGGCGCTGGCGCTGATGGCGAGGCTGATGCCCGACACGTGCAGGAAGCGGGCGCGCTCGACCAGGCCGAGGTCGAGATCGGCGGGCTGCATGCGGCTCGCCGCCGAGCCCGCGCGCAGATAGCTGAACACGTGGCCATCGGGCCCATGCTGCACGAAATACATGCCGGTGTGGCCGGTGTCGTCGGTCAGCACGCCCGAGGTGTCGACGCCCTCGGCCTGCCACAGCGCCCGCAGCTGTTCGCCGAAGGTGTCGGCGCCGACCCGGCTCAGATAGGCGCAGCGCGCACCCTGGCGGGCCGCGGCGATGACGGCATTCGAGGTGTCGCCGCCCACGCCCTGCAGATACTGGCGCTCGCCGGGCACGGTCTGGTTGAACTCGATCAGGGCCTCGCCCAGACCGACGATGTCGAAGTCAGGCACGGGCGGCCTCCAGCGTCTGGACGATCTGCCGCACCAGCGTGCCGGTGTCGCGCGCGGCGAAGGCGGTCTTGTCGTAGAGGTTGCTGCCGATGCCCACGAGCGCGGCGCCGGCCGCGAAATACTCGCCCATGTTCTGCGCGGTCACGCCGCCGGTCGGGCAGAACGGCACGTGGGGATAGACGGCCTTGAGCGCGGCCAGATGGCGCGGACCGCCCGTGTCGGCCGGGAAGATCTTCACGATGTCGGCGCCGGCCCGCGCGGCCTGCAGCACCTCGGTGGGCGTGAAGGCGCCCAGCAGGCACAGCGCGCCCGCCGCGTGCGCCAGCTCGACGATGCCGGGCGTGTGGCCGGGCGACACCAGGAAATCGGCGCCGGCGGTCAGGGCCTCGCGCGCCTGGTCTTCATCGAGGATGGTGCCCACGCCGATCACCAGGCGGTCGCCGTGCTTGTCGCGCAGCGCCCGCACCAGCTCGGTCACGCCGGGGATGGTCCAGGTCAGTTCGAGCGTGGTGCAGCCCGCGTTGTAGGCCACCTCGGCGGCATAGGCGGCGGTGGCGGCGTTGTCGTAGCGCAGCACCGGCACGACACGGGCGGCCAGCAGGGCGGCGAGAGCAGGATGGTCGGGTTTGGCAGTCACGGTTCAACCTCTGTGGGGAATGGCAGCAATCGGAACAACGGTGATCGATGAAGCGCCGGCCTCAGGCCGCGCGCGGCGGCATCAGCCCGAGCGCGGACTGGGCCCGGTCGCGCAGCGCGAGCAGCGGCGCCACATAGGCGCGCGCCGCATCGGGCGCGGCGCGGAAACACAGCACGCTGACGCTGACGCAGGCCGCCACCTCGCCATCGGCGCGGCGCAGCGCCACGCCGTAGCAGCAGATGCCGGCTTCGTTTTCCTGGTCGTCGAGCGCGTAGCCGCGCAGCCGCACCTGCGGCAGCGTCTGGCCCAACAGCAAGTCGCGCGCCGCGCCGTCGCAATCGGGGAGCGCCGCGAGGCTGCTGGCGCAGCGTTCGGCGTCGAGCGCGGCCAGCCAGGCGCGGCCCACGGCGCTGCGGTGCGCGGCCACGGTCGCGCCCACGCGCGACACCATGCGCAACGGACCCGGGCTCTCGAGTTTGTCGATATACATCATGGCGCGGCCGGTGGGCACGGCCAGGTGCACGGTCTCGCCAGTGGCGTCGCGCAGCGCGCGCAGCTCGGCCGCGAGCGCGTCGCGCACCTCGAACTGCGACCAGGCCCGGCTGGCCAGCCCCAGCACGCGGGTGCCGATGCCGAAGCCGCCGCCGACCTCGCGCAGCATGCCCTGCTCGGCGAGGGCCGCGACGATGCGGTGCACGGTGGAACGGGGATAGCCGCAGGCGCGCGCCAGCGCGGCCACGGAAGGCGGCTCGGCGGCATCGGCCACGGCCTGCAGCACCGCCATGAACTTGGCGAACGCCGCGGTACCCGCGACGGTGGACTCTGACATGTCTTCCCCATGCGCACGCCGTCAGCGCGGCGCTGCGCAAAATCTGCGATACTGTTTATCCATACAGCTTGTCGTGACCCGCCCGCCAGGCGCGGGGCTTGCGGTCCGCCCCTTGATCCTGGCTCGAACGCCCTCATCTGCCACAGGTTATGCCCACAATATGGGCATGGCGTTCACGATATAGCCAATTATTCCACAGTATCCTTCCCGGCCACATCTTGCGCGGCCGCGGCAGGCCGGCCCACCCCCTCGGCTACGATTACGCCTCATGAGCTCCCACATCCGCATCGTTGGCGCCCGCCAGAACAACCTGAAGAACCTGGACCTGGATATCGCCACCGGCGAACTCGTGGTCGTCACCGGGGTCTCGGGGTCGGGCAAAAGTTCGCTCGCGTTCGACACCCTGTATGCCGAGGGCCAGCGCCGCTACGTCGAAACCTTCTCGCCCTACGCGCGCCAGTTCCTCGACCGCATGGACAAGCCGCAGGTCGATCGCATCGAGGGCATCCTGCCCGCCATCGCGATCGACCAGACCAACCCGGTGCGCAGCTCGCGCAGCACGGTCGGCACCATGACCGAGCTCAACGATCACCTCAAGCTGCTGTTCGCGCGCGGCGCGAAGCTGCATTGCCGTGGCTGCGGCAAGGTGGTGCGGCGCGACTCGCCGGAATCGATCTTCCACGCGCTCACGCACCGCGCCGCCGAGGCCGGCGACCCGCGCCTGGTCATCACCTTCCCGATCGCGGTGCCGGCCAACTTCACCGAAGACGAGGTCAAGGGCTTCCTCGAAGGCCAGGGCTACACCCGCGTGCACGCCGAGGATGCGGCGCCCGCCGCCGCGCCCGCCAAGGCCAGGGGCAAGGGCAAGAAAGCCGATGCGGGCGCAACCGAAGCGCGCCGCGTGCTGCACGTGGTCCAGGACCGCCTGCGCCTGGGCAGCGCCGAGCGCGACCGCGTGATGGAAGCGCTCGACACCGCGCTGCGCATGGGCGCCGGCCACCTCGCCGTGCACGTGATGGGCGACGACGGCGCCGACGCGGCGGTGTGGAAATACAGCAGCCGCCTGCATTGCGCCGACTGCGACATCGAATACAGCGATCCGCTGCCCAGCAGCTTCTCGTTCAACTCGCCGCTGGGCGCCTGCGACTCGTGCCGCGGCTTCGGCCGCGTGATCGGCATCGATTACGGCCTGGTCATCCCCGACGAAAACAAGACGCTGCTCGAAGGCGCCGTCAAGCCCTGGCAGACGCCCTCGTTCAAGGAATGCCAGGACGACCTGGTGAAGTACGCGCCCAAGGCCGGCATCCCGCTGGGCGTGCCCTGGAAGTCGCTCACCGACGCGCAGCGCGCCTGGGTCATCAACGGCACGCCCGACTGGAAGGGCAGCGATTCCGCCTGGAAAAACCAGTGGTACGGCACGCGCCGCTTCTTCGACTGGCTCGAGACCAAGTCGTACAAGATGCACGTGCGCGTGCTGCTGTCCAAGTACCGCAGCTACACGCCCTGCCCCACCTGCCTGGGCGCGCGGCTCAAGCCCGACTCGCTGCTGTGGCGCCTGGGCAGCAAGGCCGAGGCCGACACGGTGCTGCCGCCCGACGACGGCCGCTACCGCCGCTTCATGCCGGCCGGCGTGAGCTGGTCGCGCGAGCAGCTCGAACAGCTCGACGGCCTGTCGGTGCACGACGTGATGCTGCTGCCGATCGAGCGCGTGCGCACCTTCTTCGACAATCTCCGGTTCGAGGGCGCGCTCGACGCGGCCGCCGACCTGCTGCTCACCGAGGCACGCGCGCGCCTGCGCTTCCTGTGCGACGTGGGCCTGGGCTATCTCACGCTCGACCGCCAGAGCCGCACGCTCTCCGGCGGCGAAGTGCAGCGCATCAACCTCACGACCGCGCTCGGCACCTCGCTGGTCAACACCCTGTTCGTGCTCGACGAGCCCTCCATCGGCCTGCACCCGCGCGACATGCATCGCGTGGTCGAGGTCATGCATCGCCTGCGCGATGCCGGCAACACGCTGGTGGTGGTGGAGCACGACCCGCAGGTGATGGTCGCGGCCGACCGCATCATCGACATCGGCCCGGGGCCGGGCGAACGCGGCGGCCAGATCGTGTTCGACGGCACGCCGGCGCAGCTGCGCGCCGCGCCCACCCTCACCGGTGACTATCTCGGCGCGCGCCAGCGCGTCGAGGCGCCGCGGCCGATGCCGGTGGCGGCCAATACGCCGCGCCTGCTGCTCGAAGGCGTGCGCGCGCACAACCTGCAGAACGTCTCGATCGAGCTGCCGCTGGGCCGGCTGGTCTGCGTGACCGGCGTGTCCGGCTCGGGCAAGTCGACGCTGGTGCAGGACGTGCTCTACCCCGCCCTGCTGAAGTACCAGGGCAAGCCGTCCGAGTCGCCCGGCGAGTTCGACCGCCTGCTCGGCGCCGAGCAGATCGCCGACGTGGTGATGGTCGACCAGACCCCGATCGGCAAGACGGCCCGCTCCAACCCGGCCAGCTACGTGGGCGCGTTCGACGCGATCCGCAAGCTGTTCGCGCAGGCGCCGGTCTCGAAAGAACGCGCCTACACCGCCGGCACCTTCAGCTTCAACAGCGGCGACGGCCGCTGCCCGACCTGCGGCGGCACCGGCTTCGAGCACGTCGAGATGCAGTTCCTCTCCGACGTGTATCTGCGCTGCCCCGATTGCGACGGCAAGCGCTTCCGCCCCGAAGTGCTGGAAGTGAAGATCGAGCACCTGGGCAAGAGCGCCTCGATCGACCAGGTGCTCGAAATGACCGTGAGCGAGGCGCTCGAGTTCTTCCGCGGCCTGCGCGACGTGCAGACCGGCCTCGCGCCGCTGGCCGACGTGGGCCTGGAATACGTGCGGCTGGGCCAGCCCGTGCCGACCCTCTCGGGCGGCGAGGCGCAGCGGCTCAAGCTCGCCGGCCACCTGGCCGAGGCGGCGCGCGCCGGCATCTCCACCGCCAAGGTCGCCAAGAAGGGCAGCCTGTTCCTGTTCGACGAGCCCACCACCGGCCTGCACTTCGACGACGTCGCGCGGCTGATGCGCGCGTTCCGCAAGCTGCTGGCCGCCGGCCACACGCTGCTGGTGATCGAGCACAACCTCGACGTGATCCGCGCGGCCGACTGGCTGATCGACCTCGGTCCCGATGGCGGCGACGCCGGCGGCGAGCTGGTGGGCGTGGGCACGCCGCAAGACCTGATGGACAACCCGCGCTCGTACACCGGCGCCGCGCTGCGCGACTACGAGGTCAGCATCCTGCCGGCCGACGTGGTGGTCAGCACCGACGCCGACCGCATGGAGGCCGAGCAGGCGGGCCTGGTCGCCCGCGTGGCGGAGCCCGGCGCCGACTACGACGCCGGCGTGCCGCTGCAGTCGCACCTGCGCCGCCGCCGCGAAGCCAGCCGCGCCATCGAGATCAAGAACGCGCGCGAGCACAACCTGAAGAACGTCAGCGTGGAGATCCCGCGCGACAAGTTCACCGTGATCACGGGCGTGTCGGGCTCGGGCAAATCGACCCTGGCCTTCGACATCCTGTTCAACGAGGGCCAGCGCCGCTATCTCGAATCGCTCAACGCCTATGCCCGCGCCATCGTGCAGCCGGCCGGCAAGCCCGACGTGGACGCCATCTTCGGCATCCCGCCCACGGTGGCGATCGAGCAGCGCACCAGCCGCGGCGGCCGCAAGTCGACCGTGGCCACCATGACCGAGATCCATCACTTCCTGCGCCTGCTGTACGTGAAGCTGGGCACGCAATACTGCCCCGACTGCAACGTGCCGGTGGAGCCACAGAACACCGACCAGATCGTGGCGCGCCTGCTGCGCGAGCACAAGGGCCAGCACATCGGCGTGATGGCGCCGCTGGTCACCGCGCGCAAGGGCTACTACACCGACCTGGCGAAGTGGGCCTCGGGCAAGGGCTACAGCCACCTGCGCGTCGACGGCGAGTTCATCCCCGTGTCGCCGTGGCCGCGCCTGGACCGCTACAAGGAACACACCATCGAGCTGCCGGTGGCCGACGTGCTGGTCGATCCGGCCGACGAGGCCTCGCTGCGCGAGGCGGTGCGTGCCGCGCTGGAATTCGGCCAGGGCACCATGAGCGTGCTCACCGGCCTGACCCAGGCCGACGGCTCGCTGGCCGAGCGCCGCGATGCGGGCCTGGCCGAACAGCCCGCGCAGCAGCACTTCTCCGTCAAGCGCGCCTGCCCCTCGTGCGGCATCAGCTTCCCCGAACCGGATCCGCGCCTGTTCTCCTACAACTCCAAGCACGGCTGGTGCACCGGCTGCTTCGGCACCGGCCTGCAGCTCAGCGGCTTCGACGAGGAGCAGACCGGCGAGGAAACCGCCTGGAACGCCTGGTACGAAGGCGAGGCGCAGACCTGCAAGGTGTGCGATGGCCAGCGCCTGAACCGCACCGCGCTGGCGGTGCGCTGGCGCGACCGCTCGATCGCCGAACTGGCCTCGCTGCCGGTGTCCGACGCGCACACCTTCTTCACCGGGCTGGTGACGCGCGGCCGCGAAGGCGAGATCGCGCGCGACATCCTGGCCGAGATCCGCGGCCGCCTCGACTTCATGCAGGAGGTGGGCCTGAACTACCTCGCGCTCGACCGCGCCGCGCCCACGCTTTCGGGCGGCGAGGCGCAGCGCATCCGTCTCGCGGCGCAGCTCGGCTCCAACCTCCAGGGCGTGTGCTACGTGCTCGACGAGCCCACCATCGGCCTGCACCCGCGCGACAACCGCATCCTGCTCGACGCGCTCGCGCGCCTCGAGGGCAACGGCAACACGCTGGTGGTGGTCGAGCACGACGACGACACCATCAAGCGCGCCTCGCACATCATCGACATCGGCCCCGGCGCCGGCATCCGCGGCGGCCGCGTGGTCGCCCAGGGCACCGCCGAAGACCTGATCGCGGCGCCCGAATCGGTCACGGGACGCTACCTGGCCAAGCCGCTGGCGCACCCGCTGCAGGGCCGCCGCCCGGTCGAGGCCGACACGCCCATGATCGAGATCACCGGCGCGCACCTGCACAACCTGCGCAACGTCGACGCGCGCCTGCCGATCGGCCGGCTGTCGGTGGTCACCGGCGTGTCGGGCTCGGGCAAGTCCACGCTCGCGCGCGAGGTGCTGCTCGACAACCTGATCCACGCCGTGTCGCAGGGCAAGGCGCCCCACTGGCATGGTTGCGCGCGCATCTCCGGCTGGGAGGCCATCGACCGCGTGCTCGAGGTCGACCAAACCCCGATCGGCAAGACGCCGCGCTCGTGCCCGGCCACCTACGTGGGCTTCTGGGACGACGTGCGCAAGCAGTTCGCCGACACCCGCGAGGCCCGCATGCGCGGCTGGGGCGCCGCCCGCTTCTCGTTCAATACCGGCGACGGCCGCTGCCCGATCTGCGAAGGCCAGGGCATGCGCACCATCGAGATGAGCTTCCTGCCCGACGTGAAGGTGCCGTGCGACGCCTGCGGCGGCGCGCGCTTCAACGCCGACACGCTGAGCGTGCAGATGCGCGAGAAGAATGCCGGCGAGGTGCTGTCGATGGAAGTCGACGATGCGCTGGGCTACTTCGCCGCGCATCCCAAGATCCATCGTCCGCTGCAGCTGATGCAGGACGTCGGCCTGGGCTACCTGACGCTGGGCCAGCCCTCGCCCACGCTGTCGGGCGGCGAGGCGCAGCGCATCAAGCTGGTCACCGA
>Ga0160496_1000232_pt1 | contig 31896 bp, 33 predicted proteins | sample DIDPMG_2_FD_108231 | JGI IMG/M metagenome (GOLD analysis project Ga0160496, IMG submission 108231) | Enriched soil microbial communities from UW Madison campus, WI, USA - DID2937_E24_FP MG | ecosystem: Environmental > Terrestrial > Soil > Grasslands | place: USA: Madison, Wisconsin | collected...
AACATGCATCTGGCGCACGGCAAGGAATACTTCGTGCCCTCGGCCTCGGTGCGCACCGTGGTCTACAAGGGCCTGCTGCTGGCCGACCAGGTCGGCCGCTACTACCTCGACCTGGCCGATCCGCGCACCGTGTCGGCCCTGGCCCTGGTGCACCAGCGCTTCTCGACCAACACCTTCCCGGCCTGGCCGCTCGCCCACCCGTACCGCATGATCGCCCACAACGGCGAAATCAACACGGTGAAGGGCAACTTCAACTGGCTGCGCGCGCGCGAAGGCATGATGCAGTCGGCCGTGCTCGGCGACGACCTGAAGAAGCTCTATCCGATCGTCTACGAAGGCCAGTCCGACACCGCCACGTTCGACAACTGCCTCGAGTTGCTGGTGAACTCGGGCTACTCGCTCGCCCACGCGATGATGATGATGATCCCGGAAGCCTGGGAACAGCACACGCAGATGGACGAGAGCCGCCGCGCGTTCTACGAATATCACGCAGCGATGATGGAGCCCTGGGACGGTCCGGCCGCCGTGGCCTTCACCGACGGCCGCCAGATCGGCGCCACGCTCGACCGCAACGGCCTGCGCCCCGCACGCTACCTCGTCACCGACGACGACATGGTCATCCTGGCCTCCGAGGCCGGCACGCTCTCGATCCCGGAAAACCGCGTGGTCAAGAAGTGGCGCCTGCAGCCCGGCAAGATGTTCCTGATCGACCTGGAGCAGGGCCGCATCATCGACGATGCCGAGATCAAGCTGCAGCTGGCCAACAGCCGCCCGTACCGCCAGTGGATCGAGCGCCTGCAGATCAAGCTCGAATCGCTGCCCGCGCCGAAAAACGTGTCGCCGGCCACCCAGAGCCCGGTGCCGCTGCTCGACCGCCAGCAGGCCTTCGGCTGGACCCAGGAAGACTACAAGTTCATCCTCGAACCCATGGCCACGCTGGGCGAGGAAGTGATCGGCTCGATGGGCAACGACGCGCCGCTGGCCGTGCTGTCGAACCGCGCCAAGCCGTTCTACGACTACTTCCGCCAGCTGTTCGCCCAGGTCACCAACCCGCCGATCGACCCGATCCGCGAACAACTGGTGATGTCGCTGGTGTCGTTCATCGGCCCCAAGCCCAACCTGCTCGACATCAACAACGTCAATCCGCCGCTGCGTCTCGAAGTGTCGCAGCCGGTGCTGGACTTCGCCGCCATGGCTCAGATCCGTGACATCGAACAGGTCACCGGCAAGAAGTTCCGCAGCTACGAACTCGACATCACGTACCCCGCCGCCTGGGGCTCCGAGGGCATCGAAGCCCGCGTGGCCGCCCTGTGCGCGCGCGCCGTCGATGCGGTGCAGAGCGGCTACAACATCCTGATCGTGTCGGATCGCCTGGTCGACAGCGAGCGCGTGGCCATCCCCGCGCTGCTGGCCACCTCGGCGGTGCACCAACACCTGATCCGCGCCGGCCTGCGCACCAACACCGGCCTGGTCGTCGAGACCGGCTCGGTGCGCGAAGTGCACCACGTCGCGCTGCTGGGCGGCTACGGCGCCGAGGCGGTCCACCCCTACCTCGCGCTCGAGTCGCTGGGCCGCCTGCCCGACCCCGACAAGGCGGTCAAGAACTACATCAAGGCCGTGGGCAAGGGCCTGAACAAGGTCATGTCCAAGATGGGCATCTCGACCTACATGTCGTATTGCGGCGCGCAGATCTTCGAGGCCGTGGGCCTGCAACGCACGCTGGTCGACAAGTACTTCACCGGCACCACCTCGAACATCGAGGGCATCGGCATCTTCCAGGTGGCCGAGGAAGCGCTGCGCCTGCACCGCGCCGCCTTCGGCAACGATCCGGTCCTGGCCAACGCCCTCGACGCCGGCGGCGAATACGCCTATCGCGTCCGTGGCGAAGAGCACATGTGGACGCCGGACTCGATCGCCAAGCTGCAGCACGCTTCGCGCGCCAACAACTACCGCACCTACAAGGAATACGCGCAGATCATCAACGACCAGAGCAAGCGCCACATGACGCTGCGCGGTCTGTTCGAGTTCCGCGTCGATCCGGCCCGCGCCATCCCGCTCGAAGACGTCGAGCCGGCCAAGGACATCGTCAAGCGTTTCGCCACCGGCGCCATGTCGCTGGGCTCGATCTCGACCGAAGCCCACTCGGTGCTGGCCGTCGCGATGAACCGCATCGGCGGCAAGTCCAACACCGGCGAAGGCGGCGAAGACGAGCTGCGCTACCGCGCCGAGATGCGCACCGGCAAGAGCGGCATCAAGGACGGCGACTCGCTGGCCTCGGTGCTCGGCGCCGACCGCATCGAAGCCGACGTGCCGCTCAAGAAGGGCGACTCGCTGCGCTCGCGCATCAAGCAGGTGGCCTCGGGCCGTTTCGGCGTGAGCGCCGAATACCTGGCCAGCGCGGACCAGATCCAGATCAAGATGGCGCAGGGCGCCAAGCCGGGCGAAGGCGGCCAGTTGCCGGGCCACAAGGTCACCGACTACATCGCCAAGCTGCGCTACTCGGTGCCGGGCGTGGGCCTGATCTCGCCGCCGCCGCACCACGACATCTACTCGATCGAGGATCTGGCACAGCTGATCCACGACCTGAAGAACGTCAATTCGAAGTCGTCGATCTCGGTCAAGCTGGTGTCCGAGCTGGGCGTGGGCACGGTCGCGGCCGGCGTGGCCAAGGCCAAGGCCGACCACGTCGTGATCGCCGGCCATGACGGCGGCACCGGCGCCTCGCCCGTGTCCTCGATCAAGCACGCCGGCACGCCCTGGGAACTCGGCCTGGCCGAAACGCAGCAGACGCTGGTGCTGAACCGCCTGCGCAACCGCATCCGCGTGCAGGCCGACGGCCAGATGAAGACCGGTCGCGACGTCGTGATCGGCGCGCTGCTGGGCGCCGACGAATTCGGCTTCGCCACCGCGCCGCTGGTGGTCGAGGGCTGCATCATGATGCGCAAGTGCCACCTGAACACCTGCCCGGTGGGCGTGGCCACGCAGGATCCCGAGCTGCGCAAGAAGTTCCAGGGCAAGCCCGAGCACGTGGTCAACTTCTTCTTCTTCATCGCCGAAGAAGTGCGTGAAATCATGGCCCAGCTGGGTCTGCGCAAGTTCGACGACCTGATCGGCCGCACCGACCTGCTCGACATGCGCGCCGGCGTCGAACACTGGAAGGCCCAGGGCCTGGACTTCGATCGCGTGTTCCACCGCGCCGTCTCCGACGAGCCGGTGCGCCACACCGAAGAGCAGGATCACGGCCTGGCCGGCGCGCTCGACCACCAGCTGATCGAACGCAGCAAGCCCGCCCTGGAGCGTGGCGAGAAGGTGTCGTTCATCGTGCCGGTGCGCAACCGCAACCGCACGATCGGCGCGATGCTGTCCGGCGCCGTGGCCGCGCGCTACGGCCACGAAGGCCTGCCCGACGACACCATCCACATCCAGTGCAACGGCACCGCCGGCCAGAGCTTCGGCGCGTTCCTGGCGCACGGCATCACGATGGATCTGGTGGGCGAAGGCAACGACTACGTCGGCAAGGGCCTGTCGGGCGGCCGCATCATCGTGCGCTCGCCCAACGACTTCCGCGGCTTCGGCCCCGACCACATCATCGCCGGCAACACCGTGCTCTACGGCGCGCTGTCGGGCGAGGCGTTCTTCAACGGCGTGGCCGGCGAACGCTTCGCGGTGCGCAACTCGGGCGCCGCGACGGTGGTGGAAGGCACCGGCGACCACGGCTGCGAATACATGACCGGCGGCACCGTCGTCGTGCTGGGCAGCACCGGCCGCAACTTCGCGGCGGGCATGTCCGGCGGCGTGGCCTACGTCTACGATCCGGACCGCACGTTCAAGCATCGCTGCAACCTGTCGATGGTCGAACTCGAAAGCATTCTGCCGCACGCCGAACAGCAGGCGCAGAACAATCTGGAAACCTGGCACAGCGCGCAACGCGGCGGCGAGCGCGACACCGACGAGGCGATCGTGCGCCGCCTGGTGGAAGAGCACTTCCGCTACACCGGCAGCTTCCGCGCCCGCGAGATCCTGGGCGACTGGGAAGCGTCGCGCGGCAAGTTCGTCAAGGTCATGCCGACGGAATACCGCCGCGCACTGGGTGAAATGTGGCGTGCAGCCAACCCGCAACAAATGGCTGCGTGAGGAAAGACATGGGAAAGATCACTGGCTTTATGGAATATCAGCGCCTGCAAGAGGCGTCTGAAGCCCCCGCGAAGCGCCTGAAGCACTGGCGCGAATTCGTGCTGCACCTGAGCGACGACCAGGCCAAGCAGCAGGCCGCGCGTTGCATGGACTGCGGCATCCCGTTCTGCAACAACGGCTGCCCGGTCAACAACATCATTCCGGACTGGAACGACCTGGTGTATCGCCAGGACTGGCGTGCCGCGCTCGACGTGCTGCACTCCACCAACAACTTCCCGGAATTCACCGGCCGCATCTGCCCGGCGCCGTGTGAAGCCGCCTGTACCTTGAACATCAACAGCGACGCTGTCGGTATCAAGTCGATCGAACACGCGATCATCGACAAGGGTTGGGCCGAAGGCTGGGTGGTGCCGCAACTGCCGGCACGCAAGACCGGCAAGAAGGTCGCCGTGGTGGGCTCCGGCCCGGCCGGCATGGCCGCCGCGCAGCAGCTGGCCCGCGCCGGCCACAGCGTGACCCTGTTCGAGAAGAGCGATCGCATCGGCGGCCTGCTGCGTTACGGCATCCCCGACTTCAAGCTCGAAAAGGCCCAGATCGACCGCCGCGTGGCGCAGATGGAAGCCGAGGGCGTGGAGTTCCAGCCGTCGACCTACATCGGCAACCCGGGCGACGCGGCCGCCGACGGCCTGACCGTGCGCACGCCGCAGTCGCTGCAGGCCGACTTCGACGCCATCGTGATGAGCGGCGGCTCGGAGACCCCGCGCGACCTGCCCGTGCCGGGCCGCGAGCTGTCGGGCGTCTACTACGCCATGGACTTCCTGCGCCAGCAGAACAAGGCCGTGGCCGGTGACCGCCTGAACGACCAGACCCTGGCCAAGGGCAAGCACGTGGTGGTGATCGGCGGTGGCGACACCGGCTCCGACTGCGTCGGCACCAGCAACCGCCACGGCGCCGCCTCGGTCACGCAATTCGAACTGCTGCCGCAGCCGCCCGAAAGCGAAAACAAGCCGATGGTGTGGCCGTACTGGCCGCTGAAGCTGCGCACCTCCTCGTCGCACGACGAAGGCTGCCAGCGCGACTGGGCCGTCACCACCAAGGCCTTCAAGGGCAGCAATGGCAAGGTCGAGAAGCTGGTCGGCGCCCGCGTCGAGTGGTTCAAGGACGAAGCCACCGGCCAGATGAAGATGCGCGACGTCGAAGGCTCGGAGTTCGAGATCAAGGCCGACCTGGTGCTGCTCGCCATGGGCTTCGTGTCGCCGGTGCAGACCGTGCTCGACGCCTTCGGCGTGGATCGCGACGGTCGCGGCAATGCCCGCGCCAACACCGACGACTACCGCACCAACGTCGACAAGGTGTTCGCCGCCGGCGACATGCGCCGCGGTCAATCGCTGGTGGTCTGGGCCATCCGCGAAGGCCGCCAGTGCGCCCGCGCCGTGGATGAATTCCTGATGGGCAGCTCCGAACTGCCGCGCTGATCCGCGCTGCGTTCGGCAAGCACGGCCGGCACCCGCGAGGGGCCGGCCGTTTTTTCGTTCAGGCGCCGTCGCCCTCCATGCGCGGACCGGATATCGCGGCCTGGCCGGCCCAGTACACCAGCGCCGCGACCACGAAGCTGGCCGGCGCCGCGAACGTGGCCGCCACGCCCTCGACCTGCATCAGCACCAGGCCGCTGATCGCGCCGGCGAACCAGGCGCTCAGGCCGCTGCGGTTGTAGGCGTTCACCGGCCCTTGCGTCTCGGGTCCCTCCCCAACCGCCAGCATGTGCACCAGCGCCACGGCGACCCACGCGACCACGAAGATGCCCTGGTAGGCCAGCGCCTGGAGCAGGTAGGCGAACACGTCGAACAGCATCAGCGCATACGACACCAGCCCCACGATCACCGCCCACGCGGCCTTGGACCAGCGCGTCTGGCCGAAGCGCGCGAAGAAGGCCTGCATGTTGATCGTGGCGAGGTAGTAGTTGGCGGTGTTGATGCGGGTCTGCGTGACCCAGACGAAGAACAGCCCGCCCAGCCCCATCAGCTTGAGCAGGGCCAGCACCACCGACACCTCGCTCAACGGTCCGTCGCCCGGGATGATGCTCACCAGATAGATGCCGGCCACGCCGTTGAGCAGGAAGGTGACGAGGTAGAACGGCATGCCGAAGTTGTAGCGGCCGTGATAGCGCGCATCCTCGGGGCGGCCGAAGCGGGCGTAGTCGAACGTGAACATCATCAGGATCCAGACGCCCATGTAGTACACGTAGGCGTCCCACCAGCCGCCCGCCACCGGCCCGCTTGCCGGCCCGAATGCGAGCCAGGCGTCGCTGTAGCCGTACTCGCGCGTGGCCAGCACCACCGCGAGCAGCAGCCCGCCGAGGTAGAAGGGCAGCAGCACGCCGTTGAACTTGTCGAGCCAGCGCTGCACGCTGCCGAAGATCAGCAGCACGCTGTAGATCACCACCAGCAGCGCGAAGGCCCAGTAGGGCACGGCCGGGAACATGTGGTGCGCGGCGACCGCCATCACCGAGCCCTCGAATACCGCGTAGTAGATCGCGGTGGCGAAGAAGATCAGCGTGGCGAGCGCCGCCCCCGAGGTGCCGAAGACGCGGCGCGAGAACAGCGCCACCGACTGGCCGGTGCGAATGGCGTAGCGCGAGATCACGCTGTTGACGAGGCCATAGGAGATCACCGACAGCACCATGCCGATGATGGCGTTGCGGGCGCCGTAGTTGAGCGCGAGGGTGGCGCCCACCACGATGTAGAAGATGGCGCTGCAGACGGCCCACCAGGCCATGGTGAGCGGAAAGCGGCCCATGCGGTCGGCATCGGCCACGGTGCTCAGGGAAGTATCCCGATCGGAAGAGGAGTCGTTGCGGGTGAGGTTGGCCATGGAGGCTCTCCTGACGTGCTGAAGAACCGCGAAGTGCGGACGAGTACGGCGTAATGCGGGTACATCGCGTAAGGCACGGGCGCAGGGGCGCCCGCCCCGCCCGCGGCATCGGGCGGGAGGCAGAACAACGGCGGATCGAAGGGAAGCGGTGGGGCTAGCCCAGCGCGGCGCGCAGGCGCTCGAGCCGGGCGCGGTAATCCTTGCGGGCCTGCAGCGCCGCCTCCATCGAGACCCGCTCGAAACGGGCCTGCTGGTTGGGCTGCATCTGGCCGACCTTGTCGAGGTCGGCGCTGATCACGGTGCCGATCATCGCGTAGCCGCCCCCCGACACGGCGTCGCGGTGCAGGATGATGGGCTCGACGCCGGCGGGCACCTGGATCGAGCCGATCGGGTAGCAGGCGTCCACGATGTTCGACGGATCGGCGCCGGCGCCGAACGGCTGCTCGCGCGGCTGGAACCGCAGCGGCCGGCCCTTCTTGTAGCGATAGCCGATGCGGTCGGCCTCGGACGTGACGGTCCAGCTGTCTTCATAGAAGGAGGCCGCCGATTCCGGCGCGAGGCGATGGTCGTACAGGCCGGGCAGCACGCGCAGCACCTGCTCCTTCGGGCACGGCGCGGCGAGCTCGCCCGCCAGCGCCAGGCCCGCACGCACCCGCCGCCGGGGCGGGCCTACGCGAAGGCGGTCGCCCGGCTGCAGCCTGCGGCCCTCGAGGCCGCCGATCGCGCCCAGGGTGTAGGTGGAACGGCTGCCCAGCACCTCGGGCACGTCGATGCCCCCGGCGATCGCCAGGCAGGCGCGCGCGCCTGCCTGCACGAAGTCGAACGACAGCGTGGCGCCCGCGGGCACGGCCAGCGCCGTGTTGCAGGCCTGCGCCTGGCCATCGATCTTGGGCACCATGGTCGCGCCGGTCACGGCGATCAGCGCCGCGCGCTCGAAGCGCAGGGTGGGGCCGAGCAGCGTGCATTCGAGCACGGCGGCATCCTCGGCATTGCCCACCAGCAGATTGGCCGCGGCCAGCGCGAACTGGTCGAGAGCGCCCGAGGGCGGAATGCCCAGGTGGTAGTGGCCCTGGCGGCCGCGGTCCTGGACCGAGGTGGCGAGCCCGGGCTTGATCACTTCGATGAGCGGTGCGTCATGCGACATGGAGCGTCTCCAGAAGGCGGGCGTTGTACTGCGAGGGCGCCGCGAGGAATTCGGACAGCGAGAACGACACCGGCCGGATGCGCAGCTGGAACGTGCCCGCCTCCACCTCGGCCACCGCCGTGTCGTACTCGGCGCGCGTGATCGGCTTGAACTTGACGATGTCGCCGGGCCGGAAGAACACCATCGAGTCGCGCAGGTGCGCCTGGCGCTGCGCCGGCTCGAAGATCGGCGCCGGCGTCACGCCGAACATCTGATAGCCGCCGGCCCCGCGCACGGAATAGATGCAGGCGAAGCAGCCGCCGTGGCCGACGGTGTGCTTGGGGGTGTCGGTGCGCGGGCGCAGATACTTGGGCACCTCGAGCTGGCGTTCGCGCTCCACCATCTGGAACATGAACGGCAGGCCCGCCACGAAGCCGACCATCGACACGAACCAGGGCGCGCCCGAATGCGCGCCGATGAACTCGTCGATGCCGGCATAGCCGTTGATGCGCGCCGCGTACTCCAGGTCGGTGGACGCCGGATCCTGGTGCCGCTCGCGAAAGCGCATCAGGGTCTCGTGGGTCCAGGGATCGTTGTAGAGCACCGGCACCTCGATGATGCGGGTATCGAGCGTGAGGTTGTCGAGGTCGATGGCGGCCTCGAGTTCGCGCAGGATCGCCAGCATGGCCTCGGGCGCCACCTGCTCCGGGTCGTAGCGGATCTGGTAGGAGGCATTGGCCGGGCAGATCTCCGACACGCCCGGCACGGCCCGCTCGCGCAGCGCCCGCGTGATCGCCATGCCCTTGAAGAAGGCCGCGAGCGACATCGACTCGCTGATCTCGGCAAAGATGAACTCGTCGCCGCCGTAGGTGTAGCGCACGCTCATAGGTCTGCCTCCCGCTGCTGCATCCAGGTTTCGAGATAGTTGGTGTGGTAGTCGCCCGCGGCGACGCCGGGGTCGGCCACCAGCGCGCGGTGCAGCGCCAGCGTCGAGGGCACGCCTTCGAAGCGGGTCTCGTCGAGCGCGCGGGCCAGCCGCGCCAGCGCGCCGGCCCGGTCCTCGTCCCACACGATCAGCTTGGCCAGCAAGGAATCGTAGTAGGGCGGCACCACGCTGCCGGCGTACACCATCGAGTCGATGCGCACGCCCGGGCCCGCGGGCCAGCGCACGTGCGCGACCGTGCCGGGGCCGGGCGCGAACTTGCGCGCCGGATCCTCGGCATTGAGACGGCACTCGATCGCCGCGCCGCGCATCACGATGCCGGCCTGGCGCAGCCGCAGCGGCTCGCCGTCGGCGATGCGCAGCATCTCGCGCACCAGGTCGATGCCGGTGATCGCCTCGGTGATCGGGTGCTCGACCTGGATCCGCGTGTTCATCTCGATGAAGTAGAACGCGTCGTTGGCCTCGTCGTAGAGGTACTCCAGCGTGCCGGCGCCGCGGTAGCCCACCGATTCGGTCAGGCGCAGCGCCGACTCGCACAGGGCCTGGCGCCGCGCGGGACTGAGCGCGGGCGACGGCGCTTCCTCGAAGATCTTCTGGCGCCGCCGTTGCAGCGAGCATTCGCGCTCGAACAGATGCACCGCGCGCTCGCCGTCGCCGAGCACCTGTACCTCGATGTGGCGCGCGCGGGGCAGGTAGCGTTCGAGATAGACGCCGTCATCGCCGAATGCGGCGCGGGCCTCGGCCTGCGCCAGCGGGATCGCCTCGCGCAGCTGGGCCTCGTCGACGGCCACGCGGATGCCGCGCCCGCCGCCCCCGGCCGCCGCCTTGATCATCAGCGGATAGCCGATCTGCGCGGCATGGCTCAGCGCCTCGTCGAGCGAGGCCACCACGCCCTCGCTGCCCGGCACGGTGGGCACGCCGGCCGCCTGGGCGCTGGCGCGCGCCGCCGCCTTGTCGCCCATGCTGCGGATGGTCTGCGCGTCGGGGCCGACGAAGATCAGGCCGGCATCGGCGACCGCCTGGGCAAAGCCGGCGTTCTCGGCCAGAAAGCCATACCCCGGATGGATCGCGTCGGCGCCGCTGTCGCGTGCCGCGGCAAGCACCGCGCCGATGTCGAGATAGCTGCGCGTGGCGTGCGCGGGGCCGATGTGCACGGCGCTGTCGGCCAGCTGCACGGCGAGGGCATCGCGGTCGGCGTCGCTGTACACGGCCACCGTGCGCATGCCGAGCTCGCGCGCGGCGCGGATGATGCGCACGGCGATCTCGCCGCGATTGGCCACGAGCAGGGTGCGGATCCTGCGGGGCTGATAGTAGGGCGTCACGCGCATGCCTCAGCCCTCGAGCCGCATCAGGACCTGGCCCGGATCCACCGGCGCGCCGTCGGTCACGAGGATGTCGGTCACCACGCCGCCCACGTCCGCCTCGACCTGGTTGAACTGCTTCATCACCTCGACGATGCCGACCACATCGCCCGGCTTCACGCTGCCGCCAACCTCGACGAAGGGAGCGGCGTCGGGGCTCGGGCGCCGATAGAAGGTGCCGGGCAGGGGGCTCCGGATCTCTTGCTGCGACATGATTTTCTCCTTGGAATGGTATGGGACTCGCGGGGGTTCAGAACAGCTGGGGCGGGGCGATCCGGATGCCCTCGCCCTCGAGCCGGGCGCGGGTTGCCCGGACCAGCGCCAGCGCGCCGGGGGTGTCGCTGTGGATGCAGACCGAATCGAAGCCGATGGCGATGTCGCGGCCCTCCACCGTGCGCACCTTGCCCTCGGTGCAGGCACGCAGCACCTTGTCGGCGACCTGCTGCGGGTCGAGCGCCTGGGTGTAGCGCGTGAACACGATGGAACCGCTCGCGTCGTAGTCACGGTCGGCGTAGAACTCGCGCACCACGGGCTGGCCCAGCTCGCGCGCGACCTGGCAGGTGATGGAGCTTTCCATGCAGTAGAGCAGCAGCGTGGGCTCCAGTTCGCGCAGCGTCTGCACCAGCCGGCGCGAGAGGGTTTCGTCGCGGGCGGCGCGCATGTAGAGCGCGCCGTGCGGCTTGACGTGCTGCAGGCGCACGCCGTGGCGGCGGGCGAACTCGCGCAGCGCGCCGAGCTGATACACGATGTCGTTGACCAGGCCCTCCGCGCTTTCGTTCAGGTCGCGGCGGCCGAACCCGACCAGGTCGCGAAAGCCGGGATGGGCGCCGACGCCGATGCCGTGCTCGCGCGCCAGCATCACGCTGCGGTTCATGATGTTGGGATCGCCGGCATGGAAGCCGGTGGCGATGTTGGCCGAGCTGATGAGCGGCATGATGTCGCCGTCGACGTCGTCGCCGATCTTCCACGGGCCGAAGCCTTCGCCCATGTCGGAGTTGAGGTCTATCGTGGCCTGGGTCATGTAACGGGGTCTCCTCTGCTGGCAGGCCGATGACCTGCTCGATGCCTGCACAGTAGCGAGGGCGCAGAGGGATAAAAAGTTCTTTTTTTGGATCGGGTGATATCTGAAATTCAGATACAGGTGCGGATGCACCGACTTGGCGCATGCGCGCCATTTCTATGAGGTTTCAGGGATTTCCCTCAAACGCCATGCGCGCGCGTGGTGCGGACAAACAGATATCCTGTGGTCAAACTATCTATTAATCAGATACGCAGCGCATGTCCCTGACCCTCCGCCAGCTCAAATACTTCGTCGCGGCCGCCGAACTCGGGCAGATATCCCAGGCGGCGATCCAGCTCGCCATCTCCCAGTCGGCCGTCACGACCGCCATCCGCGAGCTCGAGGACATCGTGGGCTCGCCGCTGTTCGTGCGCAGCGCGAGCGGCGTGGCGCTCACGGAAACCGGCCGCGGCTTTCTCAATCACGCCTACAACATCCTGTCGTCGGTGGACGAGGCGCTGCGCATGCCGGGCGCGGCGGCGCGCGAAAGCGGCCGGCTGCTGCTCGCCGCCTCGTACACGGTCATCGGCTATTTCCTGCCCTATCACCTGCAGCGCCTGTCGCAGCTCTATCCCAACCTCGACATCCAGCTGCACGAGCTCAACCGCAACGCCATCGAGGAAGGCCTGATCGCGCATCGCTACGACATGGCCGTGCTGCTCACCTCCAATGTCGTGAATCCGGAGCTCGCGGTCGAACACTTCTTCGGCTCGCCGCGCCGGCTCTGGGTGCCCGCGCGCCATCCCCTGCTCGCGCGCGACACCGTGACGCTCGAAGACGTGGCGGGCGAGCCCTTCATCATGCTGACCGTCGACGAGGCCGCGCACACGGCGCTGCGCTACTGGAGCGAAACCCCGTTTCGGCCCGACGTGCGGCTGCGCACCTCGTCGGTGGAGGCGGTGCGCAGCATGGTCGCCAACGGCAGCGGCGTGGCGGTGCTGTCGGACATGGTCTACCGGCCCTGGTCGCTCGAAGGCCGGCGCATCGAGACCATCCAGCTCAAGGATCCGATCCCGCCCATGAACGTGGGCCTGGCATGGCGCAAGGGCGCCGAGATCACGGGGCCCATGCGCGCGGTGCGCGACTACTTCCGCCACGCCTACGCCGTGCCGCGCGGCACCGACACGTTGCGCTAGACGCGCGCCACTGTGGCGCCGCGGCCACGCCAGCCCGCCCCGCTTGATGCAGGTCAAGACCCGCTTTTCCCGCCTCTGCGAACCTGACTTCCTATCGTCACGCAACACGGAGAAGAAGATATGTTCGCGATGTACCGGCGCGCCCGCGCCCTGGCCCTGGCCGCTGCCTGCGGCGCCACCCTGATGGCCGCCGCCCCCGCCGTCGCCCACGAAGAAGGCGACTGGCTGCTGAAGGTCGGCGCGACCCAGGTGCGGCCCAAGTCCAACAATGGCAGCGTGCTCGACGGCACCGTGAAGCTGGACGTCAACAACAACGTGCGCCCCTCGTTCACCGTCACCTACATGGCGACGCGCAACATCGGCATCGAGCTGCTGGGCGCCTGGCCCTTCGAGCACGAGGTGCGCGGCAACAACGGCCTGGGCAAGATCGCCAGCGCCAAGCAGCTGCCGCCCACGCTGAGCCTGCAATACCACTTCCTGCCCGACAGCACGGTGCAGCCGTACGTCGGCATCGGCCTGAACTACACCCACTTCTTCGACACCAAGACGCACGGCGCGCTGTCGGGCTCCGACATCAAGATGTCGGACTCCTGGGGCCTGGCCGGCCAGCTCGGCGTGGACGTGAAGCTGAGCGAACGCTGGTTCATGAACGCCGACCTGCGCTACATCGACATCTCGTCGAAGGTGAAGCTCGACGGCCAGCGCATCGGCACCGCGCGCATCGACCCCTGGGTCGCGACGGTGGCGGTGGGCTACCGCTTCTGAGCGAGCGCACGGCGCGGATTCCCGTGCGCGGCGAGGCATAATGCCTGTCTTGCCGCGCAACACAATACGTATAGAGGAGTCCGCGCATGAAACCCCTGATCCCCCTGATGGCGGGCGTGCTTGCCGCCGCCTGCGCCCTGACCGGCACGGCCCGCGCCCAAGGCGCCGACAACTGGCCGAGCAAGCCCATCACCCTGATCGTGCCGTATGCGCCGGGCGGCTTTGCCGATACCCGCGTGCGCCTGCTGGCGCGCAAGCTCAGCGACAACCTGAAGCAGACCATCGTGGTCGAGAACAAGGCGGGCGCGGGCGGCGTGATCGGCACCAACCTCGTGGCCAAGGCCGCCCCCGACGGCTACACCATCGGCACCGGCAACCTGGCCCCGATGGCCGTGAATCCCTCGCTGATGCCCGACATGCCCTACGATCCGCTCAAGGATCTGGCGCCCGTCGTGTTGATCGAGAACAGCCCGCTCGTGCTGAGCGTGAACAATACGCTGCCGGTGAAGAATCTTCAGGAGCTGATCGCGCTGGCCAAGAAGGAGCCGGGCAAGCTGACCTTCGGTTCGTCGGGCGTCGGCGGCGCGCATCACCTGTCGGGCGAGATGTTCCGCGAGCAGGCCCACATCGATATCGTGCACGTGCCCTACAAGGGCGGCAGCCTGGCCGCCACCGACCTGATGGGCGGCCACATCTCGATGATGTTCGAGATGGGCTACTCGGCGCTGCCGGCCATCCAGGGCAAGAAGATCCACCCGATCGCCGTGACCTCGGCGCGCCGGCTCGACGTGCTGCCCGACGTGCCGACCCTGGCCGAATCGGGCCTGCCGGGCTTCGAGTCGTACAACTGGCAGGGCATCATCGCCCCGGCCGCCACGCCGCAACCCATCATCGACCGGCTCAATGCCGAATTCAACAAGATCCTCAAGGATCCCGAGGTGGTCAAGGCCATCGCCGACACCGGCAGCCAGGCCGGCGGCGGCAGCGCCCAGGCGTTCGCCGACTTCATCAAGAGCGAGAAGGCGAAGTGGGCCCAGGTCATCAAGGCCGGCAACATCACGCTGCAGTAAAACCCCGGGCCGGGCAGGGCGCCGCGCGCGCCCGCCCCGGCCCGGCGCATCCGCCCCGGGGCGGGGCCGGATTTTCCGGCCGGGGCGAACACACTGTCCCATGGCGCCGCCCATAGTGGCGCCGCCTGCGCGCCGGGCTACAATGGCCGCTCGCCGTAACAGCGTCCCCTATATATAGCGGGGCGCGCGCACCTGCCGCCGCCTATGCCTGCATCCACCCGCAACAGCTCGGAACTTGCCCTATCCCTGGAGAACGTCTCCCTGGGTTACGGCGACTTTACGGTGCTGCGTGGCATTTCCATGCAGGTCAAGGCCGGCCAGGTCGTGGCCGTCATGGGCGGCTCCGGCTCCGGCAAGACCACGCTGCTGCGCGCGGCCACCGGCCAACTGGCCGCCAAGGGCGGCGTCGTGCGCGTGTTCGGGCAGGACCTGCGCCAGACCGACCGCGAAGGCCTGCAGGCGCTGCGCAAGCGCATGGGCGTGCTGTTCCAGCAGGGCGCGCTGTTCACCGATCTCAACGTCTTCGAAAACGTGGCGTTCCCGCTGCGCGAACACACCAACGACGACGAAGCCACCCTGACCGCCCGCGTGCTCGACAAGCTCGACGCCGTGGGCCTGCGCGCCGCCGCGCATCTGCGCGTGGCCGAGATCTCGGGCGGCATGGCGCGCCGCGTCGCGCTCGCGCGCGCCGTCGTGCTGGAGCCCGAGCTGATCCTTTACGACGAGCCGTTCGCGGGCCTGGACCCGATCTCGCTGGGCATCACCGCGCGCCTGATCCGCCACCTCTCCGACCGGCTGGGCTGCGCATCGGTGCTGATCACCCACGACGTGCAGGAGTCGTTCGCCATCGCCGACCAGGTATATCTGGTGGGCCGCGGCGAGCTGGCCATGGCCGGCACGCCGGCCGAGCTGTCGGCGTCGCAGGATCCCTACGTGCGCCAGTTCTTGGACGGCGCACCCGACGGCCCGGTGGCCTTCCAATACCCCGAAACGCCGGCCTTCCGCGCGTGGCTGGCCAAACACGAAGGACGCAAGCCATGAGCGCGACCTCCAATCCCATCACCCGGGCGGGCGGCTGGCTGCGCGGCCTGGTCGGCGAGGTCGGCTACTTCACCCGCTTCTTCGGCGGCCTGCTGGCCCGCAGTGGCGTGGCGTTCCAACGCCCCCGGCTAGTCTCGCAACAGATCCATTTCATTGGCAACTATTCGCTGCTGATCATCGCAGTTTCGGGGATGTTCGTCGGTTTCGTGCTGGGCCTGCAGGGCTACTACACGCTCAACCGCTACGGCTCCGAAGAGGCGCTCGGCCTGCTGGTGGCGCTGTCGCTGGTGCGCGAGCTCGGCCCCGTGGTCACGGCGCTGCTGTTCGCCGGCCGCGCGGGCACCTCGCTCACCGCCGAGATCGGCCTGATGAAGGCGGGAGAACAGCTCTCGGCCATGGAAGTGATGGCCGTGGACCCGATGCGGCGCGTGCTGGTGCCGCGCTTCTGGGGCGGCGTGATCGCCATGCCGATCCTGGCCACCGTCTTCTCGATGGTCGGCATCCTGGGCGGCTGGGTGGTCGGCGTCGTGATGATCGGCGTCGATGCCGGCGCGTTCTGGTCGCAGATGCAAGGCGGCGTGGACGTCTGGAAAGACGTGGCCAACGGCGTCATCAAGAGCGTGGTGTTCGGCATCACCGTCACGCTCGTCGCGCTCTACGAAGGCTGGCAGGCGCGGCCCACGCCGGAAGGCGTGGCGCGCGCCACGACACGCACGGTGGTGGTGGGCTCGCTCGCCGTGCTGGGCCTGGACTTCCTGCTCACCGCCCTGATGTTTGGCAATTGATACGGATTCATCATGTCTCGTGAAAAAACCGATTTCTGGGTTGGACTGTTCGTGCTGCTGGGCGCGGTGGCGCTGGTGTTCCTGGCGCTGCGCGCCGGCAACCTCAGCAGCTTCTCGTTTGCGCCCACCTACACCCTGACGGCGAACTTCGACAACATCGGCGGCCTCAAGCCGCGCGCCGCGGTCAAGAGCGCCGGCGTGGTCGTGGGCCGCGTGTCCAACATCGCGTTCGACGACCAGAATTTCCAGGCGGTCGTCACGCTCAACATGGAAAACGCCTACCACTTCCCGACCGACACGTCCGCCGCGATCCTCACCTCGGGTCTGCTGGGCGAGCAATACGTCGGCCTGACCGCGGGCGCCGAGGAAGAAAATTTTGCCGACGGTGCCAAAATCCGCTATACACAAAGCGCCGTCGTGCTGGAGCAGCTGATCAGCAAGTTCCTGTACGGCTCGGCCGAGAAGCAGGGCAGCGCCGCCGACACGCAGAACGCCCCTGCCGCGCCGGCGCCCGAAGCCGCGCCGGCCCAGACGCCTGCACCGGCCCCTGCGCAATAAGCGTCGCAGCGCGGCCATCATGCGGGGAGGGAGGGGCCCTCTCGCATGCATCCGATATTCACAAAAAGATCCGTATTCAAGCGAAGGCCTGACACCATGACCAAGCAAGCCCTTTCCCGATTCGCCACCGTCGCGGCGGCCACCGCGCTCCTGGCGGGCTGCGCCGCGCCGCAGAACCCGGACCCGCGCGATCCCTGGGAAGGCTTCAACCGCGGCGTCTACAAGTTCAACGACACGGTCGACCGTGCGCTGTTCAAGCCGGTGGCCCAGGCCTACACCTACGTCACGCCCCAGCCCGTGCGCGATTGCGTGCACAACATGTTCAGCAACGTGAACGACATCTGGGCCGGCACCAACAGCATGCTGCAGGGCCGCGGCCACGATTTCATCAACACGCTGGGCCGTTTCCTGTTCAACACGACCATGGGCGTGGGCGGCTGTTTCGACGTTGCTTCTGCTAACGGAGCGCGAAAGATTCCTAACGACTTCGGTGTTACGCTGGGTGTGTGGGGCATCGGCTCGGGTCCGTACCTGGTGCTGCCGATCTACGGTTCGAGCACCATCCGCGACGGCGTCGGCCTGGCCGGCGACTGGCAGGCAAGCCAGTTCGTCTCGGTGGGCGCGATCGACAACATCCGTCTGCGCAACTCCCTCTGGGGTCTGCAAGTGGTCGACACGCGTGCCAGCCTGCTGGACGTGACCGACACGGTCGATCGCGTGGCGCTGGATCCGTACAGCTTCGTGCGCGATGCCTATCTGCAACGCCGGGCCGCCATGGTGCGCGGCGACCGCGTCGATGCCGAGGGTTCGCTGCCGAACTACGAGGACGACGAGGCCGACACCACGGCACCGGCCGCCGACAAGGCGACCCCGCCCGCCAAGTAAGACGGCGCGGATCGCCGTAGCAAGAAGGAGTTTTCATGCGGTTTTCTGTTTCTGCCCTGCTGTCCCGCGTTGCCCTGGCCAGCGCCCTGCTGGCGGGCGCCAGCGGCATCGCCGTGGCCAAGCCCGATCCCAAGGCGGCGCCGGGCGAGTTCGTCCTGCAGGCGGCCAACGAGGCGCTCGACGTCATCAAGTCCGACGGTGCCGTGCGCGCCGGCAACCTCTCGCGCATCAACGAGGTCGTCGACAAGCACATCCTGCCGTACGTCAATTTCACCAAGACCACCCGCCTGGCGGCCGGCCGCTACTGGCGCCAGGCCTCGGATGCGCAGAAGCAGGCGCTGGCCGAAGCCTTCCGCGGCACGCTGATCCGCACCTACAGCGGCGCGCTCGCCAAGGTCGACGCCAACACCAAGGTCTCGCTGCAGCCGCAGCGCGGCGATCCCAACGCCAACGACGTGGTCGTGCGCACCCTGATCAGCCAAGGCAACAGCCAGCCGGTCGGCGTCGACTACCGCCTCGAGAAAACGCCCGAAGGCTGGCGCATCTACGACATGAACGTCGAAGGCATCTGGCTGATCGAGAACTACCGCAACCAGTTCGCCCAGCAGATCAACCAGAACGGCATCGACGGGCTGATCGCCGCCCTGAACCAGCGCAACCGCTGATTCCCCCGGCGGCCCGCCCGCGGGCCGCCACCCCTGCCGACCGGGGGGGCTTTGAGGCGGCTGCAAGGGTGCGCCTTATATAATGGTCGATTCGGCGCCCTGCGGGCGCCGCGCCGTCCGCGCCCCATCTATGTCAGCCGCCGTCAGTCTCCAGCACATCTCCAAGACCTATCCGCCCCGCAGCGCCGGGTGGCGCGGGCTGTTCGGCCGCGCCGGCACGCCCGGCTTCCAGGCGCTCAACGACGTGAGCCTGGAAATCGGCCACGGCGAGTTCTTCGGCCTGCTGGGCCCGAACGGCGCCGGCAAGACCACCCTTATCTCCATCCTGGCCGGGCTGGCCCGCGCCAGCGGCGGCAGCGCCAGCGTGTGCGGCTACGACGTGGTCACGCAATACAAAGAGGCCCGGCGTTCGCTGGGCGTGGTGCCGCAGGAGCTGGTATACGACCCCTTTTTCACGGTGCGCGAGACCCTGCGCATCCAGTCGGGCTATTTCGGCCTGCGCAAGAACGACGACTGGATCGACGAGATCCTGTTCAATCTGGGGCTGTCCGACAAGGCCGAGAACAACATGCGCGCGCTGTCCGGCGGCATGAAGCGGCGCGTGCTGGTCGCCCAGGCGCTGGTGCACCGCCCGCCGGTGATCGTGCTCGACGAGCCCACCGCCGGGGTCGACGTGGACCTGCGCCGCACGCTCTGGGAATTCATCTCGCGCCTGAACCGCGCGGGGCACACCATCATGCTCACCACGCACTATCTCGAAGAGGCCGAGGCGCTCTGTAATCGCATCGCCATGCTCAAGGGCGGCCGCGTCGTGGCGCTCGACACCACCCAGGCGCTGCTCGCGCGGGTGGGCGGCGTCGACCTCGAAGACGCGTTCGTGCGCATCATGCACCAGGACGACCCCAAGGTCGCCGAGCTCACCGCCGAGGAGGAGCGCTCGTGACCGCCCCCGTCGCCGAACAACGCGTGCAGCCGCGCCTGGATGCGGGCTCGGGCTTCCCGACCCTGCTGCGCAAGGAGCTGCTGCGCTTCTGGAAGGTCAGCTTCCAGACCATCGCCGCGCCCGTCATCACCGCGCTGCTCTACCTGCTGGTCTTCGCGCACGTGCTCGAAGGCCGGGTCACGGTCTACGACACCGTGCCCTACACGGCGTTCCTGATCCCCGGGCTCATGATGATGAGCATGCTGCAGAACGCCTTCGCCAACCCCTCGTCGTCGCTGATCCAGAGCCGCATCACCGGCAACCTGGTGTTCATGCTGCTGCCGCCCCTCTCGCATCGCGACATCTTCGCCGCGTACGTGCTGGCCGCGATCGTGCGCGGCCTGGCCGTGGGCGTCTGTGTCTGGCTGGTGGCGCTGAACTTCGCCGCGCTGGTGCCGCAGCACCCGCTCTGGGTGCTGGTGTTCGGCGTGATGGCCTGCGGCATCATGGGCGTGCTGGGCGTGATCGCGGGCCTGTGGTCGGAGAAGTTCGACCAGCTCGCCGCCTTCCAGAACTTCCTCATCATGCCCGCGACCTTCCTGTCGGGCGTGTTCTACTCGATCCACACGCTGCCGCCGTTCTGGCAGGCGGTGTCGCACTACAACCCGATCTTCTACACGATCGACGGCTTCCGCTACGGCTTCTTCTCCGTCTCGGATGTCTCGCCCTGGCGCAGCCTCGCCGTCGTGGCGGGCGTGTTCGCCGTGCTGTCGCTCTACGCCCTGCGCCTGCTGGCGCGCGGCTACAAACTCAGGAACTGACCCCCATGCTACCCACCCCCGAACAGGTCCGTCAGTACATCGCGGATGGGCTGCCCTGTGATCATCTGGAGGTGCAGGGCGACGGCTCGCATTTCGACGCGGTCATCGTCAGCCCGGCCTTCGAAGGCAAGCGCCTGATCGCGCGCCACCAGCTCGTGTACGCGGCGCTGGGCGATCGCATGAAGGCCGAAATCCATGCGCTGTCGATGCGCACCCTCACGCCCGCCGAGTACGCCAAGGCAGGCGCCTGATGGACAAGCTCCGGATCACGGGCGGCGCAGCGCTGCACGGCGAGATCGCCGTGTCGGGCGCGAAGAATGCCGCGCTGCCCATCCTGTGCGCGGCGCTGCTCAGCGCCGAGCCGCTCGAGCTGGCCAACGTGCCGCAGCTCAACGACGTCTCGACCATGCTGCGCCTGCTGGGCCAGATGGGCGTGCGCAGCGAACAGACCGGCCCCGGCGCGGTGATCCTGCAGGCCGACCGGGTCGACAGCCTCGAAGCGCCGTACGAGCTGGTCAAGACCATGCGCGCCTCCATCCTCGTGCTGGGCCCGCTGGTGGCCCGCTACGGCGAGGCGCGCGTCAGCCTGCCCGGCGGCTGCGCGATCGGCCAGCGGCCGGTCGACCAGCACATCAAGGGCCTGGCCGCGCTGGGCGCGGAGATCAGCATCGAGCACGGCTTCGTGGTGGCCCGCGCCAAGCGCCTGAAGGGCGCCTCGGTATGCACCGACATGGTCACCGTGACCGGCACCGAAAACCTGCTCATGGCGGCCGTGCTGGCCGAGGGCACCACGGTGCTCGAGAACGCCGCGCGCGAACCCGAAGTGGTGGACCTGGCCGAGCTGCTCATCAAGATGGGCGCCCGCATCAGCGGCCATGGCACCGACCGCATCGTGATCGAAGGCGTCGAGCGCCTGCATGGCGCCCGTCATCGCGTGATGCCCGATCGGATCGAGGCCGGCACCTTCCTGTGCGCGGTCGGCGCCGCGGGCGGCGACGTCCTGCTGCGCGACGCCGCGCCCGAGGCGATGGGCGCCACGCTCGACAAGCTGGCCGAGGCCGGCGTGCAGCTCGAAACCGGCCCCGACTGGATCCGCGCCCGCATGTCGGGCCGGCCCCGCGCGGTGGGCCTGCGCACCCACGAATACCCCGGCTTCGCCACCGACATGCAGGCCCAGCTGATGGCGCTCGACACGCTCGCCACCGGCACCGCGGTCATCGTCGAAAACATCTTCGAGAACCGCTTCATGCACGTGCAGGAGCTGGTGCGCCTGGGTGCCGACATCGACATCGACGGCCATACGGCCGTGGTGCGCGGCGTCGCGCAACTGTCGGGCGCCACCGTGATGGCGACCGACCTGCGCGCCTCCGCCAGCCTGGTGATCGCCGGCCTCGCGGCCGCGGGCGATACCCTGATCGAACGCATTTATCACCTGGACCGCGGCTACGACCGCATGGAAGTGAAACTCCAGAGCCTGGGTGCCCGGATTCAACGTATCACCGGTAAGGAATCGGCATGAGCCAAGCGACTGCCCGTCCCCTGACCCTGGCCTTGTCCAAGGGTCGCATCTTCGAAGAAACCATGCCCCTGCTGGCCGAGGCCGGCATCGAGGTCACCGAAAACCCCGAGAGCTCGCGCAAGCTCATCCTGCCGACCAGCGATCCCGGCCTGCAGCTGATCATCGTGCGCGCCTCCGACGTGCCGACCTATGTGCAGTACGGCGCGGCCGACTTCGGCATCGCGGGCAAAGACGTGCTGATCGAGCACGCGGCCCAGCAGCCCGGCCGGCTCTACCAGCCGATCGACCTGAACATCGCCAAATGCCGCCTCGCCGTGGCCGTGCGGCACGACTTCGACTACGCCGCCGCCGTGCACCAGGGCGCACGCCTGCGCGTGGCCACCAAATACGTCCAGTCGGCGCGCGAACACTTCGCCAGCAAGGGCGTCTACGTCGACATCATCAAGCTGTACGGCTCCATGGAGCTGGCGCCGCTGGTCGGCCTGGCCGACGCCATCGTCGACCTGGTCTCGACCGGTGGCACGCTCAAGGCCAACGGGCTCGTGGCCGTCGAAGACATCATGCAGATCTCCTCGCGGCTGATCGTCAACCAGGCCTCGCTCAAGACGCGCGGCGACCGCCTGCAGCCGCTGCTCGATGCCTTCGAGCGCGCCGCCGCGCGCAACGACTGACCCCACGTCCGAACGAACACATCATGGCTCTGATCAATCGTCTCGACTCCCGCGACCCGGGTTTCAAATCCGCCCTGTCCCAGCTGCTGGCCTTCGAGGCCTCGCAGGATGAATCCATCGACCGCGCCGTCGCGGGGATCCTGGCCGACGTGCGCGGCCGCGGCGACGCCGCGCTGCTCGAATACACGCAGCGCTTCGACCGCGTGCCGGCCGCCGACGTGACCGCGCTGGAGATTCCGCGCAGCGAATGGCAGGCCGCGCTGGCCGCGCTGCCCACCGCCCAGCGCAACGCGCTGGAAGCGGCGGCCGACCGCGTGCGCGCCTATCACGAGCACCAGCGCATCGAGACCTGGACCTACACCGATCCCGAGGGCAACACGCTGGGCCAGCAGGTCACCCCGCTCGACCGCGTGGGCCTGTACGTGCCGGGCGGCAAGGCCGCCTATCCCTCGTCGGTGCTGATGAACGCGATTCCGGCCAAGGTGGCCGGCGTGCCCGAGCTGATCATGGTCACGCCCACGCCCGACGGCGTGCGCAACCCCATCGTGCTGGCCGCCGCCGCCATTGCCGGCGTCGACCGCGCCTTCGCCATCGGCGGCGCCCAGGCCGTGGGTGCGCTGGCCTACGGCACCGCCACGGTGCCCGCGGTCGACAAGATCGTCGGCCCCGGCAACGCCTACGTGGCCGCCGCCAAGCGCCGCGTCTACGGCACCGTCGGCATCGACATGATCGCCGGCCCGAGCGAAATCCTGGTCATCTGCGACGGCAACACGCCGGCCGACTGGATCGCCATGGACCTGTTCTCGCAGGCCGAGCACGACGAGCTGGCCCAGTCGATCCTGCTGTGCCCCGACGCCGACTTCATCGCCGAGGTCGAGGCCGCGATCGCGCGCCTGCTGCCGCAGATGCCGCGCGCCGACATCCTGCGCACCAGCCTGGCCAACCGCGGCGCGCTCATCCTGGTGCGCGACCTCGACGAAGCCTGCGCCATCGCCAACGACATCGCGCCCGAGCACCTCGAGATTTCGACCGAACACCCCGAGATCTGGACCGCCAAGATCCGCCACGCCGGCGCGATCTTCATGGGCCGCTACAGCTCCGAGTCGCTGGGCGACTACTGCGCCGGTCCCAACCACGTGCTGCCGACCTCGCGCACCGCGCGCTTCTCGTCGCCCCTGGGCGTGTACGACTTCCAGAAGCGCTCCAGCCTGATCCAGGTGTCGCATGCCGGCGCCCAGACCCTCGGACGCATCGCGGCCGAGCTGGCGCTGGGCGAGGGCCTGCAGGCGCACGCCGCCAGCGCCCAATACCGGCTCGACCAGCCATGAGCACCGGCGCCGCCGACACGGCGGTCGCCGCGCGCATCGCCCGCACCGTGCGGGCCGACATCCGCGCGCTCTCGGCCTATCCGGTGACGCCGGCCGAGGGCTGTATCAAGCTCGACGCCATGGAGTGCCCCTATCCCTTGCCCGACGCGGTGCGCGATGCGATCGCCGCCGCCGTCCGCGAGGTCGAGCTCAACCGCTATCCCGCCGCCGACCAGCGCGCGCTCAAGGCCCAGGTGGCCGCGGCGTTCGGCGTGCCCGCCGGCGCCGGCCTGCTGTTCGGCAACGGCTCGGACGAGCTGATCCACCTGCTGATCCAGGCCTGTTGCGCGCCGGGCGACACGGTGCTGTCGCCGTGGCCCTCGTTCGTGTATTTCGACATGGCGGCGCGTTTCGACCACGCCCGCTTCGAGCCGGTGGCGCTCACCGCCAGCCTGGCGCTCGACCTGCCGGCCATGCTCGAGGCGATCGCCCGCACCCAGCCCAAGCTGGTGTTCCTGGCCATTCCCAACAACCCCACCGGCGGCGCCTGGACCGGCGAGCAGGTGCGCGCCATCCTCGACGCGGCGCCCGGGCTGGTGGTGGTCGACGAGGCCTACCAGCCGTTTGCCGACGGCACCTGGATGCCGGAGCTGCTCGCGCACCCCAACCTGGTGGTGATGCGCACGGTCTCCAAGATCGGCCTGGCCGGCCTGCGTTTCGGCTACCTGGCCGGCCATCCCGCCTGGATCGCCGAGATCGACAAGGTCCGCCCGCCGTACAACCTCGATGTGCTGACCCAGGCCGTGTTGCGCACCGTGCTCGAACACAAGGCCGTGCTCGACGCGCAGGCCGCGCGGCTGCGCGCCGACCGCGCCCCGCTGGCCGCCGCGCTGGCCGCGCTGCCGGGCGTGACGGTGTATCCGAGCGGGGGCAATTTCATTCTTGCGCGCTTTTCCGGTCACAGCGACGGCAACGCCGTGCATCTCGCCCTGAAAACGCGCAAAATACTGGTTAGAAACTTCTCGGCGGCGCATCCGCTACTGGCCGGATGCCTGCGCATCTCGGTCGGCACGCCAGACGAGAACGCGGCCCTCTTGGCCGCTCTGCAAGAAATCCTGAGCTCCGAGCCCTGACATGCGTACCGCAGAAATCATCCGCAACACCAACGAAACGCGCATCCGCGTGGCCATCAACCTCGACGGCACCGGCAAGCAGACCATCGATACGGGCGTGCCGTTCCTCGATCACATGCTCGACCAGATCGCGCGCCACGGCCTGGTCGACCTCGACATCAAGGCCGAGGGTGACCTGCACATCGACGCGCACCACACCGTCGAAGACGTGGGCATCACGCTCGGCATGGCCATCGCCCAGGCGATCGGCAACAAGGCCGGCCTGCGCCGCTACGGCCACGCCTACGTGCCACTCGACGAAGCGCTGTCGCGCGTCGTGATCGATTTCTCGGGCCGCCCGGGCCTCGAATACCACATCGATTTCACCCGCGCCCGCATCGGCAACTTCGACGTCGACCTCACCCGCGAATTCTTCCAGGGCCTGGTCAACCACGCCCTCATGACCCTGCACATCGACAACCTGCGCGGCTTCAACGCCCACCACCAGTGCGAAACCGTGTTCAAGGCCTTCGGCCGCGCGCTGCGCATGGCCATGGAAGTCGATCCGCGCATGGGCGACGTGATCCCGTCGACCAAGGGCGTGCTGTAATCGGGGCAGGGCGCCGCGCCGGCGCCCGTCCGCCGCCATTCTTTCGCGTCATCGAGCGCCACTCCTCACCAGGCAGACCCAAGTGAGCACTATCGCCATCGTCGACTACGGCATGGGCAATTTCCATTCCGTGGCGCGCGCGCTGCAATACGCCGCCCCCGACGCCGACATCCGTATCTGCAATCGTCCCGACCAGATCGCCGCCGCCGACCGCGTGGTGTTCCCGGGCCAGGGCGCCATGCCCGACTGCATGCGCACCCTCAACGAATCGGGCCTGCGCGACGCCGTGCTGGCCGCCGCCCGCAGCAAGCCGCTGCTGGGCGTGTGCGTGGGCGAGCAGATGCTGTTCGAATCCAGCCAGGAAGGCGACACGCCGTGCCTGTCGGTGTTTCCGGGCGAGGTGCGCCGCTTCGCGGGCGCCGAGTTCGCCGACGTGGTGCAGGCCGATGCCGACGGCGCCACCGGCCCGTTGCCGGCCCCCGGCGCGCCCGAGCGGTTGAAGGTTCCGCACATGGGATGGAACAAAGTGCGCCAGACGCGCTCTCATCCCCTGTGGGACGGCATTCCCGACGACACCCATTTCTATTTCGTCCACAGCTATTACGCCGTGCCGGCCGATCCGGCGCTCACCGTGGGGGAAAGCGATTATGGGCTCGCCTTTACCTGCGCCGTGGCCGCCAGTAACATTTTCGCGGTGCAGTTCCACCCCGAAAAGAGCGCCGCGCACGGTTTGCGCCTGTACCGCAATTTTGTAGACTGGCAGCCGTAACCGTCCCAAGACGTAGCCCTGGCCGGCCTTTTTTCCAACCCGATTTTTTACGCTCACGACCACCATGCTGCTGATCCCCGCCATCGATCTCAAAGACGGGCGCTGCGTGCGCCTGCGCCAGGGAGACCTGGACGATGCAACGGTGTTCTCCGAAGACCCCGCCGCCATGGCCACCCGCTGGCTCGACCAGGGCGCGCGCAGCCTCCATCTGGTCGACCTCAACGGCGCCGTGGCCGGCAAGCCGCTCAACGAAGCCCCGATCAAGGCCATCCTCGACGCCGTGGGCGACGACATCCCGGTGCAGATCGGCGGCGGCATCCGCGACCTCGACACGATCGAGCGCTATCTCGATGCCGGCATCTCGTACGTGATCATCGGCACGGCCGCCGTGAAGAACCCCGGCTTCCTGCACGATGCCTGCGGCGCGTTCCCGGGCCAGATCATCGTGGGCCTCGACGCCCGCGACGGCAAGATCGCCACCGACGGCTGGAGCAAGCTCACCCGCCACGACGTGCTCGACCTGGCCAAGAAGTTCGAAGACTACGGCTGCGAAGCCATCATCTACACCGACATCGGCCGCGACGGCATGCTGTCGGGCGTGAACGTCGACGCCACCGTGCGCCTGGCCCAGCACGTCCGCATCCCCGTCTACGCCTCCGGCGGCATCGCCGGCATGCCCGACATCGAAGCGCTGTGCGCGGTCGAGTCCGAGGGCGTCGAAGGCGCCATCCTGGGCCGCAGCATCTACGAAGGCACGCTCGACTTCCAGGCCGCCCAGGCCCGGGCCGACGAACTGACGCAATGACCCTCCCCGCCAGCAGCGCCACGGCGCTGACCCGCCGCATCATTCCCTGCCTGGACGTCACCGCCGGGCGCGTGGTCAAGGGCGTGAATCTCGTCAATCTCACCGACGCGGGCGACCCCGTCGAGATCGCGCGCCGCTACAACGAACAGGGCGCCGACGAGCTCACGTTCCTCGACATCACGGCCACCAGCGACGGCCGCGACCTGATCCTGCCCATCATCGAGCAGGTCGCCTCGCAGGTGTTCATCCCCCTCACGGTGGGTGGCGGCGTGCGCCAGGTCTCCGACGTGCAGCGCCTGCTCAACGCGGGCGCCGACAAGATCAGCATCAACAGCGCCGCCGTGGCCAATCCCGAGCTGGTGCGCGGCGCGGCCGACTACCACGGCTCGCAGTGCATCGTGGTCGCGATCGACGCCCGCCGCGTGAGCGGCGAGGGCGAGCCGGCGCGCTGGGAAGTGTTCACCCATGGCGGCCGCAAGGCCACCGGCCTCGATGCCGTGGCCTGGGCGCGCCGCATGGCCGCCTACGGCGCCGGCGAGATCCTCCTCACCAGCATGGACCGCGACGGCACCAAATCCGGCTTCGACCTCGAACTGACCCGCGCCGTCTCCGACGCGGTCCCCGTGCCCGTGATCGCCTCCGGCGGCGTGGGCAGCCTCGATCACCTGGCCGAAGGCGTGACCACCGGCCGCGCGAGCGCCGTGCTGGCCGCCAGCATCTTCCACTTCGGCCAGCACACCGTACGCGAATGCAAGGAATTCATGTCCGCCCGCGGCATCGAAGTCCGGCTCGACTGTTGAGATTCCCATGACCACCGCCCCCAGCTGGCTGTCGGACGTCGTGTTCGACGACAACGGCCTCATCCCCGCCATCGCCCAGGACGCCGAAAACGGCCAGATCCTGATGGTGGCCTGGATGAATGCCGAATCCCTGGCCGAAACCGCCGCCACCGGCCGCGCGGTGTATTGGTCGCGTTCGCGCAAGCGCCTGTGGCGCAAGGGCGAGGAATCCGGCCACCAGCAGCAGGTACACGAGTTGCGGCTCGATTGCGATGGCGACGTGGTCCTGCTCAAGGTGCACCAGGCCGGCGGCATCGCCTGCCACACCGGCCGCGCGAGCTGCTTCTATCGCCGTCTCGACGGCGAGGGCAGCGAGGCCGCCTGGACCACCGTCGATCCGGTCCTGAAAGACCCCGAGCTGATCTACAAATGAGCGATACCCCCCTCACCACCGGCGACGTGCTGGCCCGCGTGGCCGACACCCTCGAGTCGCGCCGGCCCGCCAACGGCGGCGATCCGCAGTCCTCCTACGTGGCCAAGCTGCTGGCCAAGGGTCCGGACGCGTTCCTCAAGAAGATCGGCGAGGAGGCCACCGAGCTGGTCATGGCCGCGAAAGACAACCAGCCCGACCGCATCATCAGTGAAACCGCTGATCTGTGGTTCCATTGCCTGGTGGCCCTGACTCATTACAATTTGCGTCCCGAGGACGTGCTGGCCGAACTGGCGCGGCGCGAAGGTCTGTCGGGGCTCGAAGAGAAAGCGCGGCGTCCCGCCGGCTGAGCACGGAACCCGAAATGAGCGATAACTGTCTTTTCTGCAAGATCGCCCGCGGCGACATTCCGGCCACCAAGGTCTACGAAGACGACGAATTCGTCGCTTTCAAGGACATCAATCCGGCCGCCCCCGTCCACCTGCTGCTGATTCCGCGCCGCCATGTGGTGTCGATGCAGGACATCACGCCGCAGGATGCGGAGTGGTTGGGTAGAATGATGACGCTGGTTCCCCGCCTCGCAGCCGAAAACGGCTGCAACCCCGGTCCCGAGGGCGGCTTCCGTGTCTTGGCCAATTCCGGCATCGAAGGCGGCCAGGAAGTTCCGCACCTGCATTTCCACATCATCGGCGGTTCGCGTCCCTGGCAGGGACGCACGGCCCCCAACGCGTAAACCACGGAGATCCCACATGGGTAGCTTCAGCATTTGGCATTGGTTGATCGTCCTGGTCATCGTTGCCCTGATTTTCGGCACCAAGAAACTGCGCAACATCGGCACCGACCTCGGTGGCGCCGTGAAGGGCTTCAAGGAAGGCATGAAAGACGCCAACGCCGACAAGCCCGCCGAGCAGGTCACCCAGCAGCGCGCCGACGACACCATCGACGTGCAGGCCAAGGAAAAGCACAACTCCTGATCGCCCGACGCAGTGCGCACCGGCGCGCCCCTCGTGAGAGGGAGCGCGCCGCGCACGCTTCGCCCCGGACGCATTCTTTCATTCTGGCGGCCCTCGCATGTTTGATGTCAGCTTCACCGAACTGCTCGTGATCGGCGTCGTGGCGCTCGTCGTCATCGGCCCCGAACGCCTGCCCAAAGTGGCCCGCACCGTCGGCCACCTGCTGGGCCGCGCGCAGCGTTACGTCAACGACGTCAAGTCCGACATCCAGCGCGAGATGGAGCTCGACGAGCTGCGCAAGTTCAAGCGCGAAATGGACGACGCCGCCCACGACGTGCAGTCGTCGGTGCGCGAGGCCTCCGATTCGTTCCGCGCCACCAGCGACTCGCTGCGCGCCGAACTCGACGATACCGCCCGCGCCGTGGCCCAGAGCGGCGCCGCGACGCCGGCGCCCGGCACCACCGCCGGCAGTCCCATCGTGAGCTCCGAGCCGAGCCCCGCCGTGGCGCCCCCGGCCGTCGAGCCCGAACGCAGCATCGCGCCGCCCCCGGCGCCGGCCGCCGCGCCGGTGCCCGCGCCGGTGCCCACGCCGGTGTCCGCGCCGGTGCCCGCGCCAGCGCCTGCCCCCGCACCCACGCCTGCACCGGCGCCGGTGCCCGCCCCCGCACCTACGCCCGCGCCGGAACCCTCGCCCGCGCTCCCGCCCAAGAACCCGTCTTCCGGTACGCAATCGTGAACCAGCAGGTCAACAACGAAGAAGAGATGCAGCAGGACAGCTTCATCTCCCACCTGGTGGAGCTGCGCACCCGGCTGCTGCGCGCCGCGGGCGCCGTGCTGGCCGTGTTCATCGTGCTGTTCATCTATCCCGGCGCCTCGGCCATCTACGACGTGCTGGCCCAGCCCATGCTGGCCTCGCTGCCCGAAGGCACGCGCATGATCGCCACCGGCGTGATCACGCCGTTCATGGTGCCGGTCAAGGTCACGATGATGGCGGCGTTCGTGCTGTCCCTGCCGATCGTGCTGTACCAGGCCTGGGCCTTCGTGGCGCCCGGCCTGTATCGCCACGAAAAGCGCCTGGCGATGCCGCTCATCATCTCGAGCACGCTGCTGTTCATCCTGGGCATGGCGTTCTGCTACTTCTTCGTGTTCCGCACGGTGTTCCACTTCATTGCGACCTTCGCGCCGCAATCGATCACGCCGGCCCCGGACATCGAGGCCTATCTCAGCTTCGTCATGACCATGTTCCTCGCCTTCGGCATCACCTTCGAGGTGCCGGTGGCGGTGGTGCTGCTCGTGAAGACGGGCCTGGTCGACGTGGCCAAGCTGCGCGCCGCGCGCGGCTATGTGGTGGTGGGCGCGTTCGTGATCGCCGCCATCGTCACGCCGCCTGACGTGGTGAGCCAGTTCATGCTGGCCGTGCCGCTGTGCCTGCTCTACGAGCTCGGGCTGCTGGTCGCACGCATGATCAAGCCCACGCCACGCGGCGGCGCCGACACCACCGACGGCTCGCTCACCGAGCGCAACTGATTCCACGGGCCGTCGCCGCGCTGCGCGGAGGACGGCCGGTCGGACCGGATATCGCTTCGGCGCCGTCCCACGCTTGCTTCGGAAATTTCCCACACGCACGGACCCGCCGGCGGACGTAGAGTCGCCGACATGAGCCTGGCCGACCGATTACGCAAGCAGATGCGATGGCGCGGGATCCACAGCCAGAGCCAGTTGGCGCGGATCTCGGGCGTGCCGCAAGCATCGATACACCGAATCCTCATGCGCAGCGGCTACGCGCCGCGCACCGATACCCTCAAGCGCCTCGCCGCCGCCCTCGACACCACCACCGCGTGGCTGGCCGAAGGCCTGGTCGGCACGCTCACGCCTGCCGATCTGCCCCACGATCCCTCGCCCGCCGAAGCGGCCGAGGCCGACGGCTACCAGCGCGAGCTGCTGGCGCTCACCGCCCCGCTCGACCTGGCCGCGAAGCGCCGCGTGGTGTCGGTGGTGAGAATGCTGGTGCATGGCGTGAGCACGCCGCCTGCCGCCCAGGGCGATGCCGAGGCGGGCGCTGAGCCGCTCACGCACGCCGCCGCCCCGCCACGCGCACCGGCCGGGCCCGCCCGGCACTGAATCCACCGCCGAAGCCGCCAGCGGCCCGCTGCGCGCCGCGCGCGCCTGCACCCACCGATGCCCCCGCCGCGCGCCCGAACGCCGCGCCAGCGGCCTCTGCTGGCCGCGCAGCGCGGTCGCTGTCTCAGCGCGGCCGCGACGGCCGCGTGCCCACCGTGACCGAGAGCTCCATGGGCTTGCCGCCGCGCAGCAGCTTGAACGTGGCCTGGTGGCCCGGCGCCAGGTTGGCGATCTGGCCCAGCAGGCTCATCGTGTCGCGCACCGGCTGGCCGTCGACCATCTGCACGATGTCGCCCACCTTCAGCCCGGCGCGCCCCGCGGGGCCGTCGCGCATCACGCCCGCGATCACGACGCCCTGGGCATCGGGCGGCAGGTTGAAGGCGCGCGCCAGGTCGGCCGTCATGTCCTGCGGCTCGACGCCGAGCCAGCCGCGCTTGACCTTGCCGGTCTTGATGATTTCATCGAGCACGCGGCGCGCGCTGTCGGCGGGAATCGCGAAGCCGATGCCCAGCGAGCCGCCGGTCTCGGAATAGATCGCGGTGTTGATGCCCACGAGGTTGCCCTGTGCATCGATCAGCGCGCCGCCCGAATTGCCCGGGTTGATCGCGGCATCGGTCTGAATGAAGTTTTCGTAGGTGTTGATGCCCAGGCCATTGCGGCCCAGCGCCGAGACGATGCCC
>Ga0160496_1000235_pt1 | contig 31707 bp, 25 predicted proteins | sample DIDPMG_2_FD_108231 | JGI IMG/M metagenome (GOLD analysis project Ga0160496, IMG submission 108231) | Enriched soil microbial communities from UW Madison campus, WI, USA - DID2937_E24_FP MG | ecosystem: Environmental > Terrestrial > Soil > Grasslands | place: USA: Madison, Wisconsin | collected...
GCCGTCAACGTCGTTTTGCCGTGGTCAACGTGACCAATCGTACCCACGTTCACGTGCGGCTTGGTACGTTCAAACTTGCCTTTTGCCATGGCTGACTCCTGACCTGGATTTGCGCTTCTGACTTGAAGAAATGACCCGAAGCGAATACTTCGGAGAATTCGGTGGTGCCCATGACGCGGATCGAACGCGTGACCTCTCCCTTACCAAGGGAGTGCTCTACCACTGAGCCACATGGGCATTCTGGAGCGGGTGAAGGGAATCGAACCCTCGTCGTAAGCTTGGAAGGCTTCTGCTCTACCATTGAGCTACACCCGCGGCTACCCTTTCACCTTGCTTCAATTTCCAATCCGCACACGCCTCACGGCATGCCGCACACCCTAAGCCAAGCATCGAACGCAACCAGCTGGTAACCCGCTGCGTAGCCCGCTCGCCCCTCAGACTTGGCTGAGATTCGAAAGGCTTCCCTCGATGCGAGGGCCTTACGATGCAAATCCAGGCAGACATCGCCTGGATTTGGAATTGGTTCGCTGGTGGAGGAGGTTGGATTCGAACCAACGTAGGCGCAAGGCCAACAGATTTACAGTCTGCCCCCTTTAACCACTCGGGCACCCCTCCAGCGAAGACTTGAAATTATGAACACATTCGTTGCCCGTGTCAAACGAATGGAGGCAAAAAAATGGTCATACTCGCAAAAATTTCCGGGACCGACCCTGGATACGTGGTTTTCGTGCAAAAACGAGGCCGCGCTGCGCGCCGTCATGCGGTCGCAATGCGCACATGCCCGAGCGGCCGACGCCGGCTCGGGCATGTGAGGCGCCGCGGCGCGCGGGTGCCGTTGCTCAGCCGGGCATGAGGGCCGCCCCGCCGCCGACCTGACGCGCGGCGCCGGCCGCAAGCACGCCCGCGCCGGGGGCCTGTGGCACGGACACGCCGGGGCGCAGGATGTCGGCCAGGAATTTGCGCGTGCGGGGATGGCGCGGCGCCGTGAAGAACGTCTGCGCATCGGCCTCTTCGAGGATCTCGCCCGCGTCCATGAACCAGATCCGGTCGGCCACCTCGCGCGCGAAGCCCATTTCGTGGGTCACCACCATCATCGTGAGTCCGTCGGCGGCCAGCGCCTTGATCACCGCCAGCACCTCGCCCACCATTTCCGGATCCAGCGCGCTGGTGGGCTCGTCGAACAGTATCAGCGGCGGACGCTGCGCCAGCGCGCGTGCGATCGCCACCCGCTGTTGCTGGCCACCGGAGAGGTTGACCGGCATCGCGTCGGCCTTGTGTGCGAGCCCGACCTTTTCGAGCAGCTCGCACGCCATGCGATCCGCCTGCGCCCGCGTCAGATGTCCCACCTTGAGCGGCGACAGCATGATGTTCTCGCGCACCGTGAGATGCGGGAACAGATTGAATTGCTGGAACACGAAACCGATGCCGGCACGCAGCTGATTCAGGTTCTGCGAGGCGGCATGCACGTCGCTTCCGCCCACGCGGATGCTGCCGCCCTGGATCGGCTCCAGCCGGTTGATGGTGCGGATCATGGTGGACTTGCCCGAGCCCGAAGGCCCGCACACCACCACGACCTGGCCCTTCTCCACGCGGCCCGAGATGCCCTTGAGCACCTGTTGCGAGCCGTACCATTTTTCGACCTTGCTCAGTTCTATCATCGAGACTCTCCCAAATCGATACGGGCCGTCAGGCCGGCGCGAGGCGGCGGTGCGAGATGCGCTGCTCGAGCAGGCGCGCCAGGCGCGTGAGGGCAAAGCACGCGGCGAAGTAGAACGCCGCCAGGATGCCGAAGGTCTGCAGCGCCCGCGTCATTTCGATGCTGTTGACCTGCTGCGCCGCGAACGTGAGTTCGTGCACGCCGATCACGTACACGATCGACGTGGCCTTGATGGTGGACACGAACTGGTTCACCAGCGAAGGCAGCATGTTCAACAGCGCCTGCGGCAGGATCACGTGGCGCATGGTCTGCAGGTACGACAGCCCGCTCGCGCGCGCCGCTTCGGTCTGGCCTGCCGGCAGGCCTTGCAGACCGGCCCGCACGATCTCGGCGAGAAAGGCCGATTCGTAGGCCACGATGGCGCAGAGCGCCGTATGGAACGCCGAGATCGACGTGCCCGTGATCACCGGCACCAGGAAGTAGGCCCAGAAGATGATCATGACCAGCGGCACGCCGCGAAAGGCATATACCCAGGCGGTGGCCGGCCAGCGCAATCCTCGCCACGGCGACACGCGCGCCAGCGCCAGCAGCAGTGCCAGCGGAAACGACAGCAGCATGCCCAGCCCCGCGAGGATCAGCGTGGCCACGAAGCCGCCCATGGGCTCGTTGGGCCACGAGCCCACCAGGAACATCATGCCGTATTGATGCAGTATGTCGAGCATGACGCCCCCTACCCTCTGAACGCCGGCGGATACCGGCGCGCGAACCAGGCGCCCAGCGCCATCAATGCCAGCGACGCCATCAGATACAGCGCGGTGGACGCGGCGAACACTTCGAACGAACGGAAGGTGAGGTTCTCGATCGCCTTCACCTGATAGGTGAGCTCGCCGACGCCGATCACCATCGCCAGGCTGGTGTCCTTGAACAGGATCAGCGTGCGATTGATGAGCGGCGGCACGCCGATGCGCAGCGCCTGCGGCACCAGCACATGCCGCAAGGCGCCCCATGCGCTCAGGCCCACCGAACGCGCGGCCTCGCCCTGCGTCGCGGGGATCGCGCGCAGGCCCGAGCGTATGTCTTCCGACATGTAGCCGCTCACGTTGAGCGCCAGCGCAATCAGCGCGAACATGAACTCCGTGTCGCCGCGGTTGAGCCACAGCCGGATGCCGTCGGGCAGGATCTGCGGCATGCCGAAGTACCACACCATGATCTGCACCACGGTCGGCACATTGCGGTGATACTCGACGAACGCGGCCACCAGCCACTGCAAGGGCTTGAACGGCACGCTGCGCAGGCATACCAGCACCAGCGACACCGCGAAGCCCAGCAGCCACGCGCCGGCAAACAGCCGGAACGTGGTCTGTACGCCTTGCCACAGGAGCTGCGCGTAGTTCCCGTCAGTCAGGAACGAGAGATCGAACTGCATGATGGCCCCCGCCGTGCTCAGGGCGCCGCCACGGGCTCGACCTTGAATTCCCGCTTGAGCTTGTAGATCGAGCCCGCGCCCAGCCACTTGTCGAAGTTCGCCGACAACGCGCCGCTCGCATCCATATCGGTGATGACCTTGTTGATGGCGGCAAGCATGGCCGGGTTGCCCTTGTTCACCACGAGGCCGATGCGCTCGGTGTAGGTGGGCTCACCGATCAGCACGGTGGGCGCGCCCTTCTCCTGCGACTCGACCTCGAAGCGCTTGAGCACCAGCTCGCCGGCGGTGAAGCCCTCGACCTTGTCGTTCTGCAGGCCGAGATAGCACGACGCCACGTCCTGGAACGTGAGCACCTGCGATTTGTCGAGCACGCGCGCGGCAACGGCCGCCGAACTCGAGCCCTTCGATGCGCACACCTTCTTGCCCGCAAGGCCGGCGAGCGAGGTGATGCCGGCATCCTTCTTCACCAGGACCTTGATGCTGCCCTGCAGATACTGGAGGCTGAAATCCACCTGCTGTGCGCGCTCGGGCAGGTACGCCATGGCGCCCGCCACCACATCCACGCGGCCCATCTTGAGCTCGGGAATGCGCGCCTCGGTCGAGAGCGGCTTGTGCTCGAGCGTCACGCCCAGGCCCTGCGCCAGCGCCTTGCACATGTCGACGTCGTAGCCCACGAACGAGCGCGTGGCCGGATCCTGGAAGGCATACGGCACACTGGCGTTCTGCGTGCCGCAGATCAGCTTGCCGCGCTTCTTCACGTCGTCGAGCACATCGGCATGCGCGCTGCTGGCCAGGGCGAGCGCCCCCGCCAAGGCACCTGCGCTCAACCCCTTGATGCAAACAGACTGCAAAACCCTGGTGTTCATTTTTTTCCCCTTAGGTTTGTCATGCCGGCGTGCGCGCCGGCTGTGCTGCTGCGAAGGCGCGGCCACGCAGGCCGCGCCCGCCCCGCCCGTCAGGCCGGCATGGACGGCAGGCGAAACGCCGCGCGCTCCTGCGCGTCGATCTGATGGATCAGGTCGGTTTCCCATGCCAGATACTGGCGCGCCGCGGCCTTGTTGCCGTCGTGCCGGTCATGCACGAAAAACAGGTAGTCGATGCACTGCGCGTCCGGCGGGGACTGCGGCGTGGCCACGATTTCGCTGCCCGCCGCCCGCACCGCGTCGGCATCCCAGCGCAGCCAGGCCTGTTCGCCGCGATGGCCCTGCTCGCGCAGCGTGCGCGCCGCCAGCGCCGCCACGCCGGCCTCGTCGGCGACGAACAGCACACGCGCTTCGGCGGCCACGGCGGCGTCCGCCAGGCGCGCGCGGATCGTCCACTCCGCTGCCGGGAGATGCGCGGCGCGATAGGCCATGCTCGAACGCACGTCGAGCATGCGCGCGCCCGGCGCATGCCAGGCCGCCAGCGCGTCCGGCTGCACCTGCGGCAACGCATCGACCGCGGCAGGCAACGCCGCCGCAGCGGGCAGCTGCGCCTGCAGCCCTTCGCGCAACACGAAGGCCTCCCAGCCCATCTGGCGCAGCCACGATGCCACCGCGGGCGCGCGCACGCCTTCGGCGTCGAACAGCACGAGACGCGCACCGCGGCATGCCACGTATTGATCCGTGGCCTGCATCAGCTGGCCACCGGGGGTGTGCTGCGCGCCCGGCAGGGAGCCGGTGGCGAACTCTTCGGGCGTGCGCACGTCGCACAGATACGTGCTGCGATCGGACTGCGCCAGCCACTGCGCGACCGTGTCGGCATCGACGAATTCCACGGCGTGCTTTTCCGCCAATGCGCGCGAACGGGCCCGCAGCCGTTCGTCGACCGTGCCGGCGTCGGGATACTTGCGGCGCGCCCCGTGTTCGAGCGGCAGGTCTTCGAGATACCAGCCCTGCGTGCCGTTCTCCAGCGCGAGCACCGGGTTGTCCACACCCAGGTTGATGAGGGTCTGCGCGCCGATGATGCTGCGCGTGCGGCCGGCGCAGTTGATCACGATGGTGGTCGCGGGATCCGGCGCCAGCAGCTCGGCGCGCAGCGCCAGCTCGCCATTCGGGCAGCAGATGCCGCCCGGGATGTTCATCTTGTTGAACTCGCCGAGCGGCCGGCCGTCGAGCACGACCAGGTCGTCGCCGCGCGCCTGGCGTTCGGCCAGTTCGCGCGCGCTGATGCGCGGCGTGTGGAACGCCAGTTCGGCGAGTTCGCCGAAGGTCTTGCTCGGCACGTTGACGCCGGCGAACACCGCCAGCCCCGCCGCACGCCAGCCTGCGATGCCGCCGTTCAACACATGGACCTGTGGATAAGCCATGGCGCGCAATGCGCGCGCCGCCTGCGGTGCCACGCCGTTGCCGTCGTCGTCGTACACCACCACGCGCACGGACTGGCGCGGCATCAGGCGGCGCGCCTCGAGCTCGAGGCGGCTGAACGGCAGCGGCACGGCGTAGAACAGATGGCCTTCGCCATAGAGCCCGTGCTCGCGCACGTCCAGCAAGGCGATCTCGTCGCCGTCGTGCAGCCACTGCTTGAGCGTACGTGCGTCTATGCCGGCGCTTGCCGCAGAAGAGGAATTCTCGGGGGAGTACGTCATCGCGTTGCTTGTGTGTTCAGGGATGAGAAGGGGAAAGACATTGCATGGCCAGCCGCAGGTCCTCGATCAGGTCTTCGGGGTCTTCCAGGCCGACGTGCAGCCGTAGCATCGGGCCGCGACCGGTCCAGTCGGAGAGACTGCGCGCGGCGCGCATGTTGACCGGCACCACCAGGCTTTCGAAGCCGCCCCACGATGCGCCCAGGCCGAAGAGCGCGAGCGAGTCGATCATTGCCTCGACCGCCGCCTGCGTGATGTCGGCGCGAAACTCGACCGTGAGCAGCCCATTGGTGCCACGGCAATCGCGGCGCCAGCGATCGTGCGACGGATGATCCGGCAACGCGGGGCTCCACACGCGCGCCACAACCGGTTGCGTATGCAACCATCTCGCCACCTTGAGCGCGGCCGCGCCGTGCGCCGCCATCCGTACCGTCAGCGAACGCATGCCGCGCAACACCAGCCACGCGTCGTCAGCCCCCACCGTCTGGCCGAAATCGATGCTGGCCTGCTGGACCGCCGGCCAGGCGCGCGCATTGCATACGACCGCGCCCATCATCACGTCGGCGTGGCCGCCCAGGTATTTGGTGGCGGCCAGGATGGAAATGTCGGCGCCCAGCGCCAGCGGCTGGCACAGCACGCCGCACCCCCAGGTGTTGTCCACAGCCAGCAGCGCACCATGGCGATGCGCGAGGTCCGCCACCGCGGGCAGGTCGATCATCTCGTAGGTGAGCGAGCCGGGGCTCTCGGCATAGATCAGCCGGGTTTCGGGGCGGATGCGGGCGGAAAGGTCGCTGCCGTCAGGTGGGTAGAACTCATAGGCGATCCCGAGGCGCGAGAGATGGTTGGCGCAGAAGCGCCGCACCGGTTCGTACACCGCGTCGGTGATCAGCACGTGGTCGCCCGCGCGCAGGGCCGCCAGCAGCACCACGGCGATGGCGGCCTGCCCGGTGGGATAGAGCTGGGCGCGATGCCCGCCCTCCAGCGCCAGCAAGGCATCCTCGAGCGCGTGGGTGCTGTCCGTGCCACGCGCGCCATACGAGGCGAGACGTTCCTTCTCGCGGCGCTCGCGCGTGTCGCGCCACTCGGCCACCGAGTCGAATACATAGGTGCTTGCGCGGGTGACGGGCGTGTTGATCCAGCCGCGGTGCGGCCGGCCCGCGCGCAGCAGGCGCGTCGCGGGCTTGACGGTCGTGGTCATGGGATCAGCGGCGCGTCTGCACGCCGATGGGCATGACACTGCAGGTGTGGGTGTCGAGGTCGAACGCCAGGCGCTGGTCCAGCGTCTCGAGCGCACGGCCATACATGTGCAGATGGCGGATCACGCTGTCGCCCTCGATCTGGACGGCGTGGATGTCGTCGGGCATCAGGGCGATGCCCTGCCCCGGCGCCACCGTCACGACCTCGGCCAGGCGCAGCTCGCCGACGCCGGGCTGCGCGCCATCGTCGAGGCGTTCGTAGACGAAGTTCTTCTCCACGCCCTCGACGGCTGCGATACAGGCCCAGGTGGTGTGGTTGTGCGGCACGATCTTCTTGCCCGGCCGCATCACGTTCAGATAGAGCGCGTACGACTTGTCGGCGTCTTCGCTGATGAGGTAGCGGGCCTGGCGCTCGTCCGCCTCGGGCGCGGGATAACGGTCCGCCTGCCACCAGCTGGTGTGCCCCGCCAGCGCCACGAGCTGATCCAGCACCTGCGCGAGGCTGTCGCGGTTCAGGCCTTTATTATCTACAGTGTTCTTTATATTTCCGATGGCTTGGGAAATCGCTTGCTGCTGCGGATGCTCACGGCTCATTTGCGTACAACCCCTTGGTTTTAGGATTCGTTGGGTACACTGTACGCAGCGACGCATCGCAGAACAATTTAAATTGTCGACGCAACGCATTAGCATTGCTGAAGTTTCCTAGGGAAAACCATGCGTCATCTCGAGCTCGACCTGCTGCGCACGCTGGTGGCCATCGCCGATGGCGAGACCTTCGCGGTGGCGGCCGACAAGACCCACAAGACCCAATCGGCCGTGACCCAGCAGATGCAGCGGCTCGAGGCCATGCTCGCGCTGCCGCTGTTCGAGAAGCAGGGGCGCAACAAGCGCCTCACCGCGCACGGGGTCAAGCTGGTGCAGTATGCGCGGCACCTGCTGGCCATCAACGACGAGGCACTGCGCGCGCTGCAGGACGAGCAGCTCGAAGGCCAGCTGCGACTGGGCGCGCCACACGATGTGGCCGACACCATCCTGCCCACCGTACTCACGCAGGTGGCGCGCTATCTGCCGCGCATCAAGCTCGAGATCCGCGTCGACCGCAGCCCGTTCCTCATGACCGCGCTGGCCGCCGGCGAGATCGATCTCACCATCTCCACGCGGTTCGACCCCGAGCTCGAGGGCGTGGTGTTGCGCACCTCGCCCACCGCCTGGATCTGTTCCGCCGACTACGTCCACGATCCGTATGCGCCGGTACGTCTGGTGCTGGCCGACGAACCGAGCATCTTCCGCCGCATCGCGCTCAATGCACTGGAACAGTCACGCGTGCGCTGGCATACCAATTACGTCGCGCCCAATCTCGTGGGCATCAAGGCGGCCCTGCGTGCCGGCCTGGGCGTGACGGCGCGCAGCATCGAGCTGCTGGGCCCCGACATGCGCGTGCTGGGCGAAAAAGACGGCTTGCCGCCGCTGCCGGACGTGAGCTATTTCCTGTGGCTGCGGCCGGACCTGATCAATCCGCTCACGCGCCATGTCTATGAGATGCTGAAGGAGAAGCTGGGCCTGGCGGGGCATCGCGCGCAGGCGGACTGGACACCGGCCGGCAATGCGGCCGGCCAGGATCAGTAGCGGTCGAAGAGCGCCTGGATGTCGGCGCGATCGCGCCTGGACATGAGAGCGAGCGTGAGCAGCACGCGCGCCTTCTGCGGGTTGAGCTCGTACGCTGCGATGAAGCCGCCGTGGTCGTCATCGACCTCGATGTTGCGCCCCACCGACCCCGAGCCGCAGCGCGTGCTGCGCACGACGGCAACGCCGTTGCGCGCCGCATTCATCAGCGCGTCGACGGCGGCATCGGTGGCGTTGCCGTCGCCTACGCCGGCCAGCACGATACCCTGGGCGTGCGACGCCATGAAATCGATCAGCACGCCATCCATGTCGGCGCAGGCATACGCGATATCGACGCGCGGCCACACCGTGGCGGGCAGTTGGTCCAGCGGAAACACCTTGGCCGCCGCGGCGCTGGCGATGCCCGATTGACCATAGAACGTCACCCGGTTGCCACGCACCACACCGGCGCGGCCGGCGTTGGGCGAATCGAACGCGTCGACGCCGCCGCATGCCATCTTCTGCACGTGACGCGCGTAATGGACCTCGTCGTTCATCACGACGAGCGGCCCGCGATCTTTCGCCTGCGCCGACGCGGCCACGGCCACGGCGCTGTGGATGTTGCGCGGACCGTCTGCGCTGATGGCGGTGGCCGGACGCATGGCGCCGACCAGCACCACCGGCTTGGCATGCGGCAGCACGAGGCTGAGGAAATACGCGGTTTCTTCGAGCGTGTCGGTGCCGTGCGTGATGATGACGCCGTCGACCGCATCGCTGCGCAGCAGCTCATCGACGCGGCGTGCCAACGCGTGCCAGACCGCGTAGGTCATGTTCTGGCTGCCGACGTTGACCAGCTGCTCGGCCTGGATCTGGGCGAGGCTCGCGAGCGACGGAATCGCCTCGAGCAGCGTGTCGACCGAGAGCGCGCCCGACTTGTAGCCGCTGCCGCTGGTTTCGGTCTGGGCGCCGGCGATGGTGCCACCGGTGGCGATCAGCGCGATGCGCGGCAGGCGGCGTTCAGGCATCGATCACTCCGGACAGGCCCTGGCGCTCGAGCAACGCGTTGAGGTGCTCGTAGCCGTGGAAATCGATCACGATCTGGCCCTTCTCGCGCGCGCCGACCTTCAGCGTGACGCGCGTGCCGAGGTGATCGGACAGCGCCTCTTCGAGACGGGTGAGATCGCGCGAGGCGCCATTGGCCTTCTTGCGCGGCGAGGTCTCGGCATCCTTGAGCGTCTTGGTGACGAGCTTTTCGGCTTCGCGCACCGACAGGCGCTTGGCGATGACCTGGTTGGCGAGCTGGATCTGCGTGGCCGCGTCGGCCGACAGAAACGCACGCGCGTGGCCCATGTCGATGTCGCCGGCCAGCAGCATGGTCTGCACCGGCGACGCCAGGTTGAGCAGGCGCAGCAGATTGCTGGTGGCCGAGCGCGAACGGCCGATGGCCTGGGCCGCCTGTTCGTGCGTCAGGCCGAATTCGTCGAGCAGCCGCCGCACGCCCTGCGCTTCTTCCAGCGGGTTGAGATCTTCGCGCTGGATGTTTTCGATCAGCGCCATCACCGCGGCGTGCTCGTCCGCCACCTCGCGCACCAACACCGGCACTTCTTTCAGGCCGGCCAGCTGCGCGGCACGGAAGCGGCGTTCGCCGGCGATGATTTCGTAGTGACCGACATCGGCGCCATTGAGCGCGCGCACCAGGATCGGTTGCATGATCCCTTGCGTGCGAATCGAGTCGGCCAGCTCGTTGAGCGCACCCTCGTCCATGCGCGTGCGCGGCTGGTACTTGCCGGCGCGCATCTTGGACACGGGCAGGACGGAGGGGGGGCCTTCCGCCCGCACGGGTTCTTTGCCGAGGTTGTCGATGGCGGGCGCGTCGGCGCCCAGCAATGCATCGAGCCCGCGGCCCAGGCCCTTGGGTTTCTTGGTGGCCATAACGATGAGTTCCTCTTTCCTTCAACCTGTACTCTGGTTCTCGATCACTTGCCCACGGCGGCAGGCAGCGACCGATACCAGTATGAATAACAATCCGCGAAACCAAACCGCGCATACAACGCGCGGGCAGCGATGTTGTCCGTCTCGACTTGCAGGTACGCGTGACGGCTGCCACGCGCAGTTGCGCGCGCAAGCAGTTGCGTGACGAGCGCGGCGCCATGGCCTTGCCGGCGCTGCGCCGGGTCGGTCACGACGTCGAAGATGCCGACCAGGTCGTCTTCGAGCACGGCGAGGCCGGCGGCCACGACGGTGCCATCCGGTGTACAGGCCACGACGGGCATCGCATCGACCACGAGGCCGGCGAGCCGGGCCGTGTGCTCGGCAACCGCCGCTGCACTCGCGCCCTTGAGCCGGCCCACCTCGGCTGCGAACACCTGCGGCGTGACGTCGCGGTATTGCATGCCTTCGACGACCTGCGCCGGTGCGGCCGCGGTGAGGTCGGCACGCATCACGCAGGTGCGGTCATACCCCTCGTAGCCGCGTTCGGCCAGCGCGTGATCGAGCCCGAAATCGGGCCCGATGGACGTGAGGCGAAACACCACCGGCTGACCGGTGCGCGCATACCATCCGTGACAGTACGCCAGACGGTCATCGAGCGCGCGTGTGGATAACCCGAGGATGTTGATGCTGCGCATCCGGCGCGCCGGCGACGGTGCGCATCGCAACAGCCACCCGTCGTAGAAGACCTGCTCGCGCACCGCCGTGGCGTTGAGCGCGGCCTCCTCGATACGCGCGAGCAAAGCGTCGCGCGTCTGCATGACGGGGGTGAATGCGGTGGGTGCGGCAGCAGCCAGATTCTCGAGCATCATGATGACCGGATCAGTTCATTTCCTTGACGCGCTCGATCATCTCGGCGCCGAAAGAGATGTAGGCCTGCGCGCCGCGCGAGTTGCGGTCGTAGACCACGCCCGGCATGCCGTAGCTCGGCGCTTCGGCCAGGCGCACGTTGCGCGGCACGACGCTCTTGAACACCTTGTCGCCGAAGTGCGCCTCGAGCTGCGCGGAAACCTGTTGCTGCAGCGTCATGCGCGGATCGAACATGACACGCAACAGGCCGATCACGCGCAGATCGTTGTTGATGTTGCGGTGGACGCGCTTGATGGTGTTGACCAGGTCGGACAGACCTTCGAGCGCGAAGTACTCGCACTGCATCGGAATGATGACGCCATGCGCCGCGGCCAGCCCGTTGAGGGTGAGCAGCGAAAGCGTGGGCGGGCAATCGATCAGCACGAAATCGTATTGGTCGGCCACGCTGTCGATCGCGCCCTTGAGCTGGCGTTCGCGTTCGTCCATCTGCACCAGGTCGATCTCGGCACCGGACAACTCACGGTTGGCCGGCAGCACGTCGTAGCCGCCGGACTCCGAGCGCACGCGCGCGTCGGCGATCGTCGATTCGCCGATCAGCACCTGGTACAGATTTGCGGGCAGCGCATTCTTGTCGATACCGCTGCCCATGGTGGCGTTGCCCTGGGGATCCAGGTCGACCAGCAGCACGCGCTGGTTCAGCGTGGCCAGGCCCGCCGCCAGATTGATGGCGGTCGTGGTCTTGCCCACCCCTCCCTTCTGGTTGGCGATGCAGAAGACGCGTGCGGATTTGCTGGGCGGTATTGAGTTCATTGGTTTCCTTGACTGCGGCGCATCCAGATGAGGCAACGCTGCGCGTCGAGCTCGGGGACGTTCAGGGTTTGAATGTCTTCCACTTTCCACTCGCCCTGCGCAGCCAGCGCGGCGAGTTCATCATCCGGGACCTTGCCTTTCATCGCGACGAGGGTACCACCGTTGCGAACATGGCGGCCCGACCAGGCTGCGAAATCCTGCAGGGACGCAAATGCGCGTGAAATCACCACGTCGCATTGCGCGGGTTCGACCTGTTCGATGCGTGCGTGCAGCGCATGCAGATTGGGCGCATGCAGCGCACCGCTCATCTGTCGCACGAACGCGGTCTTCTTCTCGACCGCATCGACGCAGGTCACGTCCCACTCGGGTTGCATCAGCGCCAGCACGACACCGGGCAGCCCGCCGCCGGAACCCACGTCGAAGATCCGCGCCGGTCCGTCGCCCAGGTGCGCACGCAAGGGACCGACGATCGAGAGGCTGTCGAACAGGTGCTGCACCAGCATCTGGCCCGGGTCACGAATGGCCGTCAGGTTGTAGGTGCGGTTCCAGCGCTGCATCTGGGCGACATAGCGCAGCAGCGCCTCGCGCTGCGTGGCGTCGGGCGCGAGACCCAGGGCCTCGCATGCCTGCGCGAGCCGCGCTTCGGCGGCCGGATCGTGGACGGCTGCGTTCATGCTGCGGCTTGCTTGCGCGAGCCGTAATGCAGGCGCTTGAGATGGATCAGCAGCAGCGAGATCGCCGCCGGCGTCATGCCCGAGATCCGGCCGGCCTGGCCGATGGTCTCGGGACGATGCGTCTTGAGCTTCTGGCGCACTTCGAACGAGAGGCTCGTCACGGCGTCGTAATCGATGTCGGCCGGGATGGGCTGCTGTTCGTGATTGGCGTGCTTCTGCACCTCATCGCGCTGGCGCGCAATGTAGCCCGCGTACTTCACCTGGATTTCGACCTGTTCGGCCAGCACGTCATCGCCCAGCACGCCCGGCCCGCCCAGCAGTTCGCCGTCGGCGCCGCGCGCCTGCATCAGGCCTTCGTACGACACATTCGGCCGCTTCAGCAGATCCGATAGTGAGTACTCACGTTCGATCGCCTTGCCCAACAGCGGCTCGGCCACCTCGGCCGGCAGGGTGCGCGGGTTGAACCACGTCGACTTCAGACGCTCGACCTCGGCGGCCACCGCATCGCGCTTGCGATTGAAGGCATCCCAACGCGCATCGTCCACCAGGCCGAGCTTGCGGCCGATCTCGGTGAGGCGCAGATCGGCATTGTCTTCGCGCAGGCTGAGACGATACTCCGCGCGCGAGGTGAACATGCGATAGGGCTCGGTGACGCCGCGCGTCACCAGATCGTCGACCAGCACACCGAGGTAAGCCTCGTCGCGACGCGGCGTCCAGGGCTCCTTGCCCTGGGCCTGCAGGGCTGCATTCAGGCCGGCCAGCAAGCCTTGCGCGGCGGCCTCTTCATAGCCGGTCGTGCCATTGATCTGGCCGGCAAAGAAGAGCCCGCTGATGCTCTTGGTCTCGAGCGTGCTCTTGAGCGCGCGCGGATCGAAGTAATCGTATTCGATCGCATAGCCGGGCCGCAGGATGTGGGCGTTCTCCAGGCCGGGCAGCGAATGCAGCAATGCCAGCTGCACGTCGAACGGCAGACTGGTCGACACGCCATTCGGATAGACCTCGTGCGTGTCCAGCCCTTCGGGCTCGAGAAAGACCTGGTGCGAGGCCTTGTCGGCAAAGCGATGGATCTTGTCCTCGATCGAGGGGCAATACCGCGGCCCCACCCCTTCGATCACGCCGCTGTACATCGGCGAGCGGTCGAGACCGCCCCGGATGATGTCGTGCGTGCGTTCGTTGGTGTGGGTGATCCAGCATGGCAACTGGCGCGGATGCATCGCCGCGTTCCCCATGAAGGAGAAGACGGGAATCGGATCGAGGTCGCCGGGCTGCTCTTCCAGGATCGAGTAGTTGATGGTGCGGCCATCGATCCGCGGCGGGGTGCCGGTCTTCAGGCGACCTTGCGGCAGCTGAAGCTCCTTGAGGCGTTGCCCCAACGAAATCGCCGGCGGATCTCCCGCGCGGCCACCCGAGTAGTTCTGCAGTCCCACGTGGATCAAGCCGTTGAGGAACGTCCCGGCGGTAAGCACGACGGTGCGCGCGCGGAACTTCAAACCGACCTGCGTGACGGCGCCGACGACGCGGTCGCCCTCCACCATCAGGTCTTCGACGGCCTGCTGGAACAACCAAAGGTTGGGCTGGTTCTCGAGACGACCGCGGATCGCCTTGCGGTAAAGCACGCGATCAGCCTGTGCGCGCGTCGCGCGCACGGCGGGGCCCTTCGAGCCGTTGAGAATGCGGAACTGGATCCCCGCCTCGTCGGTAGCAATGGCCATTGCTCCGCCCAGGGCATCGACCTCTTTGACCAGGTGTCCTTTGCCAATACCGCCGATCGACGGATTGCAGGACATCTGCCCAAGGGTCTCGATATTGTGGGTAAGCAGCAGCGTCTGGGCGCCTGCGCGTGCAGCTGCCAGCGCGGCTTCGGTGCCGGCGTGACCGCCACCGACGACGATGACGTCAAATTCGCGGGGGAAATCCATGATGGGGGGAAAGATGAAAGAGCTTTGAGCTGCATTATAGAGGCTGCCCATGGCATGTTTCACGTGAAACATGGTAAGGCTCCCAAAAACAACGGAAAAGTGGATGACTAGCGTGCCCCGGCACCCGCCTGGGCGGGGGTTCACGCCAGTTACGTGCCCGATCCGATCAGGGAGCAAGCACTAACTCAGCCCGCGGGTAGCGCAGGCCGCCTGCCCTGCTTGGCGGAGGAAGTATGTTCCACGTGAAACATCGCTCGCCGACAAGCCTATGAATGTCTTCATAAGTCATAGTCCTGGCTACGCAAGAGAGCGAAAACAGCAGCGAGCGGGCCTGACCTTGGTCACCAGGTTCGATGTTTCACGTGGAACATCGCGCAGGCAAGGCACACCCAGAACTTAGATGAGAACAGCTCGCATTTGTCGAGCGTGTAGTTCTACTCGATTTCGCTTATGCAGACGACGTTCCACGTGAAACATCGCGCGAAAGGCTATAGATCCGTGACAGCGGCTGGTGTTCCACGTGAAACATCGGGAGGGACTTAGCCCTTGAAACCGCTGTCTCGCCTGCCAAGGCAGCACCCCGATCACCGAAAGCAATGATCTACTCCGGCGGACCTCGACAAAAACAACGGACATTCTCGCCCTATACCTACCCCTAGGCCAAAAACATCCTCATTTTTCGCGCACGCCGCCTCCCGAAAACCAAGGTGGTTTGTGCAGAGAACCCATGGCAGAGGATGAGACGGAGTAGAGGTCCGGCGCTCTCTCGATGCTGGACGCCTCACCCCGGAGAAGGTTTCACGTGAAACAACGGCACGGGCACGCCACATGCGGTAGCGTCGAGCTGGGCTGCAGCTTCAAAAACCCGCTGGGCGCGCACGCGCTGACACTGCAATGCGAGACGAATAGATCCCTTTCGGCCCGCGTTCCAGGGGTGAGCCGCCCCAAAGCGCGAGCACGAGGGCGACTCTTGATTCGAGCAGATAGTCCGGGATTGGTTCCTGCAATTGCCCGGATATCCACAGATGTACCCACAGCCGTTCGACTCGCAATCGTGAGCGTGTCCAGGGCCTCGGCCCGGCGCCAAGCTCGGAAAACGCGGTGACTCCAGCAGTGGCGTCATAGGGGAACCGGGGGAAGCGCCGCTCCTCCTCCTCGCAGGACCAACCCTGTCCAAGCGGTCTACGCCGAATGGTGGAGGCGATTTCTCCACAAAGTTGTCCCCAGAAAAGCCAGCCCCTGACAGCCATCCTGGGCGGCAACCCGCCGAGGTTCCGCGTGGATAAACATGTGGAGAACTCGCGCGTCGCGGACCTGCGAGCAAGCGATGCGCCCCACCCTTTGCCGCCCAAAAATCGGCCTTGCTGGCCAAGTCCGTGGACAAGCCTGTGGAGAACGCTCGGCTCTCCGCGCTGCACTACGCATGTCGCTCGGCATGGATGGGCAAGGCATCGCCGCCGGTTTCTCGTGGAAAATTTTGTGGAGAACTGCAGCGGTCGGCGCCCCGATACCCGGGCAAGGTCACAACTTTTCCCTGGTGAATCAATGCATAACTCCGCCCTGCGCCCATCCTGCCCCTGGGGAAAAAATTGTGCAGAACTCGCGCCCGAGGTGCGGCCTCCTGCCCCTGAGTCCGTCGCCTGGGCCTCCCCGATGCCTATCCGGGCCTGCCCTCTTGGCACGGGCCTGGCCAAGGCCGGGTGTATGTGGAAAGCCGTTGGGGGCAACCATTGCCCTACCCCTGCCTTCGCGGCCTGGCGGAGTCGGTGGGGTTCAACGTGGAATCGGTGTGCCTCCGGGCCGGCGGGCCCACCCACCCCGAACTGCCGTGGCTTCCCACGCCACCGCCGGCCCCTGCGGCGAGCGCCGCGGGCGACACACGAGTTACCCACACCCTCGCGCACCCGGACATCGCGGGGCCGCCAAACGCCACAGGCAGCGCTGGGGTGCGGCGAGTCCGCGTGGACAACGCTGTGCAGAAGGCTGTGGGCAGGCGCTCGCACCGAGCGCAAAAAACGCCTGCCGACCCTGCCGCGAATGTCGGGCGCGTTTCCCGTGGATAAGTGCCGGATGGCGAGCGACCAGCAGCGCCAAACGGAGACGAAGTCATCCAAACGCCATGAGAGCGGACGAGAGCCCATGCACGGTCCGCCTTTCCGTGGACAAGTTCGGACCGGATCAGCTGGGCGCGACTGCCCCGGCTTGCGGACCATACTCGCAAGCTCTCGATTTCACGGGAAAAGTCGCGGTCGCGGCGCCACCCGGGCCGCCCTGAGGGCCCGTGGACAACTTTGTGCAGAAGCAGGGACGGACTTGCTGGAAACAGCGGACCAGAGGCGCCTGGGGGCTTCCTGGCACGCCCAAGACATACGCCGAACCGCGGCCGGGAGCGCGGTGGAAAACTTTGTGGAATAGCGGGGCCGCCACTGCCCTCTCGGCGCCCTGAATGGATGGACCAAAGCGCATCGTTCGCCATGCTGGCGAGCTGGATCGTGTGTCACGTGGAAAACTTCGATTCTCGCTCAAGCCAGGAGATGGCCGTGCCGCCCGCGCGGGTACGGCTCGGCTACCCCTACGTGCTGGCTGCAAAGCCGGCGAGCGTCAGCGTAAAAGTTGGTTCTCTTTTGCGCAGCCGCCCGCCCCGTGGCGGGCGCACCGAGCTCGAATCCCCAAAACTATCCACAGCCGATTCGACGCCGATGACGGGTGGCGGCGCCATCAAGTGCCGTAGCGTCCTGGGGATATCTTTGTGAACAACACCGCCGATCCGCCGCGAAAAAGCGGCCGCGCGGACGGATTCACGTGGACACGAAAATCCTCCGCCCGCACCCGCCTTCGCACGCTCCATTGCGTAAATCCCCGTAAACACGGCGAAATATCGCGGCAAAGGCCCGGAAACGCCGGGAATTTGGCCTGCTGTACTGTACATATCCACAGGTCATCGGTGCCGTCCCCCACCGGTCACTGTTCTGTGCAGAACTCCGATTGCCCCGCCTGTTCTCCGCACGGCCGCTTTCCACGGCCCCGTCAAAGGACGTTGTCGGGAAAATTATCCACAAAGTTATCCAGAGGCCGGCGCGTCCGCGCGAGAGGCCACTTTTGACGTTAGTAAGCACTAACTGAAGCTGAGCGCGCGTTCGCGCGGCCTGCCCCGCGGCCGACTGCGGTAGCCCCGCGCTTCCCGGGTCGCAAACGGGTTGCCAGCAGCGACTGCTTACGGATGATGCAGATCCGTCAGCGGCAGTTGCGGGGGTTACGTCTGCTTGCCGTGAGACACCGCGGCCTGACGCCACGAGCGCGAAGACTGACATATGGTTGAAAGCATCGCCGCGCGTTGCGGCAAGACCCCTCACTCGGCTCACCAGGTCGGAGGCACCCATGTCGGATAACGGCACCACGAACGAGAAAAAAGAATCGGCTGAAGAGCTGACCGAGAAGCTGCCTTCCAAGGCGGCAGCGGTGCACGAGATCATCCGCAAGGAAGGCGAGAAGGAAATGCGCCGGGACTTCTTTGCGCTGTTCTGGTCCGCCATCGCAGGCGGGTTGATCATGAGCACCTCGATGCTGGGCCGAGGCGTGCTGCAGGCCTATCTGCCGGATGCGCAGTGGGCGATCCTGGTCGAGGCCATGGGCTACACCCTGGGCTTCATCTTCGTGATCACGGCCGGCCAGCAGCTCTTCACCGAAAACACGGTGACGCCGGTGCTGCCCTTCATGTCGCAGCCGACCTGGCGCAAGCTGATGCAACTGATGCGGCTCTGGGGCACCGTGCTGCTCGGCAACTTCATCGGTGGCCTGATCGCCGCTGCCGTGTTTGCCTACCTGCCCATGTTCTCGCCGGAGGTGGACAAGGAGTTTCTGGAGATGGGGCACCACCTGCTGCAGGTGCCCAACGGCCAATCGTTTGCGACCGCCGTGCTCGCCGGTTGGCTCATCGCGCTGCTGGTGTGGATGATCCATGCCGTCGAGACCGGCCGCATCCTGCTCATCTTCCTGATCACCTACCTGATGGGCATCTCCGACGTGGCGCACGTGGTGGTCGGGACGATCGAGGTGACTTACCTGGTGCTGCTCGGCCAGGCCGCCATCTCGGATGGCCTGCTCAATTTCGTGTTGCCGACGCTGGTGGGCAACATCATCGGCGGCACGTTCATCTTCGCGCTGATCAGCCATGCGCAGGTGCGCGCGGACGCCGGCCTGGACGTGCCCGACGACGAGGAACCCGGCAAGGGGCGCGCCATCGCACGCGAGCAAGACGCGGCCCGTTGATCGCCGCGGCCGTCTGCGACGTGCGCACGCGGTAGCGCACGTCGCTCTCGCGTCGGAACGCGAACGCGCCACGGGCATAGGGAGCGCCCGCCGCGCGGGTTGCGCGTGCAACTGGCAGGCACGCCGCATCGCGCGCTACCCTTTACGCGCTCGATCCACCTCCCACACCGCAACACAGCCGATATGAAGCCTATCCAGGCGCTGAAGCAGGCCTTGGCCGGGCTGCTGATGGCGATCTCGCCGATGGCCGGCGCACACGCCGCATACGAACCCGACGCCGCGGAACGCGCCGTCCTGGATGCCGTGCTGCATGACGAGCTCGCCGCATTTCTCAAGGCCGATGGCACGCTCATCGGCCAGCATCTCGGCCTGCTCGCCGTGCGCGCGGCCAAGCTCTCGCAGGCCTATCCCGACGGATTGGAAAGGCCCCAGACCTTGTCGACCGACAAGGACCTGCTGGTGGGCGGCGACGTTGCCCGCCCTGCCCCGCCCGCCGTGCCACAACACGCTCGCATCGCATTCGACACCGGCGCCACACCGCCGGTGCTCGCCGAGCTATCCACCGAGCTGCCCGAACGCATGCCGGCGGCGCCGACGCTGGCACTCGTGTGCAAACAACTGCGCTGGACCGGCCGCGAGTTTCTCTTCAGCGAATGCAAGGATGCGGCACCGATCGCCGAGCAGGCGGTGGCAACGCTTGCGCGCGAACTCGACGATTTCTTTGCGGGCAAGCCGACGCCGATGTGGGTCTCGCAGCTCGCCATCAATGCGGCGATGTCCGCCGCGCTGTTGCCAGCAGACCATGGCTGTCCGCAAGACCGCGAGCGCTGTGGCCGCGCCATCGCGGCAACGAACGATGCGCCCGGGCGCGATGCCGTGCTGCGGCACGTCGTGCAACGCTACAGGCAGGCGGGGCTGGACCTGAGCCCTTACGAGCACGCCGGCCGTTGATCGAACGCGCGGCGCGCGCATCCCGCACCACAAATGACAACGCCCCAGATGAATCTGGGGCGTTGGAGCCAGGGGTCAGGCCTGGCTGGCGGGAAAAAAGGGATTTCCCGATTTAGAGCGGACGGATCTCGGCCGCTTGAGGTCCTTTCGGACCATCCTTCACTTCGAATTCGACTTCCTGGCCTTCGTTGAGGCTGCGGTAGCCTCGGCCCTGGATCGCGGAGAAGTGCGCGAACACTTCCGTGCCACCGCCGTCGGGGGTGATGAAGCCGTAACCCTTATCGGCGTTGAACCATTTAACTTTGCCCTTCTGAGCCATTTCTATAGCGTCCTGATAAAAAATCGTGAATTGCAAGTGAATCAAGGACGCGGACACCAACGTACTGTCTGAGGTGGCACGAACGTGCCGACGACACTGCGTTTGTGGCTTGCCGAGAATGGCAGAAACCGGGCTAGCGCACTGCTTGAATCAACTGCACGGCCAGCATACCTATCGCGTTCTGGTCACACATATAGTTGTTTACCCGTATGTGGCTTTTTTTTCACTTGGCGGTCAAGTTTGATCCTGGTCATTCAGGTGCAACGGCGCGCGAGTAGCTTGTACACGGGACCGGTCACCAGCACGACGAACACCATGCGCATCACATGGAATGCCGTGACCACCGGAACGCCCAGCTGCAGCACCTTTGCGGTGATGGCCATCTCCGCGATACCGCCCGGCGTGGTGCCCAGAATCAGGGTGGGAACGGGCGCTTCGGACCAGTGCGAAAGCAGGTTTCCGAGCCCGAAGGCCAGGCCCAGCGCGATGAGCGTGTAGGCCGCGACCACCGCGATAAAGCGCGGTGCCGAGCGGAAGAAATCAGACCGATATCTGTCGCCAAGCGACCAGCCGATGAAGAGCTGACCCGCCTTCAAAAACACATCCGGCAGGGCCGACCATTCAATCTCGGACGCGGTCAGGATCATCGCCACCAGCATCGGCCCGAGCACCCAGGGATTGGGCAGGTTGAGACGCTGGAACAGCAGGCCCCCCACGCAGGTAAGCCCGATCAACGCGGCCAGGCCGAGGCCATCGACGCTGCGTGGTCCGGGCACGGTCGGATCGATGCCGGCCACGCCCCACCACTGGAACACGAACGGCACGATCACGACCACCATCAGCACGCGCACGCTGTGGGCCGTGGCGACGCGATCGATGCGTGCGCCGTGACGTTCGGCCAGGTTTGCCATTTCGCTGGCGCCACCGATCGCCGATGAGAACCACGCGGTCTTGAAGTCGACCGCGGCAAAGCGCTGCAGCATCGCGGTGCCGATGAAGGCGAGCACCAGCGCGAACAGCATGCCGACCACGATGGGGCCGAAGTTTGCGCCGATGTGGCCCACCATCAGCGGTGTGAAGTAAAGACCCAGCGACGTGCCGATGACCCACTGGCCCATGTTGCGCGCGGGGCGCGGGCAGAAGGTGCGCGCCCCGCCGATGCGCGTGGCCGCGGTAAGCAGCAAGGCACCCAGCATCCAGGGCAGCGGCATGCGCAGCCAGACGGCCAGCAGCGCGCCGGCCAGTGCAATGGCGAAACCCGCCAACAAACGAAAAGGCATAAGTTGATAACCCGATGACGCAGGAAAACACGGTCCGGCCCGGGCCGCCGTGGCGGCGCGCGCGCCCCGCTCGCCGCAATCCGTATTATCGAACAGGGCTTTTGCGCTGCCGGCACGCGCGGTGGGATACTTACGCACTTCGTGCCATCCCAAGCATTCCGCCACCCACTGCCATGATCCGATCCAAGCTGCCCGACGTGGGCACGACCATCTTCACCGTGATGAGCCGCCTGGCCATCGAACACAAGGCCATCAACCTGGGCCAGGGCTTCCCCGACTTCGATCCCGATCCCGCGCTGTGCGGCCTGGTCACCAAGGCCATGGCGGAAGGCCACAACCAATATCCCTACATGCCCGGCGTGGCGCCGCTGCGCGCGGCCATCGCCGACAAGGTCAAGACGCTTTACGGCCACGCCTACGACCCCGAAACCGAGATCACCGTGACCAGCGGTGCCACCGAGGCCCTGATGGCGACCGTGCTCGCGGCCGTCGGCCCCGGCGATGAAGTGATCGTCATCGAGCCCTGCTACGACTCCTACCTGCCGTCGATCCGGCTGGCAGGCGGCACGGCCGTGCCGGTGCCCTTGCGCGCACCCACGGCCGACGATCCGTATTACCGCATCGACTGGCAACGCGTGCGCGATGCGATCACGCCGCGCTCGCGCCTGCTGATGCTGAACTTCCCGCACAACCCGACCGGCGCCGTGCTGGACGAGAGCGATCTCGACGCGCTCGAGCAGATCGTGCGCGACACCGGCATCCTGCTGCTGTCCGACGAGGTGTACGAACACATCGTGTTCGATGGCAAGCCACACCTGAGCCTGTCGCGCCGGCCCTTGCTGGCCGAGCACGCGTTCGTGATCTCGTCGTTCGGCAAGACCTATCACACGACCGGCTGGAAGATCGGCTATTGCTGCGCCCCGCGCGCGCTGAGCGCGGAGCTGCGCAAGGTGCATCAGTTCATGGTGTTCACCGTGCCGTCGCCGATGCAGGTCGCGCTGGCCGAGTTCATGGCGGATCCCAAGCCCTACCTGGCGCTGCCCGCGTTCTACCAGGCCAAGCGCGATCGCCTGAGCGCCGGCCTCGCCAAGACCCGCTTCAAGCCCCTGCCCAGCCCCGGCACGTTCTTCCTGCTGGCCGATTACAGCGCGATCTCGCAGCTCGACGAAGCCACGTTCGCCCGCAACCTCACGGTGGACCATGGCGTGACGGTGATCCCGGTGTCGGCCTTCTATCGCGACCCGGCCGCGGCCACGTCGAACCATCGCATCGTGCGCTTCTGCTTCGCCAAGAAAGACGCCACGCTGGACGCGGCACTGGAGCGCCTCGCGGCGGTCTGATCGGCCTTGAATTGGTTGCGCAAGCAACTGATTCAAACCACCAGAGTGCTTTGCACAAGTACTCAAATGAAAACAGGCGCCCCGAGAGGCGCCTGTTTCACTTTCTGGCGGTCTAGGTTGCGACGCGCATCATTGCTCGGCGGCGGCCGCCTTGCGGCGCTTGCGCAGGAAGCGCATCAGTTGCGGCAGGACCACGACGGCAATGGCGGCGATCCACAGGCCCATCGACACCGGGCTCGCGTACAGCACGTTCAGTTCGCCGTTGGTGATCGACAGGGCGCGCCGCAGGTTCTGTTCCATCATGTCGCCCAGCACGACACCGAGCACGAGCGGCGCCATGGGCACGCCGAACTTGCGCAGGAAGTAGCCCAGCGCACCGATGCCCACGACCATGTACAGGTCGAACGAACCGGCATTGATGGCGTAGACGCCGATGTAGCTGATGCAGAGGATGCCCGGCACCATCATCCACGCCGGCACCGACAGCACCTTCGAGAACACGCGCACCATCGGCACGTTCATGATGAACAGCAGCACGTTGGCGATGAACAGCGAGGCGATCAGGCCCCACACCAGCTCGGGCTTGGTGTCGAACAGCACCGGGCCCGGCGTGATGTTGTAGAGCGTGAGCGCGCCCATCATCACGGCGGTGGTGCCCGAACCCGGCACGCCCAGCGTCAGCATCGGCACGAAGGAGCCGATGGCCGAGGCCGTGGCGGCGGCTTCGGGCGCCACCAGGCCGCGCATGTCGCCCTTGCCGAACTTGGCGTTCGGGTCCTTGTTCTCGATGATGCGCTTTTCCTGGGAGTAGGCCACAGCGGCGGCCACGCTGGCACCGGCGCCCGGCAGCACGCCCACGCCGAAGCCCACCAGCGCACTGCGCACCACGCTCCACCAGGTGAACGCCAGCTCTTTCAGGTTGAAGAGCTTGCGGCCGCTGGGCTTGACCTCGACGCTGTGGCCGGCGACGACCTTCTCCAGCATCTCCAGCATTTCGCTGACCGCGAACAGCGCGATCACCACCACCACGAAGTCGATGCCGTCGGCCAGATGCACCGAGTCGAAGGTGTAGCGATAGACGCCGGAGTTGGCATCCACGCCGATCACCGAGATCGCCAGACCCAGCATCGCCGCGAGCACGCCCTTGACCGGCTGTTTGCCGAGCAGGCTGGTGAGGCAGCAGAACGCGAACACCATCAGCACGAAGTACTCGGCCGGGCCGAACGCCAAGGCCCATTGCGCCAGCAGCGGCGCAAGCAGGATGATGCCGGTGACCGACACGATGGCGCCGAAGAAGGCCGACCAGGCCGACAGCGACAGCGCCACGTTGGCCAGCCCCTGGCGCGCCAGCGGATAGCCGTCGAGCGTGGTCATGATGGCGCTGGCCTCGCCCGGCACGTTGAGCAGGATCGAGGTGATGCGGCCGCCGTACTCGGCGCCCACATAGACCGAGGCCAGCAGGATCAGCGCGGTTTCGGGCGGCAGATTCATGGCGAATGCGATCGGGATCAGCATCGCAACGCCGTTGATGGGGCCCAGGCCGGGCAGCACGCCCACCATGGTGCCGAAGAAAGAACCGATGGCCGCGACCAGCACGTTGGTGACGGAAAACGCCACGCCGAAGCCGATCGACAGATGGTCGAGAATGCCGCTCATATCAAGCCCTCCAGGACGCCGCCGGGCAACACGACGTCCAGCACCTTGTCGAACAACAGGAAGAACAACACACCCATCACCAGTCCGCCGATCGCGCACTTGATCCACGGGCCGCCGAACAGGCGGCCGACCAGTACGGTCATGATGGCGGTGGAGATCACGAAGCCGAGCAACTGGAACAGAAACGCGTAGACCGCGGCGTAGATCACCATCAGCAGGATGCGGCTGTTGGTGCCGGGGGCGTTGGCTTCCACCTGGTTGCCGCCGCGATACACCAGCCACAGGCCGCACAGGCCGATGACGCTGGCGATCAGCATCGGGAAGGCACGCGGGCCCACCGGTTCGTAGGAGAACGGCGCTTCGATGTCCCAGCCGGCCCAGATCAGGAACGCGGCCAGGACCAGGGCACACGCGCCCAGTATTCGATCATTCATGATCCTGTTTCCATGCAGAGAAAGGGCTGGCGGCGCGGAGCCGACGGCCGGATTCACGCGCGGACGGCGGCATTGCGCCGCCGCCGTTCGAAGCGCGTGAGGATTACTTCTTGATCAGGCCGAAGGAATCGGCAAGTTCGGTGTAGTTCTTGACCTGCGCCTTGACGTAGTCGTCGAGTTCCTTGCCCGTCTTGCTGAAGGGGAACAGACCTTGTTGCTCGCGCAACTTGGCGAACTCGGGCGAGGCCATGGCCTTGTTGAACGCGTCGACCCAGAACTGATAGTCGGCGTCGGAGACCTGCGGGCCGACGTAGAAGCCGCGGATGATGGGCCAGACGATGTCGTAGCCCTGCTCTTTCGCGGTCGGGACGGTGTTGAGCTTGCCCGGCAGGCGTTCGTTGTTGAACACGGCCAGCACGCGGATCGGGGCGCCGCCCTCGAGCATCGTGAAGGCTTCCGCCGCGTCGCCCATGTAGGCCTGGATGTGGCCGCCGCGCAGCGCGGTCACGGCTTCGCCGCCGCCCTCGAACGCCACGAAACGCATCTTGCGCACGTCCACGCCGGCCGCCTTGGCGGTCAGCGCGGCCTTCATCCAATCCTGGCTGCCCACCGTGCCACCGGCGCCCAGCACGATCTTGGTGGGATCCTGCTTGAAGGCTTCCATCAGGCCCTTCAGGTCGGTGTACGGCGAATCGTTGCGCACCACGGCCACGCCGTAGTCGGTGCCGATGCCGGCAAGCCAGCGCACGTCGTCGACCGAGTACTTGCCGAACTTGTGCTGCGCCAGGTTGAGCAGCGAACCGCCCGAGAAGGCCACGATCGTGCCGGGCTCTTTCGGATGCTGGGCCACGATGTTGTTGTAGGCGACCGCGCCGATGCCACCGGGCATGTAGACGATGCGCATCGGCGACTTCAGCGCCCCGCTCTGCTTCAGGCCCTCGGTGGCCAGGCGGCAGGTCAGGTCGAAACCCCCGCCGGGCTGGGCCGGCGCGATGCACTCGGGGCGACGCGGCTCGTCGGCGGCATGGCCGGACTGGGCGAACGACAGGGTGGCCAGGGTGAGTGCCGCCGTGGCGGCACGGCGGAACGTCTGCAGCATCTGCATGGTGCGGTCTCCGTAGATTTTTCTAAAAATTCTGGGTTGGATCCGGCCACTCTGCCGAGGGCCGTCCAATGGAACCGAACCGTACCGAAGCGCGCCTTTCCGGAACCTTTCAAAACACCGGTTTTTTATGCTGCGCCGCAAAAGCCCGGGCGGGGCTAAGGGGAAACACCAATGCGGCCCGCAAGCCCGGGCCAGGGTCGCGGTTTTCCAGCACCAGGCGGGCGCCATGGACGCCCACGATGGTGCCGACGATGGCCAATCCGAGCCCGGCACCGGTGGTGTTCTTGCCAGCGGCCCCGCGCCGGAAGCGCACGCTGGCCTGGGCGATGTCGGGGGCGGACATGCCCGGCCCGTCGTCTTCGACGGCGATCCAGGCCTCTGCGGTGCCGCTGCCGACCCGCAGCGTCACCTCGCCGCCCGGGCGGGTGTAGCGCAGGGCGTTGTCGAGCAGATTGCTCAAGGCCTCGCGCAACATCCACTCGGCGGCCTGCACCTGCACCGGGGCCTCCGGCACGTCCAGGCCCAGGTCGATCTGGCTGGCCCGCGCCGCCGGCAGGAAGGTGCGGGCGATGTTGTCGGCCAGCTCGGCCAGGTCGACGGTCTCGGTCTGCAGGCCGCCCTCGGCCAGGGAGGCGTCCTTGGCGCGCGCCAGCGCCAGCATCTGGTTGGTGGTGCGTACCGCCCTGTCCAGCCCCTCCTGCATCGCCAGGAGGACGCTGCGGATCTCCTGGGGGTCGCTTTCGCGCAGGGCGTAGGCCGTCTGGGTACGCAAAACCGACAGCGGCGTGCGCAACTGGTGCGAGGCGTCGTCCAGGAACTGCCGCTGGACCCTCGCCTGAGCCTCAAAACGGCCCGTGTGGCGATTGATGGCCTGGATGAGGGGTAGGACCTCAGCCGGGACGTCGGACGCGCTGACGGGCCTTAAATCGTCCTCAGGGCGCGCCTGGATTTCCTCCTCCACCCGCTCGAGGGGCCTCAGGGCGCTCAGAACGGTCCAGATCACGATCAAAACGGCCAGCAGTACCACGGCGAGGTCCCGCTCCACGGAACGCACCAGCGCCTCGTTAAGGAACTCCTGGCGGGTATCCAGGGTTTCGGCCACCTGCACCACGACGCGTCCCCCTTTGTTTGCGTAGAGCGGCGGCTCCATTGGCCGGGCCATGGCGGCGACCCGGACCGGGGTGCCGTCGTAGTCGGCATAGAAAAACTGCGGCTGCCCGGACACCAGCGGCTGGTCGGGCATGGGGAGGGCCGGGTTGCCGATTTCGGCCAACCCGTCCTCGGTGGCCACCCGGTAGAACACGCTGCCATTGGCCGTCAGCTCGAAGAATTCGAGCATGAGGTACGGCTGCTCCAGGGCTAATCCACCGCTGGCTGTGGATATGTTGTGGTCGATGGATTTGAGCGCGCCAGCGAGGGCGCGGTCGTAAGCAACGTCGACCTGGGTCCGCAGCTGGTGGTTCGACACCCAGAGGGCGGCCACCATCAGCACGACCAGCACCGGAATCAGGCGCCACAACAGGGTGGCACGCAGGCTGCGCGGGGGTTTTTCGACCGGCGGAACGCCGGTCGCCGCCGTATCACGGGTTATCAACAGCCATCTCCAGGCAATAGCCCATGCCGCGCATCGTCGTGATCTGAACACCGGTCTCCGTGAGCTTTTTTCGCAGGCGATGCACCAGCACTTCGATGGCTTCCAGGTTGACTTCGGAGTCCTGCCCCTGGATGCGATCGAGGATCTGCTGCTTGGTCATGGGTTCACCGCTGCGCTGGATCAGGACGCGCAGCACTGCGTGTTCTCTTGGGGATAACTGCAGGGGCTGTCCGCGGACGCTGAATTTTTGCGCCGAAGTGTCCAGCACCAGGTCGCCCAGCGCGAGTCGCGGATGTTCGCGGCCGCGGCTGCGGCGCACCAGCGCCGTCAGTCGGGCTTCGAGCTCTTCGAGCACGAAGGGTTTCGGCAAAAAATCGTCCGCCCCTTCGTGCAGCGTGCCGACTCTTTCCGCGAGCGAGTCGCGCGCGGTCAGCACGAGCACCGGTGTCCGGTCGTCCCGGGCGCGCATTTTCGACAACAAGGTGTGGCCATCCATTCCGGGCAGACCCAGGTCGAGCACGACGGCATCGAATTCTTCGATGGCGAGACGGCGATCGGCCAGCAGGCCGTCGTCGGCCCACTCGACCACGAAGCCGGCATGTCGGGCCAGGCTTCGGGAAAGCCAGTGAGCCAGTTCGGCTTCGTCTTCGATCAGGAGGATGCGCATGACCGGAAACCCGGGCGGGCGTGGTGGGGCGATGGCATGGTTTGCGGGTTTCCTTTTTATGTTCTTTATATAAAGACTAATGATTAATAAGGGCTGTGGATAACTACCTTAACCGTAAAAAGCGATTCTATTTCAAACGCTTGCAGCGGTTTTTGCCTGTGCAAGAACTCTGTTTGGAAAAAAGCGTGAAGTTGAACAATTTTTTGGGGACAGTCGAAAACACCTGCTTGTTCAACCCAGGTCCACACAATGTGCACAACGGCGCGTCGTAGAGGTTATCCACAGGTCGGATTGGATGATTTGCCAGCGGAACACCCGCCTGGATGCGCAACAAGTGCGCAATCGGGAGGCCGGAAATTCGGCATTCTGCGGGGGCAGGAGGCGGCTTTGAGCGCTGATTTCGCGCGCCGGGTCGCGCGCGGACCCCGAAGGGAAAAGGCGCTCGTAGCGCGCGCGTTGATCAAAAATTGCGCGCGAAAAACGCGCTGCCGAAGATGCGTTCTGGCCGTGCCTCGCGCGCGCCACCGGCCTGAAACCCGCCTGTCGGATCGCGCGCTGCCGTCGGGCTGGGCGAGGTCTGGAGGCTGCCTGCGGCCAGGCGTGGCCTGGGCTCAACGGAAGCGCCCGCCTGGCGCGGGCCGCGAGCCGCGGCGTGTGACGATGGGGGCGCCCGGCGTGGGGCCCGCAAGAACAGGTCGATACGCCCCCGCGTCGGTGCCTGCAGGTCGGCGAGGGTGTACGGGTACGGAGCCTGCTGCCCGTTGCCGCAATGTGTCGAGGCGAAGACGGCGATGGCCGGCGCGAGCTCACGGCGGCGATGCGTCATCGTGATGCAGAAAAACGGGCAGCGACAGAAACCGCATCCTTCGCGCGCCGGTCGTCGCGACCATGTTCCATGCCGATCGCGATGGGAGTGGAGTCAGCGCTGCCGGGACGATGAAAGGCGTTCGTTTTTTTTGACCCTACGTTTTTGTTGCCTCGAAGTGCCTTGAATATAGGGGTTTCAGAGAGGTGTTCTTAAATTGGTTGTTTGCGCAACCAGTTTCAGGATGAAGAATTTATATCGGTCGCTTGTGTTTCGATTCGCGTGGAGTGATGCAATCGGCTGTCGCGTGTGCGGAATCTTTGCCGTGGGTTTTCGCGTTTCATGGTGTTGGTCTGGCTCGTCCGTTTTGCCGATATGGTTGTGTGCGCAACGATATATGCGACGGCGTGCGGCATGGAATGAATGGCGTCCTCCTGCGCCACCGCGACGCGAGACGCCTCGGTACAGACGAAAAAAAACCGCCCGTTTCCGGGCGGTTCGTCTTGCGGTCGGGAGGCCTGGATCAGGCTTCGCGATTGGCGTCGATCACCGTGAGCGCGGCCATGTTGACGATCCGGCGCACGGTGGCGCTGGAGGTCAGGATATGGGCCGCGCCGTTCGCGCCCAGCAGGAACGGGCCCACGGCCACGTTGCCGCCGGCCGCGGTCTTGAGCAGGTTGTAGGCGATGTTGCCGGCGTCGACGTTGGGGCAGACCAGCAGATTGGCCGAACCCTTCAGCGGCGACGACGGCAGGATGCGCTGGCGCAGGCCTTCGTCGAGCGCGCAGTCGCCGTGCATTTCGCCGTCCACTTCCAGCTCGGGCGCCTGTTCGCGCACGATGTCGAGCGCGGCGCGCATCTTTGCGCCGGAGGCCGAGCTGCCCGAACCGAAGTTCGAGCGCGACAGCAGCGCGACCTTGGGGGCGAGGTTCAGACGGGTCATCTCCTCGGCCGCGGCGATGGTGATCTCGGCGATCTGTTCGGCGCTGGGATCGTCGTTGACGTGCGTGTCGGCCAGGGCCACCGTGCGCTGATCCAGCAGCAGGATGTTCATCGCCGCATAGGTGTTCGCGCCCGGCTTCTTGCCGATCACTTCGTCGATGAAGCGCAGGTGGTCGTGATAGGCACCGACCGCGCCGCAGACCAGGCCGTCCGCATCGCCCAGGCGCACCATCATCGCGCCGATCAGCGTCAGGCGGCGGCGCATTTCCACGCGCGCCATTTCCTTGGTGATGCCGCGGCGGCACATCAGTTCCCAATACGTCGTCCAGTACTGGTGGAAGCGCTCGTCGTATTCCGGATTGCAGACCTCGACGTCCTGGCCCAATTTCAGGCGCAGGCCGAACTTCTCGATGCGCGACAGCAGCACCGACGGACGGCCCACCAGAATGGGCTTGGCCAGCTTTTCGTCGACGATCACCTGCACGGCGCGCAGCACGCGCTCGTCTTCGCCTTCGGTGAACACGATGCGCGACTTGCCGCCGTCGCGGACCCATTGCTTGGCAGCCGCGAACACCGGCTTCATGAAGGCGCCGGAGTGATACACGAACTGCTGCAGCTGCTCGACGTAGGCATCGAGGTCGGCCAGCGGGCGCGTGGCCACGCCGCCTTCCATGGCGGCACGCGCCACGGCGGGCGCGATGCGCATGATGAGGCGCGGATCGAAGGGTTTCGGGATCAGGTACTCGGGGCCGAACGACAGATCGTAGGTGCCATAGGCCGCGGCCACCACGTCATTGGCTTCTTCCTCGGCCAGGCCGGCGATCGCATACACCGCCGCCTTTTCCATCTCCGGCGTGATGGTGGTGGCGCCCACGTCGAGCGCGCCACGGAAGATGTAGGGGAAGCACAGCACGTTGTTGACCTGGTTCGGATAGTCCGAACGGCCGGTCGCCATCACGATGTCGTCGCGCACGGCCTTGGCCACTTCCGGCAGGATCTCGGGCGTGGGATTGGCCAGCGCCAGGATCAGCGGGCGCGGGGCCATCACTGCCACCATTTCGGCCTTCAACACGCCCCCGGCCGACAGGCCGAGGAACACGTCGGCGCCGTCGATCACGTCGGCCAGCTTGCGCGCCTCGGTCTTCTGCGCGTAGCGCGCCTTGTCCGGATCCATCAGCGTGGTGCGGCCTTCGTAGACCACGCCCTCGATGTCGGTGACCCAGACGTTCTCGATGGGCAGGCCCAGGTCGACCATCAGGTTCAAGCACGCCAGCGCGGCCGCGCCGGCGCCCGAGGTCACGACCTTGACCTGCTTGATGTCCTTGCCCACGACCTTCAGGCCGTTGATGAAGGCGGCGCAGACCGTGATGGCGGTGCCGTGCTGGTCGTCGTGGAACACGGGGATCTTCATGCGCTCGCGCAGCTTGCGCTCGACGGTGAAGCACTCCGGTGCCTTGATGTCTTCGAGGTTGATGCCGCCGAAGGTGGGCTCCAGGCCGGCGATGATCTCGACCAGCTTGTCGGGGTCGGTCTCGTTGATCTCGATGTCGAACACGTCCAGGCCGGCGAACTTCTTGAACAGCACCGCCTTGCCTTCCATCACCGGCTTGGAGGCCAGCGCGCCGATGTTGCCCAGGCCCAGCACCGCGGTGCCGTTGGAGATCACGCCCACCAGGTTGCCGCGCGCGGTGTAGCGGAA
>Ga0160496_1000236_pt1 | contig 31652 bp, 39 predicted proteins | sample DIDPMG_2_FD_108231 | JGI IMG/M metagenome (GOLD analysis project Ga0160496, IMG submission 108231) | Enriched soil microbial communities from UW Madison campus, WI, USA - DID2937_E24_FP MG | ecosystem: Environmental > Terrestrial > Soil > Grasslands | place: USA: Madison, Wisconsin | collected...
AGCCGAAAAGCGCATTCTGCGCCTGGGGCTGGACCCCTCCGACGTCGCCGCCATCGTCGTCACGCACGAGCACTCGGATCACGTCAGTGGCGTGTTCAAGTTCGCGCGACGCTATCGCATTCCGGTCTGGCTCAGTTATGGCACCTGGCAGGCGGTGGCCGAGCAGGCTGCCGATGTCGATGTGCGCTTCTGTGCCGATGGTCAGAAGATCGCCATCGGCGATCTTGAATTGTCCCCCTATACCGTTCCGCATGATGCCCGGGAGCCCATCCAGTATGTGGCCGGCGACGGTGACCGGCGCCTGGGCGTATTGACCGATGCCGGTCAGCCGACCGCGCACCTGGTGCAGGCGCTGGGCGCTTGCGATTCGCTGCTGCTGGAATGCAATCACGACCGCGAGATGCTGGATCGCTCGCCCTATCCCGCCTTCCTCAAGCGCCGCATCGGTGGCGACTACGGCCACCTGGCCAATGACGCCAGTGCCGACATCCTGCGCCTGCTCGACAAGAGCCGGCTCAAGCGCGTCATCGGCGCGCATCTCAGCCAGCAGAACAACACGCCGGAACTGGCGCGCGCGGCGATCGAAAGCGTCCTCGGGCCGACCTTCGGTGGCATCGGCATCGCCTGCCAGGCAGAAGGCTTCGCCTGGCTGGACGTCTGATCAAACGCGAGCCGGTCAGCGTTCTGTCAGATCTTCCTGCGGCGCGGCAGAAACAATTTGTTTCTCTTTCCTGCGGCCTGCTGCTCATTTGCTGCGCATTCATTCCTTGTTGGTCGCATTGACGCGCATGTCCATCGGGCGACAGCAAGAGATTGCCAAAGCCTGCTGGATACGCTGTCAGTGCTTTGTCAGTCCGATCGGGCAATCAGCGTGCTGCAATGGCTTGTAGCGCGTTCTGATGCGTTCTGGAGGGATTGGCGAGGGGGGGCAGGAGGACAGATGTCCGCCGCCTGAACTGGCCTGGACGTGTCGAAGAGTGCGGGGAAAATCTGGACGAAAAAAAACCGGTCTTGCGACCGGTTTTTCTGACAATAATCCGAAGATTACTTGGCAGGAGCGGCTTCAGCCGGCTTTGCGTCAGCGGCCGGAGCAGCGTCAGCAGGCTTGGCAGCGTCAGCAGCCGGAGCAGCGGCGTCAGCAGCCGGGGCAGCAGCAGGAGCGGCATCAGCCGGCTTTGCGTCAGCAGCAGGAGCTGCAGCGGCAGGAGCTTCAGCAGCGGGAGCAGCAGCAGGTGCAGGAGCTTCTTCCTTCTTGCCGCAAGCAGCCAGGGCAACAGCCAACAACGAAGCGATCAACAGAGTCTTTTTCATGAATATTCCTTCAATATTTAAAAATTGTGCGATGAATAATTACCGGTAATTATCGCTCTACTGGGAGGCTTTCGCCGCAGGCTAAGACCTTGCGGTCGGGCTTCGGTTCTTGCTTCTTTTTACTGCCGAAACATCTCCGGACAACGAAAACTTCTCAGCCCATCATTATAGCTATTTTTTTCCGAAATCACACCGGCGCCTATCTTTTTCGTAAGAATTTGTAAGTTCTTACATCTAAAACCATGCGCCCGGAAGGCCTTTGCTGGAGCCGGTTCCAGAGATTTCCTAAAGTGATTTCGAGGTCGCTTCCACTTAAAGTTGAAGCATTCTCAAACAAATTCGATCCAACCACTTTCATACCACTGGTGGAGTGCTTCCAGCAGGTCTTCCGAGGCCAGCGCGAGATCGGTTTTTTCGAGTGCGCGGGAGTCCGCCAGACGAGCAAGAATCGTCTTGTCCTGACGTCCGACCTGGAAGGACTCGCCATTGATGAACACGTGCGAGCCGCGATACAGCATGCGGGTCTTGCGATGCAATACCAGACCACGTTTCTTGGCCCCCTGGAAAAAGCGAGCAAAGGAGATTTCCTCGCCGCGTGGCTCGAAGAAAACGCTGGGTTTCGGCTCCGACAGATGTTCGCCCAGGAAGATGGTGATGTCGTCGTCGGTGAAGCGGATCTTGTTGAGTTCGTCGCGGATGCGCGTGATCATGTCCGTCTGCAATTCGGCCGGGCGGGCGCTGGTCTTGAGGTCCGGATCGGCATAGCGGCCGGGCAGATCGATGGTATCCATCATGAATTCCAGGAAGGATTCGCCCAGTTCCTGGTAGGCCGGTGCGCGGAAACCCACCGAATAGGTCATGCATTCACCCACGGCCACGCCGTCATGGGCGTAATGCGGCGGCAGATAGAGCATGTCGCCGGGTTCCAGGATGAATTCTTCTTCCGGCTGGAAATGGCTCAGGATCTTCAGTGGCACGCCTTCTTCCAGCGTCAGGTCATTCTGGGCGCTGATGCGCCAGCGGCGCTGGCCATGGGCCTGCAGCAGGAACACGTCGTAGGAATCGAAGTGCGGACCGACACCGCCGCCGTCGGTGGCGTAGCTGATCATCAGGTCATCCAGGCGCGCATCGGGTACGAAGCGGAACTGGCGCAGCAAGGCATCGGCCGCCGGATGATGCAGGTTCACGCCCTGTACCAGCAGGGTCCAGGCCTTTTGCTTCAAGGGCGGGAGCTTGTTGAACGGGCCGTGCTGCATGTCCCAGCCATCTTCGCGGTGGGTGATCAGGCGCGACTCGACGTCCTCGTGCCGGGCCAGGTCGAACAGTTCCTGGCGCGGCAGGGGCGCGGAAAAACCGGGAATGGCATTGCGGATCAGCAGTGGCTTCTTGTGCCAGTAGTCACGCAGGAATTGGGCGGGCGTGATGCCGCCGAGCAGATCGAGTTTTTTCATGCCCGCCATTATAGGCGTCGGGGCGCGGCCGTACGGCATCGGCGGTGGTGAAGTTTGATGCAGGTATAATTCCCGGGTCGAGAAACCGTTTGAAAGAGTCCTTGCCTCGCGGGAATGGCAAGGGGATGGTTCTTAGGCCCCAACCCGGGTGGCAGGTGTCCCGCGCGACCAGACCGCAGTATCTGCCGCTCCCGCACCACTATCGATACAAAGGACCCTTACGATGAAGATCGCAAAGAATACCGTCGTTTCCGTCAACTACAAGCTGTCGGATGCCCAGAACAACCTGATCGAGCAGAGCAGCGAGCCGATGGTCTACCTGCACGGCGGCTACCAGAACACCCTGCCCAAGATCGAAGAAGCACTGGACGGCAAGGAAATCGGCTACAGCACCACCATCCAGGTCGAACCGGAAGATGCCTTCGGCGAATACGACTCCGAGCTGGTCAAGATCGAACCCGTCGAGCGTCTGCCGCAGCCGCTGGAAGTGGGCATGCAGTTCGAAGGTTCGCCCGACGACGACAGCGAAGAATCGGTCATCTTCACCGTCACCGAAGTGGCCGACGGCAAGGCCGTGCTGGATGGTAATCACCCGCTGGCCGGCATCGCCCTGCGCTTCGAGCTGAACGTGACCGAAGTGCGTGCCGCCTCCGAAGAAGAAGTCGCCCACGGCCACGTGCATGGCGCCCATGGTCATCATCACCACCATGATGAAGATGACGGCGAAGCCGGCGATCATTTCCGTAGCCAGCCGCTGAACTGATTGCTGAACGGATGGCTGCAGGGTGATCAAGGCAGCCGACGCTGAGGCAGCAGATCAAGCAAGAAGACAAAACGCCCGCAGAATTATTCTGCGGGCGTTTGTTTTTTCTGAATCAAAAGGAAGGGGAGGCCCTTCTAGCGCCGCTCTCCATCGGCATCCGCGACGGCGAACAACTGGGGCAGGTGATCGTCCACCACAACCTTGAGCCAACGCTCCCCCACGCCCACATTGCCGAGGTTGCCCGTCCACAGGATGTGCGCTGCGGCCTTGGCCTTGGGCGCCTGCGCATGCACCACCAATACGCGGCCGGGGAACTTGCCGGCCAGTTCGGAGAACAGGCGCCGCGTCTCCGCAAAGCCGTCGCGCTGGGTGCGGAAGAAGGAGCGTCGCGGTGGCGGGCCAAAGGGGTTGCCGTCGCTGAAGAAGACGATGGCCGCGCTCTTCTTCAATGCCGCAAAGGCGAACAGGTGCTGCAGCCAGTTGCGGTTGGCGATCAGCCTGTCCTCGAACTCGTTGTTGCGGCCGCCGTCGAGCAGGAAATGATTGTTGCCGGCCGGCAGATTGACGGTGGCGAAGAGCACGTTGCCGACTTCCCAGCGGGTATTTTCGGCATAGCTGCGGAACTTGGGCGTGAGCGACTGGCGCAACATCGGCAGGCGGGTGGCCCCCAGCGAGAATTCGCCGGCATAGAAGATGTCGCGCATGCGCGCCAGTCGTTCGATGGCATCCGAGCGGTTTTCGCGGTCGCGGCAGGTGATCCAGTCGCTGCCGGCCAGCGACAGGAAGATGCCGTTCTGCGCCTGCGACAGCATCTCGTGACGCTGGCTGTAGAGATTGTCGTCGCAGCTTTCCGAGGGCGACTTGATGCCGTTGACCACCACGAAGGCCAGGTTGTCGGCATCGGTCTCGGCAATCTCGCGCCGCAGTTTTTCCTCGCCGGCACTGCCAGCCAGGGCGTGATTGATGACGCCGAACGAGAAATCCTGCGGCGCCGCCCAGCCGCGACCGGCCACCAGGGCGGTGGCCACGGTCAGCAGGGTGTACAGCAGGATGCGTGGGACCGGGCGGCTCGTCATGCAGTCTCTCTGCGGTGGTAGGGGGCTGACCGGAGGTAGCCTCTTATTGAGCCCGGCTCAGGGCCTTGAGCTGATACAACGCCTCCAGCGCCTGGCGCGGCGTGAGGGCATCGGGGTCGATGCCGTCGAGCGACTGCAGCAGGGCCTGGGCCAGCGGATCGGGTTCGACCACCGCAAGGGCGTTGCGTTCAGCCAGGGCATCCTGTTGCTTCACGTCCGACTCCGATTCCATGAAGGCCGGCGCACTGAAGAGGTCAAACTGCGGCGTCGGTTGCATGGACTGGCTCTCCAGCGCCGACAGGTGCTTGCGGGCCGCGCGGATCACCGGCGCCGGCACGCCGGCCAGCTGCGCCACCTGCAGGCCGTAGCTCTGCGAGGCCGGGCCGCTTTGTACCGCGTGCAGGAAGACGATGCTGTCCTTGTGCTCCACCGCGGAGAGGTGGACGTTGGCCGCCGTGGGATGGATGTCCGGCAACTGCGTCAGTTCGAAATAGTGGGTGGCGAAGAGCGTAAAGCTGCGCGTCACGTCGATGAGGTGCTTGGCGATGGCCCAGGCCAGCGCCAGGCCGTCGAAGGTGGAGGTACCACGCCCGACCTCGTCCATCAGCACCAGCGAATGCTCGGTGGCGTTGTTGAGGATGGAGGCCGATTCGGTCATCTCCACCATGAAGGTCGAGCGCCCGCCGGCCAGGTCGTCGGCTGCGCCGATACGGGTGAAGATGCGGTCGATGGGGCCGATCACGGCACCGCTGGCCGGCACGAAGCTGCCTACGTAGGCCAGCAGCGTGATCAGCGCCACCTGGCGCATGAAGGTCGATTTACCGCCCATGTTGGGGCCGGTGATCAGCAGCAGCTTGCGCTCGGCCGCCAGTTGGCAGTCGTTGGCGATGAAGCGCTCGATCTGGTTTTCCACCACCGGGTGGCGGCCCTGCTCGATCTGGATGCAGGGTTCGTCCACCAGTTGCGGCGCGCACCAGTTGTTGCGTACGGCATGGTCGGCCAGGGCGACCAGGGTGTCGAGCTGGGCCAGCGCGTGGGCGATGGACTGCAGGCGCAGGATGTGCTCGCCCATGTCGTTGAGAAGCTGTTCATAGAGGAACTTCTCGCGCGACAGCGAGCGTTCCTGCGCCGACAGCGCCTTGTCCTCGAAGGCCTTGAGCTCGGGGATGATGTAGCGCTCGGCGTTCTTCAGCGTCTGGCGGCGGCGGTAGTCTTCCGGCACCTTGTCGGTCTGGCCGTGCGTGACTTCGATGTAGAAGCCATGCACCTTGTTGTATTCCACCCGCAGGTTGGCAATGCCGGTGCGCTCGCGCTCGCGGGCTTCCAGTTCCAGCAGGTACTGGCCGGCGTTTTCGGACAGGCCGCGCAGCTCATCGAGTTCCGCATCGAAGCCGCGTGCGATCACGCCGCCATCGCGCACCATGGCAGCTGGTTCCAGCATGATGGCGCGTTCCAGCAGGTCCAGGCATTCCACCGGCGTGGCCAGGTCTTCATGCAGCTGGCCCAAGAGTGGCGCATCGGCGTCACGTCCGCACATTTCCACATAGGCGCGCAGCGAGCCCAGTTGCTGCAGGCCGGCGCGCAGGCCGGCCAGGTCGCGCGGACGGGCCGACAGCAGGGCGATGCGGGTGGTGATGCGTTCGATGTCGGGCACCGCCGCCAAGGTGGCCGACAGGCCCGAGCAGGCGTCGGTGCGCATCAGCGCATTGATGGCCGCATGGCGCGCCCGCGCCACCCGCTGGTCGCGCAGCGCGTGATGCAGCCAGTGGCGCAGCAGGCGCGAGCCCATGGCGGTGCGGCAGTGATCCAGCGTGGAGAACAGGGTGGGCGCCAGCGCATTGGCATCCTGCGCGCGGATGGTTTCGGTCAGTTCGAGGTTGCGGCGGGTGGCGGCGTCCAGGCCGATGAATTCGTTCTCGGATTCGACCGTCAGCGTGCGCACGTGCTGCAGGCCGCGCCCCTGGGTGGATTGCGCATAGCGCAGCAGCGCGCCGGCCGCGCAGATCGCCGGCCCCAGGCCATCGGCGCCAAAGCCGTGCAGGGTGGCCACGTTCAACTGTTCCAGCAGGGCCTTTTCTCCGCTGGGCTGGTCGAAATGCCAATCCGGCACCGTCACGGCGCGGTTGGGCAGCAGCGGCTCGCACAGATCCAGCTGGCCATCGGCCACCAGCACCTCGGCCGCCGAGATGCGTTCCAGTTCCTGCTTCACGCGGCCGTCCAGCAGGGTGGTCTCGACCGTGAATTCCATCATCTTCAGCGCGCCACTGGCCATGGACAGCCAGGCCAGGCCCACCTGCATCTGCTTGCGTGACTTGGAGGGCAGCAATTGCATGGCCAGCAGGCAGCGTTCGGCCTTTTCGGGCAGCAGGTCAGAGTCGGTCAGGGTGCCGGGCGTGACCACCCGTACCACCTTGCGCTCCACCGGCCCCTTGCTGGTGGCGGGATCGCCGATCTGCTCGCAGATCGCCACCGACTCGCCCAGCTTGATCAGCCGCGCCAGGTATTGCTCCACCGAGTGGAAGGGCACACCGGCCATCTTGATCGGATTGCCGTTGGAGGAGCCGCGCTGGGTCAGGGTCACGCCCATCAGGCGCGAGGCCTTCTCGGCGTCGTCGAAGAACAGTTCGTAGAAATCGCCCATGCGGTAGAACACCAGCGTGTTGGGGTGATCTGCCTTGATGCGCAGGTACTGCTGCATCATAGGAGTATGGCGGGAAACTTCCTCGTCGCTAAACTGTTGATTTGACGCTGAATTTTCTTTAACTGCTTGATTCATAAAGACTTTGCTGTTCTGTGTGGCGTAAATAGTTTCCCCGTCAAGCCCCGCCAAACCAAGCATACACTTCGCTTTTAGCGTAGCTTTTTCGACTCGCCTTGGAGCGAAGTTACGCTACAATCCCGGCGCATCACACATGTGGTGAAAAGTTACGCCGGAGGGGGCATGTATTTTGACGCAAGGGCCGCGAAGCTGCTGCAGCCTGGGCAGCACCTGGTGGTGCCAGATCATCCTGGGCTTCGCCTGCAAGCCACCGAGTCTACACGGACTTGGGTCTATCGCTATAAGAGTCCCGTCGACGGGAAGATGCGCCAGGTGAAGATCGGATCGTGGCCGGCAATGTCGGTCGCGGCCGCGATTGTACGTTGGGAAGAGCTGAAGGTCGAGCGCGATGCCGGCGTCGACCTGGCCGTCCAGCGTCGGGATGACCGAAAGCAGGCTCAAGAGCTGGCCCACTCGGCGAAGGAATCAGAGAGACTCGCCAGCTTGTCTGTCAAAGAGGTCAGCAAGTTCTACGTCGAGGGCCACGTCCGCGTAAATCGAATGGATAAGGGCTACAAGGAAGTGAAGCGGATCTTCGACACCATGCTGGGCGAGTTCGGAGACCGGGCCGCTATATCGGTCAGCCGGCGCGATGCCTTCACTTTCCTGCAGCAGTTCCTGCACATCCCGGTCCAGGGCGCCAATCTTCGGCGCGAGTTGGGCGCCGCCTGGTCATACAGTCTCGACGCCGGCAATCTTCCGGACGACACCCCTAATTTCTGGCGCGACATCATGCGCGGCCAATTCAGAAGCCGTGGCCACCAGGTGCGAGGTGAATACCGAGGTACCGACAAGCGAGTGTTGTCAGAGGCCGAGCTGGCGCTCCTCATTCCTTGGCTGCCAAATTTCACCGGCATCAATGAAGACGTCTTGACTATGTACCTGTGGACGTGTGCTCGAGGTGCTGAGATCTGCGAGATCCATAGGGACGAAATATCGGAAGAGGCTGATGGCTGGTGGTGGACGATACCGAAGGCAAAGACAAAGAACCGGCGCCAGGGCGGCGCCACTGATCACCGCATACCCTTGGTCGGTCGTGCGCTTACGGTGGTAAAGCGTCGGCTGCAAGATCCGGTAAACGGCTACCTGTTCACCGCGAGGTCTGGCCAGATCTGGCCGCAAAAGAATGTGGGTGTGGCCGTTCATTACCACCGGCCGGAAAATGAAAGCAGGCCTCAAGAGCTGCGCAAGCGGCTGCCGGTTTCAGGGTGGGCGCCGCACGATTTGCGGAGGACGTCCCGGACGTTGCTGGCTGCGATGGGGTGCCCAGAGGACATCGCTGAAATGATCCTCGGGCATATGTTGGAGGGCGTTAGGGGAATCTACAACCGCCATAAGTACGACAAAGAGAGGCGCGAGTGGCTCACGCGCCTGTCTGAGCGGCTGGAGCAGATTGCTGCTGGCCGCGTCCAGGCTTCTTAGCTCCGGTGTTGGGAGGTGGCGCGAGATCCGAAACCGGGCGATTTTCTGCCCACTCCAGGACCTCCTTCACCAGCCAGCCCACGCGCCGGCCGCCAAGATGCCGAGGTGCTGGAAACTGCTGCTCGCGGATCATCTTCTGGATGGTGGTCTCGCTGAGCGTGGTGGCAGCGCAAAGCTCGGGCATATCGAAGTAGATCTTCAGCTGCGCAATCATGGCTTGATCCTCCTGAATTTCACCACCCACATGGGGCCATTCATCAGGGCTGGATGCTCTTTCATGCTACGCTCCCCAAAAAAACTGGGGGATTGCAATGAAGCGAAATGACTCTGACGGCAAGACTTTTACCCTCTTCTCCCCTGGGGATTATCTCGAGAAAATCCTCTGGGAGTATCAAAGGCTCAAAAAAATTGACGCTGGGGAGTTGCCCGGATACCTCTATCAAACGGTGAATTGCCTTAGTGATATTTGGCATATGTGCGATTGGGTTTACGCGGCTACTAACCAAGGGATGAAACCGACGAGAAACGGTTTGAGATCTTTCCGAGAAACCATCCGGACTCAGGATCGAAATCTTTCCATCGCCCGTGAGATCGCTGACGCCCACAAACACTCGCGAGTTGACTCTGCGCCCGATCCCGATATCACCACAGGATATGTACTCGGCCCCGGCCCACTGAGGAAGGCTCCGACTTCGTGGTTCATCCTCGATGGTGAAAAGTGGTTGAAGCCCGAAGAAGTCGTGGAGAGTGGTATTAGATTCTGGATCGACTATCTGAGTCGTCACGGCTTGCTGGCGGAGACCCCGTTGGAGCAGATATATAGCAGCAAGAAATCGCTGCTTTAGAGCGCAGACCTCGTGTTGCGGCGGTATGGTCACGATTGTTCTCCCGACTTCTTTGCTGTGATACGGTCCAGGCGCTCGATCTCGGCCATGATAAGTGCTGCGGCCTTCACTAGATCGCGGCGGGAGTCGGTGGGCTTCCACCAAATTTTCGCCCATGGCCATCCTGCGGGAGCATTCGATTTAAAGTGGCCATACACCGAGCAGATTGCATAACATGCGGCGGCTCGTGCAAGTTCGCCATTTTTATATGGGTCGTCATGCTCTGGCGTCCAGCCCTCGACCTCCTGCTGCCGGCGACGTTCGGCCAGCACATCACGTGCGGCATCGGAAAGGGCCGACTGCGATTCTTCCGCAGCCGGGCTAATCCGGGCGAAGCGGGGATTCCGCTGTGGGGGCTTCTGTGGACTCATGCTCCCTCCGTCATGCTGTGAATGATTGCGCGGGCGTGGCCACTTGTCATATGCATGGTCTCGGCCTTGAGCTTGGCCAGCTCGATGCGCACGTCGTCGATGTCGGACTGGAAGACCATCATGCCGTAGCTGAACTTGTTCGCCAGGCGCCAAAGCGCCTGGATCGGCATGGGCCGCCCGGAGATCTTCTCGTGGCTGATAAAAAACTCCACGAACCCGACGATGGCGCCGGCGAGGCTATACCAGGTGTGATCACCTGGGGCGCGATAGACTGCACCCTGGTGGTCAGCGTCGATATCGCCGGTGGTCTCCAGCTCCACCAGGAGCTTCTCCATTGGGCCGAAGGTATCGTTGACCAGATCGGGCAGTTGGGCCAGCGGCATGGATGCAAAGTCGATGCGCTTGAAGTTGCGGCCGGCTTTCTTCAGGCGGCTACGAACGCGGGTGTTCATTTGCTCTCCTTCGCCTTGGCCGCTTCCTCGAGCTGGGCGGCGGACTTGAAGGGCCAGTAGGAGGTGCCTTCAATGCTGTCAAGCTGCGGGCATACGGTGCCAGCGGCAGCCTTTGCTTTTTGCGCACGGGCTGCGGCCCACAGGTCGAAGCGGAAGTCATTCTTCGAGTAGGGATTTATCGCTTTATCATCGGCTGACCATCCTTCGCGGAGAGCATCGTTTCGCTGTTCCAGCGTGGGATATTCAAGACGTGGGTGAGTGGCCGGCGCGGTGGCCGACTTCGCCGCCTTGGTCGCTGCCGATGCCTTCGGTGTAGATGTGGCTGCCTTCTTCGGAGCGGAGGCCTTTTGCGTGGATGGCTTCGCAGCCTTTGTTCCCGACGGATGGGCCACCTTCGAGACGGGTGGCTGTGTCGACTTCACGGGCGCGGGTGCAGCTGGTTTGTTCGATTGCAGCTTGGCCTTCTTCGACGATTTTGCCGAGACATCGTCGCGCTTAACTTCGGCTTCGATGGCCGGGAAGTCGACTCCGTGGCGCTTGATGGCTTCCTGAAGCACCTCGGGCAGTCCCTTATTGTAATGATGATGCGCCTGGGTCGATGAGAAGAGCGAGGCCTGCAGCATAATCATAGCAAGTGCGCCGGCGTCCAGTTCCTTGATTTTTTCCTTCATCCTGGCGCGGCCGTTCCAGTCGCCAAAGGTGGTGTCCCAGCCGGCGTGTTTGAGCCAGCGCTTGAGCATATTGGAGTCGAGGCTGGACAGGACGATGAAGGCCACGAACTGCCAATCTTCCAAGGTCGGCCCGACCTCGGCTACCTTGCCGATGATCGCGTCAAGGGCGCGTACGCGAATCTTGGTGTCGAGCTGGGCCTTGGCGATCGCGGCTTTCTCGGTTGCGTTCGCGCTCTTCTTGCCGATGCCAAGCTCATTCATCGCTTCCTTAATGTCGCTGGTGCGGACGAGCTCGATTGCGTCGCCAGTCTTGGGATGTTTCACCAAGATTGGCTTGATGCCGCCGGCTTTAGCGATCTGTGCGTAGGTCCGGCGCTTAGGGTCTTCCCAGCATTTCTCATCGGACTTCGCATAAGCGCTCGTGGGCCAAGTGCCGGGTCCGGTGAACACCTTCGATGCCTGCTCGGGCTTGGAAATTACCTCAATCCCCAGGTCCTTGGCCTTGGTAATCTTGATCTCCGCCCAGGCATGTCGCTTCGCAGAAAAGCAGGCGGTGTCAGTGCAGACGTCTGCATCCTTGACGTCGTGGAACAGTTCCGGCGAGTTGCCTGTGCGCTGGGGGCACGTGGTGCAGGGACCGGCTTTGGGCAGCAGCTTCTCGTCCTTGATGTCGAACGGCGCTTTTGTCAGCTTCGTCATGAAGGCATGCTGGATATGTGCCGAAGCTGCGCGGGCTGACATCGGATCATTGTCCTTGTCACCACCGACTTCCGAGATTGCCTGCACCTGGAGCTTGCTACTCGGAATTCGCGCCACAAGCAACGCGGTCGACTGCGTGATCCTGCCATCAAAGAATGCCTTGCGCGCATCCTTGCAGAGCGCCAGCAGTTTGAGGCTGGCGTAGATGGTGGACTTGCTGTGCTTGACCTTCTCGGCCAATGTGTCGGCTGTATAGCCATACTCCTTCATCAGCTTGTCAAAGCCTTCAGCCTCTTCCAGCGGATGCAGATCCTTCCGTTTCAAGTTCTCGATCACCTGAATCTCGAGCGCCTGCTGGTCCGTCAAATCACGGATATAGACAGGGAGTTTCGACCAGTTCAAGACGCCGGTTGCGCGATAGCGCTGCTCCCCGGCGACCACCTCATGGTCCGTGCCTGGGTAGTCAGGGTCAGGCGGGACGGGACGAATGAGAGGCGGCATAGCTAGGCCATGCGCGCCGATGTTCTGCGCCAGCTCTTCGATGAAGGACTGGATGAATGTCTTCCGGGGATTTGTCTTGGATGGACGGATGCGTGAGCGATCCATCACCTCGAAGCGACCGACAAGCGCGAGCGGTTCCGTGATGGGCTGCTTGTCAGTTAGTTCGAATTTCCCGTCGTGGGGCTGTTCTGCGAGCGCAACTTCGGCGCCGTCATTTTTCTGCGACATGTGATCTCCTAACTTAGTGAATGGTTGGGATGGTGAACAGCAGGGCGCCCGAGAATCCGTGGTGTGGATTCATGATGTCGATACGCCAGGTGGTGTGGCCCGGCCTTGTCGGCCGGCACGGTTGCGGGATGCTCAGTTCGTACCCTGCAGCGAGCATCGCGTTGAATTCGTCTAGGAGCGTCCTGGCGGCTTGCTCGCCCAGCAGCGGAGAACAGCCTGCCTTCGAAGTAATGGCGAGGCCCAGCTCCTGCAGCGTCATCTGAGGTGCGGCCGGTGGGGCGGTGCGACGCATGCGATCACTCGCCGAATGCGCGGCATGCCTTGCTGCGCGCCTCTTTGGTACGGTCGCCGGCAATGCTTGCCGGCCATGGGACCTTGCAAAGCTCGCGCAGGCGGTCGACGTCGAACTGCTCGTCTTGCTCCTCGCCCCCGATAGGGGAGTCCAGGACGAGGGTGGGCGTATCAGCCCTTTGCAGGTCGTCGGTGACGGCCAAGACGAATTGAATGCCGAAGGCGGAGATGACGGCGATGGCGCCGACGAGGATCATCGCTGCGCGGAGAAGATTTTTCATCGGGACCTCACGGTGATTTTGCAGATGCCGAACATGTCGAGTGCAGACGTGTGCACATCAAAAGAGGAGGGTGCGATGATGGTCAGGGTCAGCGGAATGCCGCTCTCGCGGGTGACTGTGAGCAGGAAGGCTTTCATGGGGCGGCCTCCATCGGGCGAAGGCTGCAGTCCAGCAGCGCTGCGATCTCGGTCGCATCCTCGGCGCGAATTTCAAAGCAAGCCGAGGCGAGCCAAACTCTCCAAGTGCCGTCAAGCTCCTGCTCGACACTGCAGGCTTCGTTGTCGCGGCACAGCGCAAAAACTATTTGCTCGCGCCGTCGGCCCATGAGAAGTGACACATTTTTCCAGCCGGGTGCCTTACCGCGGGAGACATACAACATCAAGTTGCGAGCCGGCGTCTTGAAGTATGCGGAGCCGTCGTGCTTTTCAATCGCACTCATGCCGTCCTCGCTTTCACCCCGGTGGCGGGCATTGGCCAGAAGCGGCGGTCGCTGGTGCCTGGTGCGAGGTATTCGGTGCTGCCAGTGGTGAAAGAGAGTGTCGGCGCTTGGTTGCGCTTCTTGGTCTCTTTCTGGCACGCCACGCAGTGGCCGTATTGAGCCAGGTCTTTTGCGGTGGTCTGCTTGCCGCATTCGCACTTCTTCGCGACATGGGAAATCACGCGGGAGTGCGACACTCGCCGGAACGTATCTTCGCTCTCAGGCGCTAGGTAGAAGCGGCTCATTTAGCACCTCGCTTGGTGCTAGTGATGGCGATCGACTGCGCTTCAGCCGGAGTATGGCCAAGTGGCCACTCGCGGCGAGAGGGCGGGCGGCGACCGGCAAGAAAGTTGAACTTGGCTGGCAGCTGAGTGGCTGCGGCCTTTCTACGGATTGATTGCATCTATCCTCCATCTAGGGTGTGCTGCGCAGATGGAGGGATAATAAAGTTAAACTTGTAATTAGACAAGTAAAACTTGTATTAACGGGTATTGTTTTTAAAGTTTAAGCGGATGCTGGTTTTCTCGCCTGTGTGTAGGTGGGCGGATACAAAAAAACCGCCGAAGCGGCGGTTTGTCGAGATGTGGTCTATTTACGAAAATGTATTAAAGTCGCCCCGGACGAGCCCTGACATCGAGCACTTTATTGCCATTTGGATCGAAATCACATTCTGCAATATGGTTTTGATACGCACCAAAGCCATTCTGAAATTGTATTTTGTCGCCGATGAAAGTTAATGTTCCCTTGTCTTTGTCCAGCCAGCGGAATCGGCTGAATTTCAGCTCAAACGTTCCATCAGTCCATTTTGCTGAATATTTAGCTAATTTCTCCACCGGAGTAGCGCAGTAGACCGAGGCTCCAACCGAGTTTTTGTCACCCCAGCATTGAAGATCCATCTTGCAGGCTGCGTCTTTAGCCGATTGCTCAGCCTCGGCCTTTGCCGCTGCTGCCGGGTCTTTTTTGGGCTCTGTATCTGAGGATGTGCATTTGGAAACGACAAAGATTATGAAGGCAAGCGTAGCCAGGCCAGCTAGTACTTCTTTGGCAGTTGCCTTTTTTACTGGCGGTTTTGTTGGATTCTTCGTCCCACAATTCGGGCAGGTCTCGGCCTCGGTAGATACTTCTTTTCCACACTCCCTGCATGGTCTTAAAGCCATTTATATTTCCCCCTTGCTATTAAATTCTAAAATAGTTGCTTGCTTAGATTGTTAGAGAGCTCTGCTTTGCATGTAGATTACGTGGCCGATGATGATGCAATTTGCACCTTTGCAAATCTGTTTTGGATAATTTTTCTGGTCAGGATTATCTGAGACCAGCCACCACTCTCTATTCTCTCGGCGTAGGCGCTTTATCACGTCCTCGCCATCAAAGTTGACGGCGTATATCTGATTGTCTTTTGGTATGCGGTCTGCGGTATTGATCACCACTAAGTCGCCGTCATCCAATTTTGGACGCATGCTTTCGCCGCGAATCTTGAGTGCAATCAGGTTGTCCGGAAAGTATCCATGCTTTTCCAGCCATTCTTTCTGAAAAACAATTGGCATTCCCTCACCGCGCTCGGGTTCGGTCGAGTATCCACTTATGCCCGCTGAGAGTTTGAGTCTTACTGTTCTTATCGTCACAAAGTCGTCATCACCGGGTTCGTATGCACGAACTTGAATGTGGGAGTCTGGAAGAAGGGCCGCAGCCTCCTGAGTGGCAAACGCAGCGTTTGGCACATCGTCCCCAAAGAGAAGATCCTTTTCGGTAATTCCAAAATATTCGGCAATTTGCTGCAGGCGATGCGCGCGGGGCGTTCGACCCTGTGCGATCCACTGCTGGACCGCCTGAGGCGTAACTCCGCAGAAAGAGGCGAGGGCAGACATATTTCCACCGTCTTTTGCTTGGAGTAATTGCTGTAGTCGGTTTTTGAATTCCATCGCGCGATGGTACAAGCTGCGCTTGTAATTGTCTCTTGAAGAAATACTTGTATTCATACAAGTTAGCCTTTAAACTCGGCGCATGGAAACTTCAATCGAGAAAGCCTGCCGCTTGGTGGGCGGACAAACAGAGCTTGCCGAGAAGGTCGGTGTGACTCCTCAGGCCGTCCAACAGTGGGTTGCAAGGAAGTCCGCGCCCGCCGAACGGTGTCTTTCAATCGAACGAGCAACTGGCGGCGAGGTTTCTCGCTTTGAACTGCGGCCGGATATTTACGGGTCGCCGGTTTCCGCTGCTTGAATCGCTCCCTGGCGCATCGCCCATTTATGCAGGCCTGAGTGCGAGGTAGCGATGCCTTGGCCCAGCGAAAAAACACTCAGGTTGTCGCCAGGCCGAAGATCGCTTGCTAGTAAGCGGAATAGCGAGTCTGCCGATGCACGGGACTCGCCCACGAATGCGACGGATGAAGACGTCGAGCAGATCGCCACACTGCTCTGCAGGGTGTCTCGGACTGCTCGCGTTACCTGCAGAGCCACCTCGGGCAAGTTGTTCCTGGTGATCTTGGCTGCGAAGTGGATGAGAACTAAGTATCTGTCGGCCTTCATGCCCGTTACCTCATGTTTTTTGAATGATAGAGCGAAGCATAGCCGGTGAGAAAAAACCACAAAACCACAACTGAAGGGAGTTCTCGGTGAAAAAAATTTACACGCGATTTGTTTGGTGGTTGATCGGCCCGGCAGTGCGGGCCGAGTTGCTGAGAAGGAGCCACATTAGAGAGGCCGGAGAGGTCAATCAGTTCCGTCTACTGGTCTCTCGTAACACCCTCAATGGATGGGCGCGGGGTGATGAGCTTGAAGCGCGGCTGCACTTTTGGAGAACGATTCGACGAGGTCTGGTCGATTTGGAAAATCATGAGCGATTGACTGTTCCTCGACCTGAAGTCGGCTCGCAACCTCGCGTGAAACAGCCTTGATGAATTCATCTGGTGCGCTGGAGGTAACGGCATTCACAAACGTTTCCAGCGCCAAGATGCGACCAAGTAGTTCGTCATTGTTCAAGGGAATCTCCTTTGCAGTTTGGTTGAGTTGAGGTTGTGGGACTTCAATCTTATACCAGGGAGATTCCCGTCTACCTCCCGATGCTTGACACCGCCATGAAAGAGCGACAGTCAAAGGCATCGGTTTTTTATGAAAAAGGGGATCTTGTGAATCTACGCCAAGCAAATCTGGGCATGATTAATTCATATCCAGGCGGATGGGATGGCATGGCTGCGGTCTTAGGTCTGAGCCGCGATGCGCTTGAGAACCGAGTGTACGAGCGGAAGGGCCAGTCGGTGAGCGTACACCAAGAGCTGCAGATGCAGGAGTTCTCCGGGACTACTTTGTTTGCTGAAGCCATCGCGACTCGCAGTGGCGGTGTCTTCACGAAGCTGATTGAGCCGGGAACTGTAGATCGCGAAGACCTGCACTCCAAGTTTCAGGAATTGTGGGCCAAGGTAGGCGATTTGTCGCGTGCCTATACGGCCTATACCGACGACAACTATATCGATAGTCGCGAGAAGGCTGATTTGCAGCGCATTTCCAATGAGATCCAGCGAGCTATGCAGGAGCTAATGGCGCTCATGTTCCAGATCTATTGCAGCCACGAGCAGGAGCCGGTGAGTGGAGCTTGAGGACTTCGATGCGGTCAATGCGGCTGCGCTGGCCTCGCTGGATTCGCTGCTGGCTCAATGGTTTCCAAACGGCGTTGTTGATGGCGCCGAGTTTTGCATTGGTTCCCTTTCCGGCGAAGCCGGCAAATCTTTGCGTGTTCGCCTGAAAGGCGACAAAGCTGGTTTTTGGTCCGATTTTTCCATGGACGGCGAAGCCGGCCGTGATCCTATTTCGCTCTACGCCGCGAAGGAATCGATCTCCCAAGGGAAGGCGTGCGCTCGCCTAGCCAGCGATCTGGGCATCGCTATTCACGGGGCGGATAAGGTCAAGAGAATTCCTAGCGGAACTCCGCATTTGCCACAGAAATCAGCGCCTGCGCAAGCCGGCAAAGGGGTAGGAGCACCTCCGAAGGAGAAGAAACCCGCCAGCTCCTGGTGTCCGATCCTGCCGGTGCCGGACGCCGCTCTGCCATATCCGGTCGCTCATCCAGTGCGAGGAAAGCCGCAAATGGTCTGGGAGTATCGTGACCAAGACCGCCAGCTCCTCGGGATCGTTTGCCGGTTTGTCACATCGAGCGGCGGCAAGGAGGTTCTGCCATGCGTCTATGCTCAGGATGAAAAAACTGGAAACCGCAAGTGGCACTGGATTCAGTGGCGCGAACCACGCCCCTTGTATCTCCCTGAGTCCCTTCGTGAAGGGTTCCCGGTCTTGGTGGTTGAGGGCGAGAAATGTGCTGATGCGGCAAGGGCCGCTGTGGGTGATGCTTGGGACGTCGTGTCGTGGTCTGGCGGTGGTAATGGTGTCAAAAAGGCAGATTGGTCGCTGCTGGCGGGTCGGTCTCTGCTGCTGTGGCCTGATACAGATTCACACCGGTACAAAGATGGCCATGCCAAAGCTGGCGAGCTGAAACCAGAAGTCGAGCAGCCAGGCATGGTAGCGATGCAAGCGGTGGCGGAGTTGAACTTCGCCCAGGGCTGCTCGATTCAGTTCGTCGACATTCCTCCACCAGGCCACATCGAGGATGGTTGGGATGTGGCGGATCTGATTGCTGCGGGTGGGACAAAGGAGGAAGTATGTGCATGGCTTGCCCACGTGCGGCCTCCCTGGGTGGCGAAGCCTTCGAAGGAGGTGGATGCGCCTCCTTCGAAGGCGGCTGCCAGCGATGACGGGGTACCCGCTTGGGTCGATGCACCTACGCCAGAGGATGTACCCCATCGTCCTGCTGGCGCGGGCAGCATGGACCGTGCACAGATCAAGGCACTGATGCTCTATGGGGCGACCGGTGTGAAGCCCTGCCGGGAAAACGTCTTTCTAGCGCTGACCCATGATCCTGATCTCCAGGGGATCGTGGCCTTCGACAAGTTTTCCGAGCTGCTGATGAAGCGGCGTGATCCTCCCTGGGAGTCTGAACCTGGTGAGTGGACGGAAAGTGACGACTTCTTCCTTGGCCTGTTCCTCGGTCAGCATTACGGCCTGATCGTGTCGAGTATCGGTGAAATCGAAAAGGCAGTGGCGCAGGTCGCTCGCCGCCATGCATTCAATCCGGTTACGGACTACATGTCTGAGTGTGAGGCGAAGTGGGATGGCCACCCTCGCGTGGCTGATGCCTTCCATCGTTACTGGGGAGCTGAAGATTCCGACTACACGCGCCTAGTCTCCACAATGTTCCTTGTCGGTCTTGCTGCACGCGCCTACGTGCCTGGCATCAAGCACGACTGCGCTCCGGTGTTTGAGGGCGGCCAGGGTGCTGGTAAGTCTACGGCGTTGGAGGTGCTGGGTGGTGCCTGGTATGCGGACACTCCCTTCCGAATGGGTGAGAAGGACGGCTATCTCTCGATCCAGGGCATCCTGCTGTATGAGGTTGCTGAGCTGGAGCAATTCAATCGATCTGAAGTGACGGCGGTCAAGGCATTCATGTCGAGTAAGAAGGACCGATTCCGCGAGCCATATGGCAGGCGTATGCGCAACCTTCCCCGGCGCACGCTGTTTGCTGCGACGACAAACGAGGGGCAATACTTTAAAGACCCGACCGGTAGCCGTCGATTCTGGCCAGTCAAATGTGGCCGCGTCGATACGGTCGGCCTGGCCGAGGTGAGGGACCAGTTGTTCGGTGAAGCCGTCGCGATGTGGCGCAAGGGGGTTAAGTGGTACGCCACACGTGACCAGGATGTCCGCTTGATCATGCCAGCGCAGGATGATCGCGAGATCCCGGACCAATGGATTGGGCGGCTGTATGACTACGTAGAAGGAATTGATGCTGACGGTAATTCCTCAAGTGTTCGCAAGCTGGATCGTGTGACGGCGCGTGAGCTGCTCACACGAGCCTTGCATATCGAGATCGGCAAGCTCTCGCAGTCGAAGAACGAAACCATGCGCATCTCGGCGTGCATGCGCAAGCTGGGGTGGGAGAAGGAGCGTGATCCGCACGGGGCGCGGGAGTATTTTTACTTGCGTCCGAAGCCAGCTGTTGTCGAGCCGAAGGTTGTCGAGGAGGGCGATTATGCGATCCCCTTCTAGCGTTGTGATGTGTTGCCTAGTATCATCCTGCCAGGGATCGTGCGCGCAAGTTGCGCGTGCGGAAAAGGCGATGATTCTCGTCTCACCTCCCAACCTCGTCCAACCCTCCATTCCGAAGGTTGGACGGCTGAAAGCCGCCACCAAAGCGGCTTCGCCAACCTCCCAACCTTTTTTGCACATTCTCACGCACACGTGTGCATACGCGCGCGCGCGTAGGGACTCCTTTTCCCTTTTTTTATTTTCAAATCCATTCAAAAGTAGGTTAGCGAGGTTAGGAGGTTGGCAAAGCCGCATGGGAATTGGCTTTGCGCCGTCCAACCTTGCCGCCAACCTTTTTTTGTTCGAGGGGAGGTTAGTCGGGTGAGCAATCTGCGCCAGGAAATGCCAATAGTCGCCAGCATGATCGACGACCTGCGAAGGAGGCACGGCTTGCTTCCGGTTGATCGCCAGATACGGCGCTCGCTCCGAGGGGAACCGGTCTTTTACGCCCAGGAGAATGGCTCGCACATTGGGACTCCACAGAAACGTGGATCCTTTGAGATCTACTGGGACGAACGTGGGATCAGTCAGGAGCGCCAGATTGTGCTACCGCCCGTCTATATCGAAATCGTCATCGAATCGAGCAGCAAAGAGCTGCGCGTCATGCATCGGTGGCTTGGTAAGCAACAGCCGCCGGCATCCACCGGCAAAAACAGTGACAAGTGAGGGAAAAACTATGCTGGTAGCAATTGATGCAAATAAGGGAGCGATCTTTCGCGATGTCGGACACGCACTACACACCGCGTTCCTAGTGATCTCGAATGAGCCGCGTCAAGGATGTGTGACGCGTTCCATGCTCTTGCAGATGATGGCGACGATTGATCTGGACGCGCCGGGTCGCCAGTTGACACCTGGGCAAGCAGAATGGTTCTCTGCATTGAAGGGTTCGCCGGCAGGTGGCATTGATTTCTCGGGGCTGACCGATGATGAGATCCGTGCTCAGTGTGCGATGATCGTGGCCTCTGTGAATCATCATCTGCCCAGGATTGAGACGATGGTTGTGCGTGCGCGTTTTGGTTCGACGGAATACGAAGATGTTCATGGCGTGCGTCGATATGCTTTCTCCCATGAGCGGACCGCTGCGATAAGGGAACTCTCTGACTGGCTGCGACCGGTTCTTCAGAATATTCCGGCCATGGCGGTAGATGGATTGTTGGCCCGTCAGTTTGCGAATCACATGAAGACCAAGGTTTCGGTACGTGACCTCGCGGCGGCATTCGGGTGTTCGAAGTCCACATACCATCGGGCGAGCGCAGTAGTGCGCAATCATGTTCGCCAGCTAGAGGCATCTGCGCATCAGCGGCTGACGCGTCACTTTGTTGAGCAAGGGATTATCCCGGCGCCCACGGAGTTATCCACAGGCTGAAAAAGCTGTTGACGCATCTGGGACAGTTGTCTTATATTTTCACCACACTCGACGCAGTTACGTTTAAAGCCCTGGAAAAGAAATTTTCCGGGGCTTTTTCTATAGAGCTATGGCTATTGAAACACCTACAGGGGCACCCGTCAGCATACTCGGGCTTAATGAAGGTTTGATATAGTGACGCTCACATAAACGTGTGGAGCGGCCATGAACGGTAATTCTCGAAATCTCGCCCTTTCGATATTGGACTTATCAGACCGTCTGAATACGGTCGTCGGTGATTTTTGGCAGCTTCTTCGACAGCCGCCAGAAGTTCGCAGAAGCTCGCTGGATGATTTCTCCATAAGTCCGGGTGAGATCGTACTGGAGCCCTCAATATTGACCCCCATGGGAATCATTTATTCTCGGTATGAGATTGTTCGTGTTCGCGAGAGTAATGAGATCAAAGGGATGCTGCGTTTTTACCGGGCAGCTGGACGCGATGGCGAGAAGCAGAAGTTCTACCAACTTGAATTTGATTCCTATGGGCGAACGGACCTTGCCTCGTTGTGTTCTTCCCTCAATGATCATCAAGGGAATCCAGATGGATTCAGGCGGGCCTGGATGGAGATCTTAATTCTTGGGTTGTTCGAAAGCTTGGAACGAATTTGATGTTTCATTGAAGGGCGTGAGATTGCCCGACCTGCAGTTTGAAATTCTGGCCCCGCTTGCGGGGCATTTTTATTTGAGGTTGCATGTCGATGGCGGTGGAGTACAAGCGTCTTTACGGCACCAAGCAGTGGTTTCGCCTGCGTCATCTCCAGCTTAAGAAGGAGCCAATTTGCCGGTTCTGCTCCCAGCAGAAGCGAGTGACAGCGGCCTCGATCGTCGACCATATTGAGCCTCATCGGGGTGACGAAGAGAAGTTTTACGACCCAGAGAATTTGCAATCGCTATGCAAGCCTTGTCACGATTCCGTGAAACAGCAGTTGGAGAAGAGCGGAGTTATGCGTGGCTGCGATGAAGCTGGCCTGCCGTTAGATCGAAACCATCACTGGAACCGCAAATGAATTTCATCAAACACCCGACTAACAACGCCGTGCTGGGTGCGCCAGCGAACTGGGAGCACGCAGCGTTGCCTGTGGATGCGCTGCCGGTAACGCGAGGAGATATCGGGGGCAAGGATGTCGTTGTCTCGTTCTGGCGCCCGACCCCGGAAGAGATCGCAGCAATCGTCGCTGGCAGGGCCGTCGCGCTGGTGGTGGTTGGCGAAAGCATGCCGCCGGTCGCTCTGACCGTTGATGGTGAGTGATCAACTGGCTGGAGAGCCGCGCCCAGACTGGGGTTGGGCTCAGCATCGCAAAATGTTGCGTTTTTTTAATAAAAGTTGCGCTTTTGTAATATTAAGTGCCGGGGGCGGGTCGAAAGTTCCGACCGCGCCTCTTCCACACCGCTCGCCTCCCTTTTTTTTTCAGAGCGGGAAATATGGGAGGGGGGTATCTCGACATAGGAGGTCAGCATGGCTGGCAATTCCAACTCTGGTCGCAAGCCGATGCCGGCAGCATTGCATCTGATTGGCGGCAATCGTAGTAAAAAAAGCGCGGCCGAACTGGCTGGCGCCGGCAAACCAGTCGTTGCGCCGGCTGCGCCGCCCGAGTGTCCCGCATTTCTGTCCGACGATGCACGCGAAGAATGGCAGCGCATCGTCACGGACTTGCTGGTGATGGGGCTGCTGTCCCGCGTCGACCGGGCCGAACTGGCGGTGTACTGCCAGGCCTGGGGCGACTGGAAGCGCGCCCGAGAGAAGATCACCGAGCTGGGCGAGCAAGGTTTTTCCGAGATGACGCCCAGTGGTTACAAGCAAATGTCCGTCTGGATGCAGATCTCGAACCGCGCCGAGGATCGCATGCGGACAGCCGGCGCATCGTTCGGCCTGAACCCATCGGCGCGCATGCGCCTGAACGTCAACGCTCCTCAAGGGGAGCTCTTCCCCAATGAGCCCAAGGAAACCGCGAACAAGTTCTTCAACGACTGATCGAGCGACCGCCTATGCGCGTGCTGTTGTTAAAGGCACGCTGGCGGCCGGCCCCGACGTGCGCAATGCCTGCAAGAGGCACTTGCGCGACTTGAAGGAAGGGAAGAAGCGTGGCCTGCGCTGGGATCTGGAGGCGGCCAATCACGCCATTGCCTTCTTCGAGGAGGTGCTCTGCCTGAATGGCGGTGCGTTCGAGGGAAGTCCGTTCTTGCTACTCGGTTGGCAGTGCTTTGTGGTCGGCAGCTTGTTCGGGTGGATGGGCGCTGATGGTCTGCGTCGCTTTCGCGTGGCCTATATCGAGACGGCCAAGGGCAGCGGCAAGTCACCGCTCGCGGCCGGCGTCGGCCTCTTTGGCCTGACCGCCGACCGCGAGCAGCGCGCCGAAGTGTACGCTGCGGCGACCAAGAAGGAACAGGCTCAGATTCTGTTCCGGGACGCGATTGCGATGTACGAGCAATCGCCCCAGTTGGCTGCAAGGCTGGTCACGTCGGGCAGCAAGGGCAAGGAATTCAATCTCGCGTACCACGCCACGTCCAGCTTCTTCCGCACCATCAGCGCGGACGACGGGCAGTCCGGCCCACGGCCACACATGGCCCTGATCGATGAGGTGCATGAGCACAAGTCGCCGCTGGTGATCGAGATGATGCGGGCCGGCACGAAGAGCCGGAAGCAGGCGCTGATCTTCATGATCACCAATTCTGGTACCGACAAGCGGTCGGTCTGCTGGAGCTATCACGAATACGGCTGCAAGGTCGTGGCAGGCACGGAAGAGAACGACAGTCTCTTCGCCTTCATTTGCTCGCTGGATCCTGGCGACGATCCGTTCCAGGATGAGAGCTGCTGGGAAAAGGCGAATCCGAGTCTGTCGGTGGGCATCCCTGGCCTGAAGTACCTGCGAGAGCAGGTGACCGACGCACGCGGCATGCCCTCGAAAGAGGCCATTGTCCGCCGGCTGAACTTCTGCCAGTGGACCGAGGCTGATAGCCCATGGATCTCGGCCGATGTTTGGTTTGCATGCCAGGACGAAGAGAAGCTGCCGCTGGAGGCGTACTACGGCCGGGCCGGTGTGGCGGGTCTCGACCTGTCCAGTACGCAGGACTTGACGGCCTTGGTCCTGGCGCTGGATCCCACGCCGGAAGATCCGGTCACTCGGATCATTCCGTACTTCTGGTTGCCGGGCGATGGGCTGCACGTGAAGGCCGAGAAGGACCGGGTGCCATATCTGGTCTGGCGGGATGCCGGTTACTTGGAAGCGCTGCCTGGTCGGGCGGTGGATCGCTTGGCAGTGCTCAACCGTGCTGCCGCATTGACAGCGTCATTCGACTTGCGGGCGATCCATTGTGATCGCTGGCGCCTGGAAGACTTCCAGCATCTGATCAATCGAGAAGGGGTGGCATTGCCACCCCTTCTGCCGTTTGGGCAGGGCTTCAAGGACATGGCGCCGGCCATCGATGAGTTCGAGCGGATGCTGCTGGATCAGCGCCTGCGCCATGACGGCAATCCCGTGATGACCTGGTGCGCGGCCAATGCGGTGTTACTGACCGACCCAGCGGGCAATCGGAAGATCGCGAAGGAGAGGGCGACAGGCCGCGTTGATGGCATGGTCGCGGCGGTCATGGCGGTTGGCGGGACGCTCGGCGAACCCGAGGACTCCGGCGACCTAGACGACTTTTTGAGAAATCCGATCATTGCATGAAAACAGAAAAGCAAACCTGGTCCCGCCGCGTGAAGTCTGCGGTAGTTGGGGCCGTCTCTGGCTGGCTTGGTCGGGAGATACAGCTGACAGATGGTGAGTTTTGGCGGAGCTGGCTGGGGAATAACTTCTCCGGCCAGCGCGTGACCGTGAACTCCACCCTGCAGCTGAGTACGGCGATGGCGTGCGTTCGCCTGTTGTCCGAGGTGATCTCGACACTCCCTTTCGGCCTGTATGAGAAGGACAAGGACGGCACGCCTATCGCCGCCAGCGATCACCAGCTGTATTACCTGATCCATACCCAGCCGAATGCCGACATGACGGCCTCCACCTTCTGGCAGGTATTCATGGCCAGCATGTTGCTGCACGGTGTGGCTAGGGTCGAGAAGCGGATGGCGGGGCGCACGATCACCTCGCTGATCCCGCTGGTACCGGAGTGCATCTCGCGTCGGCGCATCTCTCCCGGCGTCTACGAGTGGCATTACAACGATCCGATTCTCGGAACGTCCCGTGTCATCCAGCCGGCCAATCAGTGGGAGGTGCCGGCGTTCACGTTGAATGGCGTCGACGGCCTGTCGCCCATTGCCTATGGCGCCAACGTGTTCGGCGCCGCCCTGGCCGCCGACAAGGCAAGCGCCGAGACCTTCACCAATGGTCTCAAGTCGCCGGGTCTTGTGATGATGGACTCCGTACTGAAGCCCGACCAGCGGGAGGACATCCGTCAGCACGTCGACAAGGTGCAGAAGACCGGCGGCGTCATGGTGATGGAGAAGGGCGCCGGCTTCCAGCAGCTGAAGATGAACCCGCAGGATGCCGAACTGCTGTCGACCCGCAAGTTCAATATCGAGGAAATCTGCCGCTGGTACCGGGTGGACCCCTCGCTGGTCGGTCACGGTGGGAAAGACAGTAATTGGGGTACCGGCCTCGAGGAAAAAATGACCTGGTTGGTCACGCTGGCCATGCGGCCCTGGGCGGTCAAGTTAGAGCAGGCCATCCGGAAGGATCTGCTCCGGCCCGAGGAGAAGCGCCGCTACTACGCGGAGATCGCGCTCGAAGGTCTGCTGCGTGGCGATAGCAAGGCGCGTGCTGCCTTCTACAGCCAGATGGTGCAGAACGGAATCATGACCCGCGACGAATGCCGGCGCCTGGAGAACTTGCCGGTCCACGGCGGTCAGGCTGACGTGCTGACCGTGCAATCGAACCTCCTTCCTATCGACCAGCTGGGCCTGGGTGGCGATGGCGCTACCCAAGCTCGCCAGGCGCTTAATGCCTGGCTTTCACAAGACAAGGTGACAGAACAATGAGCTTCAAGACAATGGCGCGCAAGCGCGTTCCCTTCGTTGCGGACGAAGTGAAGGACGACGGCACTTTCAGTGGCTATGCCTCGATCTTCGGGAATGTTGACCTCGGCCGGGACATCGTCCTGCCCGGCGCGTTCACCAAGAGCCTGGCCAGACTGAAAGCCTCGGGCGATCCGCTGCCGCTGCTGTGGCAGCACGATGAAACGCAGCCCATCGGCGGTTATGACGAGCTGGAAGAGGATGAGCGCGGCCTGCGCGTGAAGGGCTTCCTGCTCAAGGACGATATTCCGCTGGCGGCGCAGGCGCATTCGCTCATGAAGCGCCGCATCGTCAAGGGCCTGTCCATCGGCTACTACGTCCTGGACGACAGCTGGAACGAGAAGGACCGTGTCCGCTCTCTGAAGGAGCTCGACCTCCTGGAGGTGAGCGCCGTGACCTTCCCCATGAACACTGAGGCGCTGATCGACAGCGTGAAGTCCCGCCTGCACGGCGGGAAGCTGCCGAGCCTCCCCGAATTCGAGGGCATCTTGCGTGAGGCAGGGTTCTCGAAGAGTCAGGCCACGATTGTCGCCAGTCGCGGCCTGAAGACCCTGCTTGACCGGAGTGAGTCCGGTGGCAACGACGGCGGCATCCTGGCTTCGCTGCAAGCCTTCAATTTCAATCCATGAGGAAAACTATGAATCAAGTTCGCGCAATCTACGCGGCGATCTCCAAGAAGATGGCCGCAGCAATCACCTACACCGGCGAGTTCCTGCACGCCTATCTGTTCATCTACATGGTGCGCACCGGCGGCATCCTGTTCGAGGGCGATCCCGAGCCGATCATGAAGGAGCTCAAGCGCATCGGCGACCAGGTCAAGGAAGTTGGCGAAAAGGCGCTGAAGGAAGCCGAGAAGGCCGGGGAGCTGTCGCAGGACACGAAGAAGAAGGTCGACGAACTGCTGGTCAAGCAAGGTGAATTGCAGGCTCGCCTGCAGGAGACCGAACAGAAACTCGATAAGCATGCCACCGGCCCCGCATCGGTGGAATACAAGTCCATCGGCGGCCAGGTGGTCGAATCCGATGAACTGAAGGAATACGTCAAGGAAGGCAACTTCAAGAAGAGCATCACCGTGCAGGTCAAGGCTGTGACCAGCGCCGCCAACAGTGTCGGTGCCGCCGTGGCGCCGGATCGCCTGGCGGGCATCGTGACCCTGCCGCAACAGCGCCTGACCGTGCGCGACCTGCTGTCTCCTGGTCGTACCTCCTCGAACCTGATCCAGTACATCAAGGAGACCGGCTTCGTGAACAATGCAGGGATGGTCGCCGAGGGCACGAAGAAGCCCGAGTCGAGCATTACCATGACCGAGGCGCAATCGGTGGTGGCCAAGATCGCGCACTTCATCAAGGCATCGTCGGAAATCATGTCCGACTTCCCGGCGCTGCAGTCGATCATCGATACGCGCCTGCGCTATGGCCTGGCGCTGATCGAAGAAGCCCAACTGCTGAAGGGTTCCGGCGTGGGCAACAATCTGAACGGCATCTATACCCAGGCCAGCCAGTACGCCGCGCCCATCGTGATCAACAATCCCACGCGCATCGATGTGCTGCGCCTGGCTCTGCTGCAGGCTGAGCTGGCGGAATACCCGTCCACCGGCATCGTGCTGAACCCGGCCGACTGGACTGCCATCGAACTGCAGAAGGACTCCACGGGTGCCTACATCTTCGCCAATCCGCAGTCCACTGCGCAGCCTGGCCTGTGGGGCCGGCCGGTGGTCACCACTAAGTCCATGACCGTTGACGAGTTCCTGGTCGGCGCCTTCAAGATGGGTGCACAGATCTTCGACCGCGAGCAGGCCAGCGTCACCATCGCTACGCAAAACGAAGACGACTTCGTGAAGAATCTGGTCACGATCCTGGCCGAAGAGCGCCTGGCACTGGCGGATTACCGTCCCGAAGCCTTCGTCAAGGGCGACCTGACGCCGGCAGCGGCCTGATCGGCGCTGGTCTACATCGCAACTTGACGCCGGCGCCATCCGGCGTCGGCATAGGAGAAATCGAATGGATGTGAAAGTTATTGCGCGTCAGTCGCTCATGCATGGTCGCCTCAATTTGCGCAAGGGAGAAGAGGCCACCATTCCCGAAGCCGTGGCAGCCGAGCTGGAGCGTGTGTCGCTGGTGAAACGGGTGGAGGTGGAAGCCGCTGCTCCGGCAGCGCCCGCTAAAGGCGGCGCCGCGACGGCCCGTGGCAGCCGTTCCAAGAAGGAATCGCCTTCGGGCAACGGTGCGCAGATGCCCGCTCCGGCTGGAGAGACGAAGCCGAATGCGCCTCCAGCGGACGCAAGCGCCGGCAATCTGGCCGAGGGCGGGCAAGGTGGCCAGGGAGGGAAACAGGGTGACGTAGTGCAGACGTCTGCACAAGGACCTGACGCGCCGACAGGCGACCAGGCGCCGCCTGCCGGTGAGCAGGGTGGCGCAGAGCCAGATGCCGGAGCTGGTGGTGGCGAGGAGGATTGATCCATGTCCCTCGTTTCCCTCGACGTGGCCAAGATGCATCTGAAGGTGGACGAGGTCGATGAGGATGCCGGCATTGCGATCTACCTGGGAGCAGCAGAGGCGACGGCGGTGGAGTTTCTCAACCGCCAAGTGTTTGAGTCGGACGAAAAACTGACGCAGGCGGTTGCCGCAGATACGGCGGGGGAAGCGCCTATGGTCGTTAATCCTGCCATTCAGGCTGCCATCTTGCTGATCCTCGGCCATCTCTATGAGCATCGCTCGGACGTGGTGGCGGTGCGAGACATCTACGAGCTGCCACGCGGATCGCAGTCCCTGCTGCAGCCGTATCGCAAGTGTATGGGGGTCTGATGACACTCGATGAACCGATGGCCGGCGAGCTGAATCGCCGGATCGAGATCCGCCACCGCCAGGATTTGCCGCTGGCCGATGCCGAACTTTCTCATGAGTTCGGGGGAAGCCGGCGCCGCTGGGCCAAGATCGAGCCGGTGGGTGCTGCCACCTATGCCGGGAGCGTGCAGATTGAGGAGAAGGTCACTCATCGCGTCTTCCTGCGCCGGATCTCGGGCATTACGTCCGATCATGAAATCGTGCACGGCGACCAGGTGTACCGGGTGCGGCGGTCGATGGCGATGAATGGCGCGCCGCGTTTCACTCTGCTGGAAGTCGAGGAGCTCTGACATGGCAAAAGATCAAGGCTTCTATCTTCACTTCGAAGGCTTTGACGGCTTCGACAAGAAGATCGATTTCGACAAGAAAGAGATCCGCCGTGCCATGCGTCAATCTGGCCGCGTTGTTCAGCAGGCCGCCCGCAAGCTGGTTGCGAAGTCGATGCGCTCCCAGCCTGGCGCCTATCCTGGCCGCCGTACAGGGCGGCTGCAGCGCTCCATCAAGCTCAAGGTATCGCGGTCGGGCTTCTTGGTCCGGGTGGCGCCGCAGTTGACCTCGGACATGAAGCAGTTCTATCCGGCCTTCCTATATTACGGCGTCAGGCGCAAGCCGGGCGGCAAGCGTAAGGCTGGAGGGAAGGGCAGCGGCAGCAATCGTGTCGAGCCACGTGGGAACTACATGGTCGACGCGCTCAATGATCGCAGTGAAGAAGTGCGGCGGATGCTGCAGTCGGCCTTCGCGAAGGCCCTCGATATCAAGTAAGGATCCCTATGAAGCTGAGTCCCGTTGTCGCGCAGTTGCGCGACCGCGTACCATTTTTTGCGCGCCGCGTCTTTGGCGGTATCGACTGGGAAGCGCTGGAGGAGAGCGCCAAGCTGGCCATGCCTTGTGCGTATGTGATCGTCGGCGATTCGGACGCTGAGCGTAACAAGTACCAGAGCCTGGTGGCCCAGGACGTCACCGATCAGTTTGATGTGGTGGTGGTGCTGGAGGCTCCGAATGGTCAGGACCTGGAGCGCATTGACGACGTGCATATGGTGCGCACCCTCCTGTCGCTGGCACTGGTCGGCTGGAAGCCCATGCCGGACTTTGATCCCATCGAGTTCGTCGGCGGCCAGCTGATCCTGCAGAACCGGTCCCGCATCGTCTATCGCTTCTCCTATCTCACTGAGTTCCAACTCGGTCGAGGAGACGCGGCGGGGCCGGCCGAGAACTGGGGCGATGTGGTACGCGACGAGCTCCCCAGGCTCGAAGGCGTCAAGTTCGAATTGGACGCTATCGATCCGATGGCGGACAAAAACCTGAAGTACCCCGGCCCGGATGGGCGTATTGAAATCACCATCAACCAGGAGTTTACAAGTGAGTAATGACCGCTCCATGTTCGTCAAGCCGGGCGAGGGACGTGTTGTCCATGACCCCGAGCGTAACGACGATCTTCCGGCCGAGGGCCGGAGTGTTCCGCGTACTGCTTATTGGGTACGTGCCGTGAATTCCGGCGACGTTGTGATCGTGAAGAGCGATGACGCCGCCGGCACCGCAAAGCCGTCCGGCAAGTCCGTGGCCAAGCCCGCGTCGAATGAAGGAGAGTCGAAATGACAGTTCCGTTCAACAATACGCCGGCTGATGCCAACGTGCCATTGTTCTACGGCGAGATGGACAACAGCATGGCCAACAGCGCAACCTCGACGCTGCGCCGCCTGCTGATTGCCCAGGTCAACGATGACCAGGTGCTGCTGGTCAGCCAGCTGCAGCCCATGGCGCGCGTCAGTGATGCCGTGGCCTTGGGCGGCGCTGGCTCGATGCTCGCGACCATGTATGCCACTTGGCGCAAGTCCGACCCGGCCGGCGAGGTATGGGTGTTGCCGGTGAAGGTAGTCACGGGGACTGCCGCAGCCGGCAAGATTACCTTTGCGGGGGCTGCGACCGAGGGTGGTGTGTTGAATCTGTACGTGGGCGCCACCCGCGTACGTGCGACAGTGGTGATCGGCCAGACCGCTGCCGAGAGCGCGGCGGCCATTGCCGCTGCCATCAATGCGGCCGGCTTGCCGGTGACAGCGGCCGCCGCTGCAGGCGAGGTCACTTTGACCTGCCGCTGGAAGGGTGATACCGGCAACGATATTCGCCTGGCTATGAATTTCAAGGGCGCCTCGGCCAACGAGAAGACGCCGGCAGGGCTCACGGTCGCCCTGACGAACCTGACCGGCGGCGCCGGTTCTCCGGATCTGGTGTCTCTGCTGGCGCTGGTGGGCGATGAGCCATTCGAGTTCATCTGCCATCCTTATTCGGACTCGGCCAGCCTGGATGACTTCAAGGAATGGATGAACGACAGCTCGGGTCGCTGGTCCTTCGCCCAGCAGTTGTGGGGCCATGTCTACACCGGGCGCCGTGGCACGATGGGCCAGCTGTCGGCATTCGGAAAGGATCGCAACGATGCGCACATGACCATCGAAGGCTTCGAGCCGACCAAGCCTGACTTGATCTGGGATGACGTGGCCGCCTACACCGCCCGCCAGGCAGCGTTCATCTCGGCCGATCCGGCGCGGCCGACGCAGACTGGTGAGCTGGTCGGTTCCACCC